>Ga0105092_10000996_pt1 | contig 15008 bp, 15 predicted proteins | sample PPLLak2March2015_FD_87021 | JGI IMG/M metagenome (GOLD analysis project Ga0105092, IMG submission 87021) | Freshwater sediment microbial communities from Prairie Pothole Lake near Jamestown, North Dakota, USA - PPLs Lake P7 Core (1) Depth... | ecosystem: Environmental > Aquatic > Freshwater >... | reverse complement strand
CCTAAGGACATTCTTAAATCTCTTGTAAAAACCTTACCAAATAGAAATTTGGTAAGGAGTGGTGTGGCTTCTCTTTCCCAAATTTCCATTTGGGAAAGTCCTAAGGACATTCTTAAATCTCTTTGCTATTTGCTATTTGTTAATCCAAAGGTATTTCCGGATAATCAAACTTAATTCCCAATTCCTTCATAAACTGGAGTACTGCAATTTGTTGAAGCTTAATACGTGTATCAATATTAAAGCCGCGGTAAGTTTCAACTGTATAAGATTTTATATCAAATTTGCTGACAAAATTATCAAGTGAACTCCAATCACTGAATGAATAATAATGAGGATGAAATTTCTGATTTTCAGCAGTAATTTTCTCATTCATATTAGTCACTGCATCTGTGAGCATTTCCTCAAATGGCTGAATGCATGTTATTACTACCTGCCCAAATGCTTTTTCAGAGTTGTTTGCAGCTTCACTATCATACTTTGTTAATGCCTCGTGTAAATTTATAACAAGGTCCGGTTTCAGTGAGTCGACCATATACATCATCTCATAAGCCAGCCGGTATTCATAAACTTCCGAATCAATATCACCTGGAAAAGCATGATTCAAATCCACATTTATATATCTTGTGTTTAAATCACATGCTCTCTTATTTAAACGCGGAATAATAACCAGTGTCCCTTCAGTTATCTTAATGTTTTTAAGTATTTCATCACAAGCCATATATGAAGCAATTTCATCCCCGTGCATACCTCCCTGAACCAGTATAACCGGGGTAGTTTTCCTGCCATGAAGGATGTAATAGGGCGTTTCATAATCATCATTTAAGCCGAATAAAGATTGGGAGACTGATTGGCTTTCATTGCCGGATGAGTAAGTGTTGCTGTCTGCACCACTGCCGTGAGTGGAAGAGGTGAGAACAAAGATAAACAGGATTATGTATAATATCTTTTTCATGAGAAATAACTTATTTTAAAATAACAACACTTATAAAGTTAAATAAAATTCCGGATAAAAACACGGGATAGGAATTTACAGATTACACCGGTTCGGGGAATACGTTTAAATCCGAACCTGAGGGAAAGAATTATTGAATGGTCACCTAACGCTAACATGAAATTATGCATACTGAGCTGATCCGCTCAGTACGAATAATCTTTACTGCGTAAGGTGACTGATTGATATTCTGTGATATCTTTAAATTCAATTTTGTAAGTTTGTTGCCGGTTAAATACAATAATAAATAAGCTAAATTGCTGTATTGACATGATATTATATTTTATTTAGATTAGCCACGGTAAAAAGTGGTATAAGCGGAAAAGTGGAATTGTTGATACATTGTTGTTATCCCTTTCTCTTTCCCTTACTTTTAAATTTATTATTTTTAAAATAATTTAATAAAGAGGGGAAAAATGCTAAACAAAAAAACCATTTCTATCTATTTATTCATTTTCTCATTAATTCTGCTTCAAAGCTGTACGGATAATAACACAATTGGCATAAATCAGGCAAATAATCAGGGGCAGAAAGATGAAAACATCCATTTTGTTTTTAATGTCAGGCAGTATAATAATTGTGATGCTTATCAATATCTTGCTGAAGTTTTATTGTGGGATGCTGATGGTAATACGGTAGCAGGTCCTACACTAACTAATCAATATGGAGATGTTGATTGGTCTGCTGATTGGCCTGCAGGATATTATATTGTGAAAGCTTGGTATCCGCAAAGACCCAATAATACAAAATGCATAGTGAGACGTGTTTATTTTGATGGCACGGATTTTTATGATTTTGATTGTCTGGAAACTTGTGATATAGAATTTTAAATATTTTTTGGCAGATTTAAAAAATCTGCCAAATTTTTTATTTCAATAATTAAATAAAAATGAAAAAAAATATTTTATACTTATTTCTCTCCATCTTTAATTTTGTAAATATATACACTATTTATTGTGGTGAGTGGACAGATATAACATATCCGTTACCACAAAATCACAGCTTATTATCGGTTTCAACTGTTTCTCAGAATATTGGGTGGATAGGCGGCAGCCGTGGCTTGATATAAAAACTTTAAATGGCGGTGTTAATTGGATAAATGTAGGGAATAAATATCCCATTGATTCTATTCACATCGGTGTGTGTTTTGCATTTAACGAAAATAAAGCTTTTGCATTAGGAGTATTTGGCAGTATGACTTATTTATTCAGAACAGATGACGGCGGCAATAATTGGGTTACATTAATAAGTCAGCCCGGCGGCTATTTTGATAATCTTTCATTTAAAGATACGCTAAATGGAATACTAATAGGCGACCCTGTGGGAGGAAGATGGTCAATATGGAAGACATCAGACGGGGGTTCAATATGGGATTCGGCAGGATTGTACTTAATTGAAGATGGTTTTGATAATAGTTTTTTCAGGGACATGGATATAAACGGTGATACCATATGGTTCGGCACAACCAACAGCAGGGTATATTACAGCTATGATTTTGGCAACAAATGGATGTACAGCAATGCCGGATGTGATAATACGGAAACCATATCTGTAAACGGAAATATTGGATTTGCCGGCAAGGGAGGGGTAGGTTTTTTTGGTTGCATATTAAAAACAACCAACGGTGGGATAAATTGGTTACAAATCAACTCATTACCATTTAATTCTCTATTGTATATTACACATCTGAATAATGGATTTTGGTGTACATCAGCAAATGAAATCTACTGTTCTTATGATAATGGAAATAATTTTTTCTTACAGCATACAGGACCATTTTCTCATGGTTACTGGCAAATAGATTTAAAAAAAACAAATAATGAAATATTCGGATGGGCAGTTACAAGTAAAGGGACAATTTCAAAATATCATGAATTCATTGGAGTAAAAAATATCTCATCAGAAATTCCGGACAAATTTAAGTTATACCAGAATTATCCTAATCCATTTAATCCAAAAACAACTATTAAATTCGATATACCATCATTTGTTAACAATGATAACTACGATAACCGGATACTATTAAAATTATTCGATATCCTTGGAAAAGAGATAGCTACACTTGTGAATGAAAAATTACGACCTGGAACCTATGAAGTGCATTGGGATGCATCACAATATTCAAGCGGCGTATATTTTTATAAAATCACAGCAGGCGATTACACGGATGTTAAGAAAATGATAATAATACGATGAATATATTGCTTTAAAGATATATGTAAAGTTTCCGGTAAAACAAAGATCGCATTCATTTAAATTTGATTGAGAATGAGATTGTGAGGGATAGCTCTCAATTCAAAATTAAATTTGCCTTAATACGATAGAGCAATTCCGTAACCGCGTCTGTCAGCGTGCCCATAAAAAATATGCCTGTTCCAATCAATCAATATAGCGCAAACATTACCATAATCGCCAATCTCATTTATCCGGTGGCCTTTTTGCTGAAGAATATTTGTTACAGCCGTATCAAAAGCACCCTGTTCGGTTTGTAAATATACAGGCAGCCATTGATGGTGGAAACGCGGTTTATCAATAGCAATATGAAGAGGTAATTTAAAATCTAAAACATTTAATATAGTAAGAAAAACGGATGTAATAATTTTCCCACCGCCTGGTGAACCAAGTATCATTAATGGTTTGCCATCTTTCAAAATTAAAGTTGGAGTCATAGAAGAAAGCATTCTTTTATTCGGCTGAATAGAATTTGCATCACTTCCGATGAGTCCGAACATATTGGGTTCTCCCGGTTTTGATGCAAAATCGTCCATTTCATCATTCAGCAGAAATCCGGCACCGTTTACAACTACACACGAACCATATGTATTATTTAATGTTGTAGTAACACTGACCATATTACCGTATTTATCTATTACGGAATAATGTGTTGTCTGGTCACTTTCTTTATGTATTACTCCTAATCCCGGTTTTATTTCTGAAGACGGTGTTATAGAATCTGTTATCTCTCTTCTTCTTTCTTTTGAATAACTTTTATCTATCAGTTCCTGCTGAGGTATTTTGTAGAAATCCGGGTCCCCGAGGTACTCACTTCTGTCTGCATAAACTCTTTTCATCGATTCGATAACAGTGTGATAATAATTAGCCATATCAATGCTGTTATTTGTATCAGGAACGGGGTCATGTTCTATCATATTTAGCAGGTTAATCAGTGCAATTCCCCCGCTGCTTGGAGGTGCCATCGAATATACATCATATCCTTTATAATTAGTGCTTATAACATTTCTTTCAACGGGCTGATAGTTTGCAAGGTCTTCTTTTGTTATTATTCCATCATTAGATACCATTTCATTCTCTATCATATCAGCTGTTACACCTTTATAAAATCCATCTCTTCCATCATCCCTGATTCGTCTTAAAGTACTTGCAAGATCTTTTTGAACAAACTTTTCACCGGCAAAAAAGTTTAAGCTGTTCTTTTTAGTAAATATCTTTTTAGTTGAGGGGAATTCACTGAAATCATCAAAGTTGGCATTTAAAGATTCTGCGAACTTTGGTTCAATCTCGAACCCGTTTTCAGCGAGGTCAATAGCAGGCTGCATAACTTCATCTCGTGACATGGTACCATACTTCTCCAATGCATAAAGCATGCCTGCAACCGAGCCGGGTACTCCGCTAGATAGATGGCCGAACTGGCTTAAATCCGGGTCAAATTTACCTGATGAATCCAGATACATGTTACGGGTAGAGGCTGATGGTGCTTTCTCGCGGTAATCTATTGAAGTAATGATACTGTCATGAACCCTCAATACCATAAATCCGCCGCCGCCAATATTTCCTGCCTGCGGATATGTAACGGCAAGTGCAAAACCTACAGCAACTGAAGCATCTATTGCGTTACCGCCTTTTTTCAATATATCAATTCCAACTTTTGAAGCATATGAACTTGCAGAAACAACCATGCCTTCCATACCGGCGGCATCGGATGTGTAATTTATGTATGCATTCTTTTTATCATGAGTAGGGTCATAGAAGTATGATGCGTAATATAAAAATAATACGACCAGTCCAAGAACTACAAGGATTCCTAAGTTTTTTCGTAACATATCTTAAAAAAGACGGAGACGGATGCCTTTGTTATTGATCTGTTTAATTAATTTATCCAGGCTTATCACAGTTTTGTTTAAGTTCTCGTAAAGCTTATCATCAGATATAAGTTTTCCAACCGTACCTTCAGGGTCACGTGTATCTGTTATAAACTGGTTTAAGCTGAAAGCGATGCTGTCAAGCCGTGATGTCAAAGACCGTATATCACCCATGGTCTCTTTAATTTCCGGTTGTGCATCTGTTATAGTGTTATCAACATTGTCAGCAATACTGTTCAATCTTGAAGTCAAATTTCTCAGGTTATTCCTGTTCTCGACAAGAAGCGAGTTCAGGTTAATGGAAGCAGCATTAAAATTGCCTGCAGTGCTTTTAATATCAGATTTTAAACCCGGGTCTCCGACTATATCGTTTATATTTTTAACGGCTAAATTCAGGCTTTCGATAGTACTATCCATTTTCATTGCAACTGCTGATACCTGGTCACCAACATTATTCATAGTTTCTATCAAAGTAATAACATCATTTGCTTTAGAACCGGTCAGAGGTTTAGTAATATCCGCGAGCTCGTGGCTTTTTCCAGGTTTAATTGCAATCTGCTTACCGCTCATTAACTCTATCATTGCAACAGTAATATTATAATCTTTTTTCAATAATACATCTTTACCAAGCCGGAAAGAAACCTTCACGGAATCACCGGCTAAATCGATTGCAGTTACTTTACCTTTGGGAACCCCGTTAACACTTACCGGGTCTCCTTCTTTTAATCCGTTAATATCTGTAAAATATGCTATAAGGTCGTTGGTTTCAACATCGACTTTGAAACTCTTGAGAAAAGCTATCCCGTAAAGCAGGATTACCACTGCCAACACAACAGTAATACCCACTTTGAGATAATTGCTTCTGGTTCTATTCATATGAATAGTTAAAAAGTTTTATTTATATATTTCTAATATTTTATATCTGAGGTGCCCGGCAGGAACATTTAATTCTATTTCATCATTAAGCTTTTTTCCGAGCAGTAGTTTTCCTAATGGTGATGTAACAGATATCTTATCCTGGTCAAGATCCGATTCTTCGGGTGAAACAAGTTTATATGTAAATTCTTCCTTTGAATTTAGATCAAGTAGCTTTACGTTATGCAAAATATAAATTTTATCATCGGGCAATTCATGTGCAGAAATAATCTTAACCCTGGAAAGCATCTCTTCATATTTTCTGATTCTCATTTCAAGATGTTCCTGTTCATTTTTCGCAGCATCATATTCCGAATTTTCGCTTAAATCCCCATGTGAACGGGCTTCTGCAATTTTTTCAGCTACTTCTTTTCGTCCGTTTACTTTTAATTCGTTCAACTCTGTTTCGAGTTCATGAAGGCGTTCTTTTGTTAAATATACATATCCGGTTTTCGAATCCATTTAATTCTCCTGGTTTTTTCTTACTAATAACAAGTGACCTAATTTATCGCGTTTTGTTTTTAAATATTTTTCGTTTATTGAATTTGACGGTATCTCAATCGGTACTCTTTTTACTATCTCAAGACCATATCCTTTTAGTCCAACAACCTTTTTAGGATTATTCGTTAATAATACCATCTTTCTTACTCCAAGGCTTCTTAATATCTGTGCACCAATGCCATAGTCTCTAAGGTCTGCTTTAAATCCAAGCAATTCATTTGCTTCAACAGTATCTTTGCCTTCATCCTGAAGCTTGTAAGCTTTTAATTTATTGGCAAGCCCAATACCCCTGCCTTCCTGACGCATATACAATAATATTCCTGTTCCTTCTTTCTCAATTATCTTAAGTGATTTTGTCAACTGGTCCTGGCAATCACATCTTAATGAACCAAGTAAATCACCAGTAAGGCACTCTGAGTGTACTCTAACTATAACAGGTTCATCGGCTTTAATGCTTCCTTTTACTAAAGCAATATGTTCTTTATTATCGAGAACGCTTTTAAACATATGCAAGCGGAATTCACCATGCTTTGTAGGTAAATTAACATCTACAATTTTCTCAATCAGGTTCTCACTTTGCAGCCTGTAATTAATAAGGTCTTTAATTGTAATAATTTTCAGCTTGAACTTAGCGGCAATCTGCATTAACTCAGGCAGGCGTGCCATTGTTCCATCGCTGCTGATAATTTCACATAAAACACCTGCAGGGAAATGCCCTGCAAGCTTTGCAAGGTCAACTGATGCTTCCGTATGACCTGCACGCCTTAAAACCCCGCCTTCAATCGATTTCAAAGGGAATATATGTCCCGGTCTTCCAAGGTCATAAGGTTTCGTATTCTTGCTTATCAATGCTTTTATTGTTTTATGACGGTCAAAAGCAGAGATACCGGTTGTTGTATCGTGAATATAATCGACACTAATGGTAAAAGCTGTTTCGTGTAATGCAGTATTAAGCTGTGTCATCATATCAAGTTCAAGTTCCTGAAGCCGTTTTTCTTCCATCGGTACGCATATTAACCCACCTGCATTTTTAATGAGAAAGTTAACCAGTTCAGGTGTACATTTCTCGGCAGAGAAAATCATATCACCTTCATTTTCCCGGTCTTCATCATCAACAACAATTACAATCTTGCCTTTTTTAAAATCCGCTATAGCAGATTCAATCGAATTGAATTTATATTTTTCAGACATATTAATATAAAAAAAAGCGGCGGCATTTATCATACCACCACACGCCCGGATTTATCGGGCTAAAAAAAAATTATTTCTTTTCTTCAGGTGTTATTCCAACTATTGTGGAAATCGCACTTCTTTCAACTTTTATTTTTGTATTATCTGCAATCTTTACAAGCACTGTAGCTTCATCAAGTCCTTCGACTAATCCGTGTATTCCACCTGATATAATAACCTTATCACCCTTTTTAACGGACTCAAGAAGTTTTGCCCTCTCCTTTTGTCTTTTTTGCTGGGGACGAAGTATTAAGAAATAAAACACTGCAATTATCAATAAAAATGGCAGAAGGGAGCTTACAATCCCTGACATTCCGCCATCTGTTTGTGCCTGTAAGAATATTAATAAAGTATTCAATTATGTACCTTTCTTGTTTATGTATTACTTATTTTGAGAAAATCTCTCAAGAAAATCTTTTTTAAAGCTTAAAAACCTGTTTTCTAATATCGCTTCCCTTGCATCTTCCATCAGCTTAATATAAAATCTAAGGTTTTGTATAGTTGCTAACTGCGCCGCAAGTATTTCATCACTCATGAACAAATGCCTCAGGTAAGAAAGCGAAAAATTATTTGCTGTATAGCTGTCTGTTCTTTCATCCGGAGAACCGAAATTAAACTTATTCTCCAGGTTTTTTATTCTTATCTTACCCCTCGATGTAAATAATGTTCCGTTTCTTGCATTTCTTGTGGGCATTACGCAGTCAAACATATCAATACCCAGCTCTATACAGTTTAACAAATCTTCCGGTGTTCCAACTCCCATTAAATATCTGGGTTTATCATTTGGCATGAGTTCAGTAGTAAAATTTACAATATCATACATCACTTCATTCTCTTCCCCTACTGCCAAACCGCCGATTGCATATCCGTCAAGATTAATTGATAACAGGTCTTCGGCAGATTGCCTCCTTAATTCCTTAAAAACAGAACCCTGTATTATTCCAAATAAGAACTGCTTATGTCCGTAATTAAGTTTCGTATTTTCAAACTCAAATTTACTTCTTTTTGCCCAGTCAGTCGTAAGCTTGATGGATTTTTCTACAGTATGCTCATCTGCAGGATTTGCCAGACACTCATCAAGCACCATCATAATATCGGAACCAATAACCCTTTGTATTCTTAACACTTTCTCGGGTGTAAAAAGATGCATGCTGCCATCTAAATGCGATTTAAATTCAACACCGTCTTCTGATATTTTCCTTAGCCCTGATAAACTAAAAACCTGAAACCCGCCGCTATCAGTAAGTATTGGCTTGTTCCAGTTCATAAAACGGTGCAAACCGCTTGCTTCTTCTAAAACCTCAACGCCCGGTCTTAAATAAAGATGATAAGTGTTTCCAAGTATTATATTTGCACCAATTTCCTCTAATTCACGCTGCTCGATTGCTTTTACAGTTGCCTGTGTACCTACGGGCATAAAAATAGGAGTTTGGAAGGTACCATGGTCTGTAGTTACCTCGCAAACTCTTGCTCTTGAACTAGAGTCCTTTGAAAGAACTTTAAAGAACATTACAAAAATAGCTAAATATCATTATATAAGCAATTTTAATTGTTTGTGTAACATTTCTAATTTTATGAGATTCCATCTTTTTATGCCGGTTTTTCATTAAGCTTAAACATCTTATATTTCTTCCTCAAATAATACCTGATAATTATCACAGCAATCAAAGCGCCTGCTGTGTCAGCCACCCAGTCCCACATTTCAGCATCCCTGTTGGGTACAAAAAATTGATGTATTTCATCACTTGCACCATAAATACTGCAAATAACAACTGTCATAATTAACGGATACATTTTGAACAACGAAACTTTTTCCCGGTGTATTAATGATAAATAACAGAAAAACGCAAGTAAGCCATAAACTCCGATGTGTACTAACTTATCTGCTCCGACAATTTCTACTTCCGGATATGTTTCTGCGGGAAAACTTGATTCAATAAATATAGCTGCAAGAAATAAAAAGAACAGCAAATGATATTTCAAATTACTTTTGATACTGTATATCTTACCCTTCTAAAATTTCCGAAATAGCTTTAGGTATTAATTTAATAATATCCTGTGGTGAAGCCGATTGCGAATTCCTGTTTTCAGCAGCATAAATATCGGCACACATACCATGAATGAAATTACCGCAGAGCATCGCACCTTTTACATCTTTTATTTGTGCAAGCATAGATACCAATAAGCCTGATAACACATCTCCCGAACCTGCCATTGCCAATGTTTCATTCCCTGTTGGATTAACAAATATCTCTCCCGTTTTCAGGCATGAAATTGAAGTCTCTGATTTCAATATAAGATTAACATTATATTCTTTTACAAATTTTCTTGCTGCTTCAAATCTGTTTGCAGTAATTTCTTCAACTTCTATTCCGCTTAACCTGGAAAACTCACCTAAATGCGGTGTTAATATTATTTCGTTTTTATTTTTTCTTCTTTTTAATATTGATATATCTTCCGCAATGATATTTAAAGCATCTGCATCTATAACCATATTTTTATCACAATTTTCAATCACATCACATACGAACTTTTTAGTTTCATCATTTGTAGATATACCGGGTCCCAGCAGAACTGCATCTGCCCATGAAATTCTTTTCTTTACCAAATCATAAGAATCTGCTGCTATATTTCCCTCTTTCGTTTCATCAAGAATAACTGTCATTATTTCATACAATTTGCCTGTGAAAATCCTGCTGATGCTTTTTGGTATTGCCGCAGCAACTCCACCTGCCCCGCTTTTAATTGCAGATAGTGAACTCATTGCTGCTGCTCCGGATAATCCTTTTGAGCCGCCGATAATTAATACTTTCCCATTTACGTATTTATGTGATACTTTCTTCCTTTTGGGAAAGATACCGGCTATATCATGAAATTCAACAAAGCTTTTACCGTAGGTATTATATTTATTTAAAATCTCATCAGTAATTCCTATTGGAACTACTTTAATTGCATTCCCCGCAAATTCCCTGCCCTTACCAAATAAAAGCTCACTTTTACATGTGCTCATTGTAATTGTAACATCTGCATCAATAACTTCATCATTATCATCGATGCTTTTTAATCCGGATGGTACATCAAGAGATACAATCCTAAGATTTTTAAATTTTTTCTTTAATCCGTTTATCAGCTTTATATTATTTGAAAACAATTCATCAAGCTTACCGCTAACACCTGTTCCAAGTATTGCGTCGATAATTATGAGCTTTTCATTTTTAGCTGCGTATTTTACATATTTATCGAGTGATGTTTCCGAAAAACAACTTATGTTAATATCGCACAATTTTCTTAAAATATTATAGTTTATTGCAGCATCACCTTTAAGCTTGTCTGCTTCAACAAGCATAAATATTTTAAAATCAAATCCATTTATCAGCATATGCCTTGCAAGTGTGAATCCATCTCCGGCATTATTACCCTTACCGCAAACTATTAATACCCGGTATTCCACAAGGTCAGGAAATTCTTCTGCAAGCATTTCAAATGAATTCCGCCCGGCATTCTCCATTAAAACAATAGAGGGAATTCCCTCTTTGTTTATTATCTCACTTTCGACCGTTCGAATTTCGTCAAATGTAAATATGGGTTTCATGGCTGGATTTATTTATGGGAGGTTAAGTATTCAATATTTTCTTCATATCTTTCACAGCTTTTGCAGCATCACCTGTGCCGAACACAGAATTCCCGCAAACAAAAACTTCTACGCCGCAATCTTTCAGCATCTTCATATTATTCTGTCCAATACCGCCATCCATCTCAATTAATATATTCCTGTTAATCTTTTTTATTTTATCCCTTAGCCTTGCAGCTTTTTGCGGCGATGTTTCAATAAACTTTTGTCCGCCAAAGCCGGGATTAACAGACATCAATAAAACAAAATCTATTTCAAATAAAATTTCATCAAGCACGTCAACAGGCGTTGCAGGATTAATTACAACTCCTGCTTTGCATCCTGCATCTTTAATCTGGTTAACCAGCCTGTTAAGATGAATTGCAGCTTCATAATGAACAGATATCCAGTCTGCTCCTGCTTTAGCGAAATCATCCACATATTTCTCGGGTTCGGAAATCATGAGGTGAACATCTAGCGGCAGGCCGGTTATACCGTTAACATCTTTCACCATTTTGGGACCAAATGTAATATTAGGAACAAAATGCCCGTCCATTACATCCATATGTATTATATCAGCGCCGGCCGTTTCTACTGATTTTATCTCTTCAGGAAGTTTTACAAAATTCGCAGATAAAATAGAGGGAGCAAGCAAGTACTCACCTTTTTTAAAATTTTGTTCCATCGTCTTTTTTATCTTTATCTGTATCTTTTGGTTTATCTGTTTTTTTCTTTTCGGTTGGCTTGGTTTTATCATCCTTCTTTTGTGAATCTTTCTTATCCTTGGTTACATCATCCTTTTTTTCTTTTTTCAGTTCTTCTTTCTTCGGAATCTCCTTTTTATCTTTATCACTGTCTTTCGGCTTATCTATTTCATCTTTTTCTTCATCCGGTACTTCTTCTATACTGTTCATTTCATCTTCAACCGGGACTTTAGGTACTACAATCCTGTTTACGAAAAGATCCACTTTATCATTTTCCTTAGCCATTGAGTTGGCTTTCGGATACTGGTCTATCACCGAATTCAACGGAACTGATGAGCTTGGCTGGAAATTAATTTTTCCTATAGCAAACTTATTCTGCAGTAATATTTTCTTGGCTTCCTCTAAATTTTTACCGGTAAGGTCGGGTACTTTCAGGTTTCCTGATTCCATACCTGTAGAAACCACTACGCCTATTTTTGTACCCTTTTTTACTTTGGCACCCGGTTGTTCAATTTGTTCAATAACCAATCCCGGAGGAAATTGAACAGAAGATTTATAGCTCGTTTCCTGCAATTCAATGTTTCTCTGAGCAAGAATAAATTTTGATTCTCTAACGGTTCTGCCTACAAGGTTAGGTACATCGTAAAGCTGCTCTCCGCCGCTGACAATAAGGTATATTCTTCTGCCGTCTTTTACCATTTGCTCAGCGGGTGGGTTTTGGTCAAGGATAGTCCCGATCGGTTTTGCTGCATCATATCTTATATCTCCCTGCAAACCTTCTAAACCGCCTTCTTCGAGCAATTTTAAAGCATCATTGTAGGAAAGCCCTACTACTGAAGGTACCTTTACAAGCGTATTATGCTTGACGTACCATGGCATAATTACCGAATTCATAATAAATATGAGGGCAATCACGCTTACAAATATAATTAATCCTTTTTTCCACCAGTTCATAATAACAAATATACGATTTTATGATTGAAAAAAAATGAAAGAAATTAATAGCAAATATACAAACCCCTTTAAAAACAGATAATTCGAAATTAAAAATGTTCATAACCCATTAATATTCAATGAAAAAGAAAAATGAAACCTCGAAATTCCGGTGTTTGTCTAAAACACCCTAATTTCAAAAAGGATATAAATTGCAAAATTTTAAAATCATAAATTTTGCTTTTATTTCTCAAAATTTTGTATTTCATTTATAGAAATATATTTATACAGACATAAATTGACACTGTTGTCATGACATTATTTATACAATTATTTAAGCATGTTGTATTTGATACAATTTTAGCAGTATTTTTTCTGGTATGGCTTTTGTTATTATACATAATAAGAAAAATGAATGTTATGGCTGAAAGAAAAATTGTAAGTGATAATCCTATTGAGGAAAGAAATAAGAAAGATAAAGAATATAAAAAGTTGAACGAAGGCGATCCGGATGATGAATATACGCCCAATGTGCCGACTGATGAGGTATATGAGACAGGAATGGTTGAAGATGAATTTAACACAATCGATGAAGATGACCCGGAACTGACAGATGATGAACGTGAGGATCAGGAAGATAATGTGGACAGGTTACAAGATGGTGATGTAGCTTCATAAGCAAAAATAAAGGTATCATTTTATTAAACTGAATTTGCAGAAAAAATGATACCTTTTTTATTTTTTAAAAGGTATTTATCTGTTTAAGATTTATTAAACGGTAAATGCCTTTTCTATTTATCATATTCATCAAATTTATCAGATTTATCAGATTAAAAGCTTTAACACAAAGTTCACAAAGAAAACAAAGGACACAAAGAATCATAAGGCGAAAATAACAAATCAATAAAATAAAAATGAATAACAACAAGAGTGAATTTCTATAAGTAAAGTCAATCAAAATAAAGCCAGATTATCATAAGATTTTATTTTAATATCAAACATTACCTGTATCCGTCCTGCAATGAGTATGAAGTCACTCATGTTCTCTTATCAGCAATACTTTTCTTTATTTCCTTTGTGTTTTAGCTTTTTTAATCATGGAAATCAGATTAATCTGAGTTAATCTGTGGTTCAAGCTTTTAAAATCATTCTAATCATATTAATCCGGTTAATCTGTGGTTCAAGCTTTTAATCTGACTAATCTGAAAAATTTGATGAATCTGGCTAATATGATGAATCTGACATAATTGAATTTCTTCTGTCAAAAGAAAATCATAAATTAATAAACATGGATGATAATGAAAAATTTATGCGTATGGCAATTAACCGCGCAAAAGAAGGAGTTGATAAAGGACAAACTCCTTTTGCTGCAGTAATTGTTAAAAACGATGAAGTAATTGCCTGTGAACATAATCTTGTGTGGGAAAATACGGATATTACAGCTCATGGTGAAATCCAGGCAATAAGAACTGCCTGCAAAAAATTAAACTCTATCGACCTCTCAGGCAGCGTTATATATTCAACGTGCGAACCCTGCCCTATGTGCTTTACTGCTATTCATTGGGCAAGAATCGATAAAATTATTTGCGGTGCAAGGATTGATGATGCAGCAAGTTTTGGCTTTAATGAATTATCTGTGTCAAACGAAAAGATGAAAACCGAAGGAAACAGTAAAGTTGAAATTGTAAGCGGCTTTATGTGTGATGAAAATATAGAACTTTTTAAATACTGGGAAAGTAAGAATAATAAGAAAACATATTGAGTGATAGAGTTCGGAGAGTTTGGAGAGTTTGGAGAGTTCTGAGAGTTCGTATGGTGCATAGTGTGTATTGAGTGTATTGAGTGCATAGAGTAATATGAATTAATCACGTAGTGATTACCCATATTAGAATATAGTAATATGAAGTAATCACGTAGTGATTACCAATATTAGAATAGAGTAATATGAAGTAATCACGTAGTGATTACCAATGTTAGAATAGAGTAATATGAAGTAATCACGTAGTGATTACCAATATTAGAAT
>Ga0105092_10000995_pt1 | contig 15037 bp, 8 predicted proteins | sample PPLLak2March2015_FD_87021 | JGI IMG/M metagenome (GOLD analysis project Ga0105092, IMG submission 87021) | Freshwater sediment microbial communities from Prairie Pothole Lake near Jamestown, North Dakota, USA - PPLs Lake P7 Core (1) Depth... | ecosystem: Environmental > Aquatic > Freshwater >... | reverse complement strand
CGGTGTCTGTCGCGGGATCGACATTTGTAACGGCAAGGCTGGTCACGACATGAATCTTTGTTACGGACCCATCGGTCATGCTCACGGTCATTCCCGGTTCGAGCTCAAAGTCCTCCTCCCACAGGCGGAACTGAACGAATGTCTGATTTGGATCCCAATCGGCAACAACGACCGTCTGTACATCAGTGTAATCCACAGGTTCCGGCGTGTTCGGATCGTTAATGGTCAGCGTGACCAAAGTACCATCATCATCCAGGGGCCATTCATAGCCATGAACTTCGTTCTCGGTCAGGCGGGCCGAGAAATTGGGATTCGGCACATTCCAGTCGTACCAGCTGCCGTCGCCATCATCGTCCCACTCTTCAGCCCAGCCGTTCGACCCCGGTCCAAGAATGAAATCCTCCTCAAAATCCACGCTCCACGCGCCGGAAGAGCTATCTGCTGTAACCCAGCGGATGAAGCAGCCATCGGGAGTATTGACGCAGATTTGCACATCGATCCCTGCGGTTGCCACACCTGAGATTGTGTTGGCGGTCACGTTGATGTCGGTTACATCGATCGGTGAGACGGTGAGTTCCTTTGTCATGCCATTGTCGTCCGCCACCGTGATCACATCGCCTGCTTGAATATCATGGATGCCACCCAGCTCGAACTGCCCAATGATGTCATTCGGGTTCCAGGACGCTGATTCCATCGTAGCGCTGCCGTACGAGTCTCCATTGATCGTGAGATTAACGGTGGATCCCTCTTCCCATTCACGCGCGGTCACCGAGTCGCTTCGTACGTTAGCTTCGAAGTTGGGATTCGGCACCCGCCACTGCACATTGGTCGTATCTCCATCAGCATCCGGTTGGCGTGCTTCACTGCCCGTTCCGGGTCTAATATTGATAGTATCCTGCTCGTCATCGTCCTCACCCTCATGGGCGAAGTCGGCAACCCAGTCGCCATTCTCATCAGCGTTCACGCGGCGGAAGCCATAGCAGCCGGTCTCGTCACAGTAAATATGTCCAACTTCCACCGTGCTTCTGGCTTCGGCTGTGCCTGAGACAGTATCAGCTTCCGGATCAACGGCCGTCACGGTCAGGTCGGTCACTGTATGAGTCTTGCTGAACGTTCCATCCGTCAGGCGCACAAACTGACCCGGCTGGAGTTCGAAGTCATCCTCCCACAGGCGAAAGGGAACAAAGGTCTGATTTGGATCCCAGTCTGCAACAACAACAGGTTGTGTGTCGGTGTAATCGACCCCCGTGCCATTATCAGGATCATCAATAGTCAGCGTTACAGAATTGGAATTCTCTGAGGGCCACCCATATCCATGAACTTCATTATCGGTCAGGCGGGCCGAGAAGCTGGGATAGTAGATCTGTCCATTGTTAAACAAATACTCCAGTTCGTTCTCCAGATTGGCAATCTCATCTGTGAGAACGAGACCAGGCTCACTCCTCAGGCGATCGCCAAAACGCTGGAGATGCTCCCAGGCTTGATCGTAACTGGGCATCCAGTACTCCGCGCTGGGGCTATCCGGATACGCCAGTCCGTCCATCATCACATCCCAGCTCGCCTGCGTGACGAACGGGAATTCTGCCGCCTTGGTATCCAGGTACGGCTGCTGTTTCGCCGTAATGGCGGGCAGCCCGCCATAAGCAGGCTGCAGATCCGGAGAGCCAACGATCAATTTGTCAACCCCCGTGGTCACCAGGTACACCAACGCTTCAAAGGCTTCATCGGGGTGAGTGGTCCCTTCCAGGATGCGGAACGTGTCCGCATCGATGCGGCCGGCAACCTCTCCACCGTAGCCTGGCATGGCTGCAAATTGGAATGTCTCCCCCGCATTCACATAATCCCCAACGCAGCACAGATACCAGTTCGGCATCTCTACCATGGCGACCTGGCCGGTTGCGAAGTCATTGCCCCAATTGCCGGATGTTGTTCCATCCGGGATGTAGGGCTGAGCCCCCCAGACGCCCTCATAGACCCATCCCCAGGCATCCTGCCAGGCATTTGGAACGCTGGCAGTGTAACTGCCGGGCGTACCCGCGTAAAGCAAACCAGCCTGCCGGACAGTGCCCCAGTAATTGGGATGGTTCTGCCAGGCAGGAGAGAATCCGTACTGGACAATGTTATTCGGGTCAAAGCCTGGTTCGGTCGCGTTATTGCCGTTGGCATCCAGCGTGAGCAGCTTGGAAACCTGCGCCACGGTTGCCCACGACCACTCCACCATGGTGTGATCGGGCATCTCATACAGCGCGCCATAGGTAGCGGGTGGAGAATTCAGACCCGCCGCATTGAATAAGGCGGGGTTGTAGTACATCATCGATGGATACACCACGAATGGCAATCCCATCTCACCCTGCTCGGTCTCGTATATATTCCGCAGAGCCGGGTCGAAAATACTCTTATCGAAGAGCGTGGACTCGATCAGGGGAGCCAGATCCAGCCACTCGCCGTAGAATGCATTTGAACCACCCCAGCCTACCGGTCCGATGAGATCGGGTCCATTGCCGGAATCTATTTCATTCCTGAGCAGATCGCGTGCCTGGTCATTATCATTAGGCACGATCTCAAGCAGCATTTCTCGATTGGCGTGCGAGACGTTGAAATCGTCCAGCACCTGCAGTTCGACCGGGATCTGAGCCGGATCTGAACCTGTACCCAGTCCAATGAACCAGCGCACCTGGATCATCTCGTTGGGGACCGTATAGGTCTCGCTGTGATCTGCACTTGTGATCGTGAGGCTGTCCCCGGGTTGCAGGCCGTAGGACTCACTTAAGTCGAAAACGCCAACGATATCCGGAGCGGTTGGGTTCCAGGGGGCCTGCCCAGCTGCTGCCGTTGTCGAGTAATCGACGCCAACCCCATTGGAAGGACGATCCACTTCCAGCGTGAGGGTAGTGCCATTGATCCAGCCATAGGCATGGACCCACTCCTCCGCAGCACTGGCCTTTAGATAGAAAGCTCTGCCGCTCGTAACCTCGAAGGTGTCTGTAGCTGTGATGACTCCCATGTGCGGACCAGTATCCACACTCAAGGTGACGGTATGCAATCCGACCATGCCTGGATCCGGTAAGGTAAAGCTATGGTAATACCAGGTGTTCCAGTCCTGTGCCTGACTGATGATCGTTTCGGCTGGATCTTTGACAGTGATTAGGGGATCATAATCAACAAACAGCGGTTGTATGATTTCACCGTTTTCTCTGATCTGATATTGATCGTCCCTGTCCCTTGTAATGGTTCTTTCTCTTGATCCATCCTGGGCTGTGAACGGTTCGGCAGTATCCTCAGATATCGAATATAGATAGTTTCCAAAACTGTCTTCAATCAGATTATCAATCTGGACTTCATCTCCTGCTGAGAGAGCCGCACCGTTGACGCTGGTCGAAATAGTGAAATCACCACCGGCGTTATAAGTCAGTGTGCTCCCATTCGCGATCGAGAAATGGTTGCTGACCGTATACTCCCAGGTATCACTTTCCTGCATTTTCCCCAAAACAACATCAATGTCATAGTCCATCGCTGAGAAGACTACAGTGTTGCCTGTGGGCACCGAAAATAGGGGTGCCGAATTCATGGAAATGTCACTCCATGGTATGAGAGAAGTACTGGTAAAGTCTGTTGTTGAATTGAGGGTGAGCTGTCCGGTGGACAGGCTGGCAGCATGCAGATCTACGGTGATCGGAGTGGAGACATCGATGTCGGCCAGCCCAAGATAGTAGAGCGAATCCCAACTCCAGACCAGGAAGTTGTAACTTCCGGGAGTGACCCAGGCAGTCATTTCACCGTTGATATCTGTCGCACCTAAACCGAATCCTGAATAATCCGATGGGTATACGTTGATCCAATCACCTGCCAATGGTGTATTATCCAGTTTTTTGGCACTAACAGTAATTTGAATGGTGCCTGTGGGATCTATATTGACCAGTTGTGGCGCTGAGACGTTTTGCATCACCAGAAAATGCTTATCCTGTGAGGAAACTATCAATATGTAATTCCCGTCAGGCACATCCAATTCTGCATACCCTAAACCACTGGTGTATCCCCATTCCAGCAAATCGGAATCTAAGCTTGTATAAACCTCTATCTCGGCCGAGGGCACAGGATTGCCCAACGCGTCATTTACAATGACACATAAGCCGCTTGTGCACTCTGTCGGTACCACATATGGGTCATACAACATTTCCGTTGCAGCTGTGGCATCTTGTACCTCCTGGCAATCGGCCGTTGTAATCCCGTCTGTTCCAACCAGATTATTGCAAGCCTGATACAACGCGTAGTACAGATCGGCATAACTTGACGCAGGTGTCAGGATATTTGTCTGTGCCTCGTAATAGATCTTTGCTGCTTTGGTGATCCCCAGACCGGTCACTTCATATCCATTGAAAGTGTCACCATCTGTGATCAGGTAGGCCGCCTTATTGCCGACACCACTATTCCAGTGTACACCGCCATTATCTACGTCGCCAATATAGTAATCCGGGCTGCCCATACGATCCGCGTTACCAAATTCTGTGGGATCCTTCATGTTGCGAAGGGCCCCACCAGAGACATCTTCCCCGGTGTACCAGCGCACTTCAGGCGTATCGGTACCCCGCCCGTTGGTGAGATCGACGAATTCGCCCCAGATGTCTGAAAACGACTCATTGATCGCGCCGGATTGATAGGCGTAGATCAGACCTGATTCATGCTCTGTCACCCCGTGTGTCATTTCATGAGCAACAACATCGTCCACGACGATGGAACAGCCATCGCCGTAGGTCATCTGATACCCGTCCCAAAATGCGTTGCAGTAACCGCTTGAATAATGGACGGTTGAAATCAAAGTCATGCCGGCGTTATCCAGGCTGTCGCGGCCGTGAGTGTTGAAATAGAAATCATACGTATCCCCGGAATAAACGTGGGCATTAAGCGCGTCCCCATCACCGTCCGTACAGTCCGGATCGGATTCATCACAAACGAGCGTCCCGGGTCGGATGTCGGTATTGCCTGCTGTATACGTTTCGCGGTTCTTGGCAGTATCTGCTTGATTGATATTTAACAGCACTGCACCCGTCTGGGCATCCACCAGGCTGAGATACCTAATAGGAGCCAATTCCTTTGCCGAGACCTGCAGGCGCCAGACAAGCGCAGCCGGGCCCGCCTCAGGCATGATCAATCCCGGCTGATAGATCCAGAGTTCGGGGTCACTGGCGGTCAAAGTATCGGCATCCAGGTTCTGTTCGCTCGCCACAGCCTCGACTGCTTTCATCTGAGCTTCCGAAGGAACAACAACTGGCTGTGTATCTACTTCTATAGCAGGCACTACATCCCCATTGACAACGAGGATGTTCTTTGCACCATCGAGTTGCATAGCCAACTCAGCTGCAAAAACCGGTATATCCTGATGCATTTGCTGGAAGTGCAGCACTGTCCGTTTCGATCCGGCAGTTGTCTTCCGTTGCAACTTCAGTTGCTTGGCCTGGTCGTTGAGACCAAATAGTGAGCCGCAGTCGCGCAAATAATTTCGTGCCGCCTGTTCAACGTTGGCCGAGCCGGGAAGCAAACTGGTTTGCGAGATCGGTTTGCCAGCCCCGGCACCAACGAAATTGACTTTGCCGGTCCGCTTGTCGGTAGCAGTGGTAGCGTCAGCATTAACGCAGCGCGCCTTTATGCTTTCGGGTGACAAGATCGCTGATGTGGAATTGTCTCTGGCAGTCTCCGAAGAAAAAATATCAAGGTCCGGGGCAACGACAGATTTATCAGGATCCTTGGGCGAATTACGGTTCGCCTCCTCTGCTCTCACACTGGATGCAGGTGTCCATGCCGTTCCTAACATAAAGATGAAAATAAATAGTATGCGCCAAACTTTATCAACGATCTGTACTTTCATGGTTCCCTCCCGGAACAAAACATAATGAGAATACGAAATAGATGTCTTATCAAGACCGACTTCACTACCGGTCTTCTATAGAAGCAATATTTCACAGCTATATAATTGAAAGAAACGGAAAACGGCTTGCATCTCCCTCCGGGCGATTGAGCAGTGTGTAGGGCATAGGAAAATTTGGCTTTCAATCGTGAAACATGACGATAGGGCAGGACCAGGGTTACTATCAATGCTGTAAGCTTCAACAAGGTTGGACCTGCCTGGGTATATCCCGTGACAAGCAGAGTGGGGCGGGCTATTCAGCCCGCCCCACTTTGCTCAGAAAAACTATCCCCTGATTTAATGGTGTTAGCAGTCCGCTTTAAGACAAGCGCTCATCTTAATCCACAAGTGGTGTGCACGCTGCACACTTGTTGGCCGGCATTTGTTACAAACAGACTCCTTAGGCTTGCCTCACTGTCAGTGGGTTGTCTGGTCGCGTTCAGCGTCGTTTTGGATGCAATCGGGCGCGCTATATAGGATGCCTATAGGATGAGTGAAGGATGACTATAGGATGAGCGAAGGATGACTGGAGGATGACGGACCCGGCTGCCGGAGTGGGAGTCAGCGCGTGTTCAGACAACTTCTTAGGGCTACGGGAGCGGCTTACCACCTGTAACGCCAATGCACTCGCCCGTGATGTAGGTAGAGTCTTGGGAGGCCAAAAACACATAGACGGGGGCAAGCTCCGCCGGTTGGCCCGGACGCCCCATGGGAGTCGTCTTGCCGAACTGGGAGACCTGCTCCGGCGGCATCGTCGACGGGATCAACGGCGTCCAGACCGGCCCCGGCGCCACAGCGTTGACACGTACACCCTGTTCAATCGCCTCCTCGGATAGCCCTTTGGTAAAGGTCAGAATGGCACCTTTTGTGGTGCTGTACGGTAAGAGGGAAGGGGAGGGCTGGTACGCCTGGATCGAGGTCGTATTGATAATGGTGCTGCCGGGCTGCATCTGTGAAAGCGCTGCTTTGCACAAAAAGAACATCGCGAAAATGTTGGTGCGATATGTGTGCACGAGCATTTCTTCGGTGACCTCTTGAATATTCTCGATGGACATCTGATAGGCCGCATTGTTGACCAGAATATCGAGCTTTCCAAACTCCCGGACGGCACGCTGCACGAGCTGCCGGCAGTGGGTTTCGTCGCCGATATCCCCTGCGACGGAGATGCAGCGCCGTCCCTCCTTTTCGACGATGCGCACCGTTTCCTCCGCGTCGGAGTGCTCATCCAGATACGAGATCAGCACGTCGGCGCCTTCGCGCGCGAACGCCAATGCCACGGCGCGGCCAATGCCGCTATCACCACCGGTAATGACCGCGGCTTTGCCCTGTAATTTGCCGCTGCCGCGGTACGACGTCTCGCCGTAATCCGGCCGAGGCTCCATCTCTGATTCCAGGCCCGCTGGTTCCTGCTGTTGTTTGGGAAATGGCGGCTTGGGTCCTAATCCTTTCGGGTCTTCTGCTCCACGTTGTTTACTCATACTGCTTTTTCCTTCCTGTATTCATACTTGTAAATGGAGTTGGATCATCTCCTTGATGGTGAGTGATATTACAATAAGCACAGGCGCTTTTCCATAAGGATTGTTCCTCGAATGAATAAGGAAGTACCCCCATATTACCCGGCAATTTTGTCTGAAACCTGAAGACCTGGCCGGGGTGTTTGATCAGCCTTTTGCAGGCAGGTGGCCTCCGGGAAGCATATGCCCATGACAGCACTCGTGGAAATGAATAGAACGTGGGGAGACGTTTCCAGTAGCAGAGAAGGTTGCCCTGGGGCGCTGAACGAAAACGCTTCAACGCCTCCAGGGCGATATTCCAAAAGAGAAGGGAGTAATCATGTTAATGATAAACCAGGTGTTTCCGGTACAGAAACAAGTCCCATTGGAAGGGTTGTATCTTGGCCAAAGGCTGAGGGAGATGGCGACGGAAATTGGCAGGAGCGTGGTGCTTACCGATTTCCTGGCCGACAAAAACGGAGTCGTTGCCAAATCAGGCAAAGCTGGTCAGTTTCAGATCCCTGCTGAATTAAAGAACTCTTCCGACTGGGGTCGTTTCCAGGAACTGATGGCACAGGCCGAGGTAATTATCAGCGGTGGAGCTTACTTCAAACGCCTGGCAGCAAATGGCGCTCAAGATATCCTTTATCAATTTGAGCCTGGAAATGAGTTTGAAAAATTAGGGCAGTGGAGGCTGAGCGCAGGCTATAAAAGAAGAAGTCCAGACGTGGCCATTGTCACCCGCCACCTGGATTTTGAGCTTCCGGAAGAGCTACTCAGAAGCGGTCGAAGAATAGTGATCTTCACAACGGATTCCATGGCTGCTTTTGACCAAGCCAGGGCTCTGAATAAGGCAGATACGATCGTTGTTGGAAGCGGCGAGGCGGGTGTTGATGGCGGCAGGCTGATCGCTACCCTTGCCAATGGAATGGGCTATCGCGTGATCATGATGGTAAGCGGACCAAATGTACTTGACCTTCTGCTTGCGGCAAACCGCCTGGACCTTTTATACGTTACCCAGGCTCAAGTGGAAATCCCCTTTGATGACCTCGCAAGTGTGCAAACAATTTTAGGAGCAGGAAAGAAAATAAGTGAACTCAAAGAGTTCCGTCTCGCTCATCAGTTCATTCAGGAAAATGTGGTTACGGAGGATGCCTCACTCATATCCCAATCGTTTCTCAGGTATGACAGGAAAGACTTTCAGAGGTGACCCTGTCAATAGAAAAGGTACATAAGTTGTTGAGATTCTCGTTTCCATTTATCAAAAAGATGAAGCAAGCAGCCAACACAGGCCACTTTGGGTAACCTGAATAGTCAGTAAGCGGGTACAATGTATACATAAGTTAGTTTTACAGAATGATTTCTGCATAACCATCTGATTTGGGGGTATTCATCAAAGCCATATGCTAAAAGTCTAAAAAGTTAGACGTCAAATTAAATTTAGTCTCAGAAGGCTACTAGTCTTTGCCTTACTGCTATTCGCCGCTGATAGGTTTCGTCCAGCGGTCTGTGAGAATGGAAAACCCATCTCCTATATATTCCCTTTGGATGATGGGGACTACGGATATTTATTGTTAATCATGGAGGCTTCACAATGAACGATCAAAATCAAAGCGGAAAAGTACCTGCTTCCAGGCGCCGGGGCAGAGGTTGCTTACTTTGGCTGGGCGCAAGCCTGGCTATAGTACTGGGTCTCATGCTGGTGGGGTACATTTACGAGCCTTGGGCAGAAGCTGCTGATGCAAAGGCGTATCCGCCGCCTGGTCAGTTAGTGGATGTTGGCGGGTATCGCCTGCACATCAACTGCACTGGCACGGGTAGTCCCACCGTGGTGATCGACGCTGGGCTAGGGGATTGGTCAACATCGTGGGGAGGATATGTACAACCAGAAGTGGCGAAGACGACACGGGTTTGCACATATGATCGGGCCGGCATGGGCTGGAGCGAGGAAGGTCCACTTCCACGCGATGCAGAGCAATTCGCCAAAGAACTGCACACGCTGCTACAAAATGCCAATATTCCGGGACCGTATGTAATGGTAGGACATTCGCTCGGCGGCCTTCCCGTACATGTATTTGTGCACGAGTATGCATCAGAAATTGCCGGGGTTGTCTTGATCGAATCGATGAATCCCAGACAATTCACCCAATCGCCGACAGAGGCGCAGTCTCAGTCGGAATCGCGATCGCAGCCATTTTCCCTTCAAGCCGCATTGGCTCGTTTCGGAGTCATTCGCTTGCTTGTGAAGCTGCCTGGAATTGCTCCCAGTGTACCAGCCAATGAGGAAGCCTATTATCCGCTATATATTCGCCCACAATCCTTCCAAACTACTACTAACGAATCTCAAGGGATGCCAGCCGCTGGAGCGCAAGCAGCTGCTGTGAAGAGCTTTGCTGATCTGCCATTGATCGTTCTGACCGCCAAACTGAATAACACTCCAGCCTGGCAGGAGCGGCAGACTGAATTGCTCCAGTTATCATCCAATAGCCAGCAGTTGTTTGCAGAAAACAGCGGTCATAATATTCAAGTTGAAGAGCCGAACGCTGCAGTCGCGGCAATCCTCCAGATGGTCCGTCAGGTCCGTGAGACGGTAACGAAGTAGGTTTTATGCGTGGCAAAATCACATTAGTGTGGTGATTTTGATATTCATTTCTTCCGACTTTGGAGTCAGGCGATCTTTTGTGCAGCTGAACCCATCCTTTGGGCTTTCACTACCATCTATCCCATTCCAGTTTGATGCACTTGGAATAAGGAGTCATTGATGAATGAACTTTCTACATATTGGCGTTTCTGGTCATTCTGGGTTTTAGCCTTTCTCAGTTTCCCGATTGCCGGACTGCTGGCGAACCTCGTCGGCTCTGTCACCACTCCTGTGCGTGCCAGCCTCGCCGGCGCAATTGCCGGCGCTACTCTTGGACTCATTCAGTGGCTTGTTCTTAAGTCACGGCTGCCATTGCTGCCCATTGGGTGGGCTGTCAGCATGAGCGTCGGGATGGCTGCGGGGCTTGCGATCAGTACCGTGCTGCTTGGAAGCGAGACCGGGGGCAATGAATTACTGTGGCGAGGCGCCATTACGGGTTTGTGCATCGGCATTGCGCAATACATTGTCCTTCGGCAAGTCCTGCCCTTGCCTCAATCGGTCATCTGGATTGGAGTTGTAGCTGTTGGCTGGGCGCTGGGATGGTATATAACACGCAGCGCAGGTATTGACCTCAGCCCCAAATGGTCCGTGTTTGGCATCAGCGGCGCTTTAACTTTTCAACTTCTCACCGGGCTGGCGCTGTATTTCTTGTTGCGGCTACCCAAAGGACTGATAAGATGAGGCTGATAACATGGACCGGCCTGCTACTGATTATTGTTCCGATTGCTTTCAATGTAACCTTCTTCCTCCTGCAAAGAGCATTTGAATATCCGGACATCCTCCGCAAACCAACCGATTATGTCCTGCGGCGCTTCAAGGAAGGTGGTGCGCCGTTACGTCAGCTATGGTATGCCTTTGCGTTTTCGGCAGTACTGTTTACACCTGTTCCAGTTATGGTGGGACAGGTATTCCAGCCAGACGCACCGTGGTATCTCGTAGTTGGCACAGCAATCGGCGTCCTGGCGGGTGCCGTTCAATTTCTTGGATTAATACGATGGCCTTTTCTTGTTCCCAGTCTGGCCGACATGTACACCCAGCCTGATGCCACACAGGCTACGCGTGATAGTGTGGTCGTTGTCTTTCAGGCTTTTCATCGCTATGCCGGAGTGGCGATCGGCGAACACCTGGGCTACCTCTTCACCAGCACATGGACGATCCTGCTGTGCATCGCCATTGTTGCAACGGATCTGGTCAATCCACTTTTTGGCTGGCTGGGAATTGTTCCCGCTCTCGGTGTTTTGATGGGAGTGTTCGAGGAGACAGGCTTTAAAGCCGCAGGTGCGATCAACGCGATCAGTTATATCTTGTGGTCCGTGTGGCTGATTGCCTTCGGAATTGCTTTGTTGCTTTCTGGTTCGGTGGTCGAGTAGCGATGAGTGCTCTTCGAGGAGCGTACACTTGCACCGAACGTGATTTGCTCACGAATTGCTTAAGCAATTCGAAATCATGCGGTGTCGAGACCACCACGCTGCAGTTGGTCTCGATGCGGGCTCGGCAAACGGATATTCCTGTAAGACGAGATCCTTCGCTCAGGATGACAATTTTGAGATAACTTTAATCAATATCGTTAAACAAAGGAGAAATACTTATGAAAGCAATTGTGTACACAAAATACGGAGCACCGGATGTTCTTCAGTTCAAGGAAGTGGAAAAACCTGCGCCCGGGGACAAGGAAGTACTCGTAAAAGTTCATGCAGCAGCCGCAACGATTGGTGATCTAATTCTCGTGACAGGCGAGCCGTTTCCAGTACGCTTCTGGTCCGGACTTTTGAAACCAAAACACAAGATACCCGGAAAAGAAATGGCGGGGCAGGTTGAAGAAGTTGGCGGAAACGTAAAGCAGTTTCAGCCCGGCGATGAAGTGTTCGGGGACCTTTCTGTCTGTGGCTTGGGCGCTTTTGCCGAATATGTATCTGTTCCTGAGAATGCGATCGTGCTGAAACCTGCCAATTTGACATTCGAGGAAGCAGCGGCGGTACCCGAATCGTCCGTCGTCGCCCTGCAGGGTCTTCGCGATAAAGGAAAGATTCAGCCAGGGCAAAAGGTTTTGATCAATGGCGCATCCGGTGGTGTCGGGTCGTTTGCAGTGCAGATCGCCAAATCGTTCGGGGCGGAAGTCACAGCAGTGTGCAGCACGCGGAATTTGGACATGGCGCGCTCGCTTGGAGCAGACCATGTCATTGATTACACTCAGGAAGATTTTACTCAAAATGGGCAGCAATATGACCTGATCCTTGCTGCGAACGGATATCATCCACTTGCAGATTACAGGCGTGCATTAAGCCCCAAGGGTATTTATGTTGGAAGCGGGGGTTCCATGGCTCAAACTTTCGAAGCCATGCTCCGGGGACCATGGATTTCAATGACCGGAAGCAAAACAATGGGGAACATGCTTGTAAAACCAAACAAGCATGATCTGGTTTTTATGAAAGAGCTGCTTGAAGCTGGCAAAGTGGTACCTGTCATCGACAGGCGTTACCCGTTGAATAAGGTTCCTGAAGCTCTCCGGTATGTTGAAGAAGGACACGCTCAAGGAAAAGTAGTGATCACCGTGCACGAGGCGGAACCCGATAAATCGCTGCACCTGCCGTTATCCCAGTACGTTTCATAGCGGTCGAGTGAGCCTGGTCGTTAGGCTGCCATTTCCAGGACCTGACTCACAGCGATGAGGAAAAATCCGGATTGTGCCGGAGGCAATGCGCGGGGAAGAGAGCATGGCGGAGATGATAGAAACAAGTGGCAGTGAAGGAGTGAAACGTTGAAAGATAACATGAACGGCAAAATCTGTCTCGTGACAGGCGGGACCAACGGCATTGGCAAAGCAACAGCGCAGGCGCTGGCCCAGATGGGTGCAACGGTCGTGATTGTAGGACGCAACGCGTCCAAGACGGCTCAGCTTGTCGAAGAAATCCGCGCCGCCAGTGGTAACAAAAACGTGGATGCACTGCTGGCGGATTTGTCGTCGCAGCAGGAAGTTCGACGGTTAGCAGCCGAGTTCAAGAGCAAATATTCGCACCTGCACGTCCTGCTCAACAATGCAGGTGCGGTCTTCATGCAGCGTCAACTCAGCGTTGATGGGATCGAAATGACTTTTGCACTCAATCATCTGGTCTATTTCCTGCTGACGAATTTGCTTCTGGATACCCTCAAAGCCAGTGCCCCGGCTCGGATCATTAATGTGTCATCGGGTGCGCATACCTCCGGCAAAATTGAGTTCGACAACCTTCAAGGCGAACGGGGCTATACTCCCAGAGTATATGAAAATTCAAAACTCGCCAATATCCTATTTACGATGGAATTGGCCCGCCGCCTGGAAGGGACCCGAGTAACCGTCAATGCGCTGCATCCGGGCTTTGTGGCAACGGGCTTCGCGAAGAACAACGGCAAGGTCATCGCCGCCCTCGTCAGTATATTTGCGCCGCTTGTGGCGCGTTCACCGGCAAAAGGCGCGGAAACGTCGATCTATCTTGCCTCTTCACCCAGCGTGGAGGGCGTTACGGGGAAGTATTTCTACGACTCACATGTGATCCCGGCAGCTCCACAAGCCACCGATAGGGTGGTTGCCGGGAAATTATGGGATGTCAGCGCTGAAATGGTTCACCTGGCGGATGGCCTGCAGCAGGTTGAATGCTGATTATAGGTGGCTACTGTGTATTTCAAAATAATTCTGAACCCAGGATCGATCGCTTAATCTAATCTGGCTTGTATTGGGGTGTGGTCCAGGTGTAGTGTATGCTAACGCTGTACGATACCAGCGAACAATGAGAGAAAGGCAAGCAGGTTAATACTGCAATGGGCAAGTATTGAAACAGCAATATTTCGTTTCCACCATACGACATAGGCGAGAGGAAGTGCGAATAAGGCAATGGTAAGTATTGCGTAGGGTTGCCAGAAATGATAGAGCGCAAATAAGAGCGCATTGAGCAATGGCGCGTACCAATGGCCTTGGGCTGTACGTGGCAGGAGAAAGCCACGAAAGTACAGTTCCTCGACGAGCGGACCGATAATCACCACGGATACGACCCACAGAATAACGGTTGCCACTTGAATGCTGGGCGAGTAGCGCGCGAAATCGCTGAGACCGGCGGAAAACCAGGATGGGAGCCACGCAAAGAAGGTAGAGCGCAACCACGGTTCGAGCAGCACAACAAGACCAGGCATCACAAAAGCGCTAAGGATGGTAATCGGAACAAGCCATAGATACTGGTGAGATGAAAGCCGGTCGAGGTAAACTACGCCTGGACGGAGTTGCGCACGTCCAGTAATCTGTCGACTATACAGTAGCACGATAGCTAGTTCGATGGGAACAATCACAACAAGTGCACCGATGAGTAAGCCCCAAACAGGAGGAAGCCCACCAGCAAGTAAGAGGGGCGCGACAACAATATAGAAGCTGGTTAGTAATACACCAGGGCCCAGATACAACAGCAGCAAGGTTGGCCAAGTGAAGGAGGTTATGGAATCTTTAAGTTGGGAAGATGGGGGAGGGGTAAGTGTTACAGGTGTATCGCTCATTGCTACATCCCTAACGAAACAAAGAATGAATGAGCACTTTCGCAGCGATTATAGCACAGACAAATACAGGTAGATAAAACAAGGAGAGTGGGGAGTGTCCAAATGGATGGGCTACATTTATCCTTGCCACACCCGGGGGGCGCACAGAGTTCATTGAGAAAAATCTCTGCGTTCTCTGTGGTCTCCGTGGCGAGCCCACCGAAGTAGCCACTCTCGGAGGTGGGAGCATTAACGGCGCCCCAACCGTGTGTTACCCGTCGCGGACGCCGCGAGCGGCAGTCCCCGCAGGGGGCTGGTGGTCGCGACCCGGCGGGGCTGTGTCAGGTGCGTTTATGAACAGCAACGACTTATGTGATGAATGGAGGATCCATGAAGATGTAATTTTCATATTGACCCAGCGCTTCATCACTCATGAAATGCTCCAACAATGGAGATGTTTGGAACCCACGCTGTAGCACATATTCTACAGCGGCTATGATGGTCATT
>Ga0105092_10000994_pt1 | contig 15038 bp, 12 predicted proteins | sample PPLLak2March2015_FD_87021 | JGI IMG/M metagenome (GOLD analysis project Ga0105092, IMG submission 87021) | Freshwater sediment microbial communities from Prairie Pothole Lake near Jamestown, North Dakota, USA - PPLs Lake P7 Core (1) Depth... | ecosystem: Environmental > Aquatic > Freshwater >... | reverse complement strand
CGTGTTTGGCTATGACGGCTCGGACCAGCTGACCAGCATGATCCTGAGCGGGGACAACATCCTGATCGGCTCTGTCGCACAAGACCCCTACTCCCAGGGCTACCGGGCAGTCGAAGCCCTCGCTAAGGCTCTTACGGGTGAGACAGTCGCCGAAATGGGCGCTATGACCATTGTCCCTGGTACCTACCTGGGTATCATTGACCTCGATGCAGTAAAGAAGTGGCGGACAGATAACGGTTTGGATTGATTAGATGTAGAATTGATGAATAGACAATGGAACAGGGATACTTCTTTTGAAGAATCCCTGTTCCTCCAAGGAAAATGAGGGTGAGGTTGGGAAGATGAGCGCTCTACAAATCCGAACAGAACAAATCACAAAAGATTACCCGGGCACACGCGCACTTGATGCAGTTACCGTTACTTTTGACAGCGGGGGAGTACATGCAGTGGTGGGTAAGAATGGATCAGGAAAATCCACCCTGGTAAAGGTATTTGCTGGGGCGACAAAACCTACATCTGGTGAATTCTATTTGAATGATGAAAAGCTTCATTTCAACTCTACCTCAGATGCATACGAAAAAGGTATCGTCACGGTTTACCAGGAAATGAGCCTGGTACCATTTCTATCGGTTACAGAAAATATTTTTCTGGGACATATGCCGAAAAAATATAATGCCATCGATTGGCGTAAAGCTCACCAGATGGCAAAAGAGCTGCTCCAGAAAATGAAGGTTGATATCGACCCAAGAGAACAGATATCACGCTTGCCGATGTGGAAGGCGCAGGTTGTTGAGATAACAAAGGCACTAAGTCTCCATCCTAAAGTCATTCTTTTAGATGAACCCACATCAGCTCTGGCTCAAAATGAAGTCCAAAATTTATTTGAAGCAATCCGAGCACTCAAAGACCAGGGAGTGATCATCATTTATATCACTCACAAGCTTCAGGAGCTTCCTCAAATTGCAGATACCGTTTCCGTATTGCGCGATGGAAAATTGGTTGGAACTGTAAATATGAGTGAAGTGAAGAACAAACAAATTATCAACATGATGTTTGGAGACGTAAGCATCCGCAGCCGTCCAAAAGACATCCATGTCCAGGACGAAGTGGTTATGGAAGTGAAAGGTTTGTGTCGAGAAGCGCATTACCAAAATGTGAACTTTAAACTGAATTGTGGAGAAGTTTTAGGCATCGCAGGAATGCTGGGATCGGGGCGGACTGAATTATTACGCGGAATATTTGGCGCCGATCCGATCGATCGCGGCGAAATTCGTATTGGTGGGAAAACCTATAAATCTACCAGCCCGGTCAAGATGGTAAAAGCTGGCGTAGGTTTGACCCCGGAAAACCGGAAAACGGAAGGCTTGATCTTAATCCATTCAATCAAGGATAACTTATGCTACGCAAGTATGAACATTACTGCCAATGGATGGATCGAGAACAAACGAAAGAGGAACATATTTGCAGATAACCAGGTAAAAGAGTTAGATATCAAGCTTCCAAGTCTTGAAGCTTTATGCAGCTCTTTATCCGGCGGTAATCAACAAAAAGTCGTTGTCGGGAACTGGCTGAATACCAGCCCGAAAATTATGCTCTATGATGAACCATCACGCGGTATTGACGTCAGTGCAAAGCAGCAAATCTTTGAAATAATGTGGGCACAGGCACGAAAAGGTGTCTCGTCCATTTTTGTTTCCAGCGAGCTGGAAGAGCTTCTGGAAGTATGTCACCGCATCTTGATTATGTTCCAGGGAAAAATTGTTTCAGACGTAAAAGCAGACGAATTGAATGTTAACGAGCTGTATGAACTATGCATGAGAGGAGAGAATTAACATGAGCACTCTTACCGCCACGATATCTGCCCGCTCCAGTAAAAGACTTTGGATTTTTTTAATGGATCATATCATTGAGCTATTTTTAATCATACTCATCCTTGGTCTGACTTTCGGTACGGAAAACTTTATGACATGGGCGAATTGGATGAACATCTTCCGTGCCAATTCCTTAAAAGGAGTGATTGCTTTTGGCATGACCATGGTGATCATTGCCGGCCTCATTGATCTTTCTATCGGTTCCATGGTCGGCTTATCGGGTGTGATCGTTGCTTTGGCTTGCCAGAATTTGCCTGGCGCGGGCTTTGATCTCAACCTGGCTTGCATAATCGGGATTGCAGCAACTCTTCTCCTTGCTGTAATAATTGGATGGGCTGAAGGATTTTTCCAACATAAAACTGGTATGCCAGCATTTATCGTTTCTCTGGTCAGTTTGGGCGCATTGTATGGTCTGGCCGGAATCCTTTCGGGTGGGTTCCCTATTGCCAATCAATTTCCAGAATGGTTCAACCAATTTGGGGCAGGTAGAATCGGGGGTCAAACTGGCATACCCATTCCTGCCATTGTTCTGGTCGTTGCTTTTATCGTTGTCTGGTTCATCATGGGCTATACTACGACAGGAAGAGCAGCGTATGCTGTAGGTGGTAACCCTGAATCAGCCAGGTTGAGCGGCATTAACGTGGGCAAGACTAAAATTTTCGCGTTTATCCTGGTTCAGGTTTTAGCGGTTGTTTCAGGTCTGATGACATCAGGTCAGGTGATGTCTGGAACATACAGTTTCGGTAAGGGTTGGGAGATGGATGTCATAAGTATGGCAATTATTGGTGGAACGAGCTTTACCGGTGGTGTTGGCACAATCTGGGGCACGTTTCTCGGAGTGATATTTATAGGAGTGATTGCTAACGGAATGACTTTGCTTAATTTTGACATCTACACCCAGAACGTTGTTCGAGCTCTGGTGATGTTCCTGGCTGTACTGATCAGCTCATACCGGGCAAAGGCAAAGGCTTGATAATGGCGAAAGAAAATCGTCTTGAAAAAATTGTAAATACTATAAATGAATATGGTTACATAACTGTCACGGATCTAAGCCGGCTATTAAATGTTTCGGAAATGACTATCCGTCGCGATCTGGCTCTTTTGGATGAGGAAAAACGGATTCATAGAACATATGGTGGGGCTGCACCTCGGCAAGATAACGGCGTTGAAAGAGAAGGTGAACTCTCCGACCGGCAATTTCATCCAAAAAATGATTCTATCCAGGTAGACATGGTAGATGTGCTTATCGCTACCTCGGTCAACCCTTACTTCGATAAGCTGTTGTTGGATAGAGTGGGTAAGAAGAATATACCCGTCATCGCCGAATCGCTGCCCATGCCCAACCAGCGTACCTTGGTTTCAGTGGACAACTACCAGGCCGGGCTGGATTTAGGCCGTGCCACCGGTAACATTATGCTGAAACAAAACTTCAATAATGTGCAGGTATTGGACCTGTCATTCCAACTTCCGAATACTCAAATCCGCAGCCAGGGATTTATTAATGGATTGAATGAGATCTATCCATCGAATGAGCTCGTTCTTTCGATTAATGCTCAGTCTCGATCGGCTACTGCTTACCAGATCACTTTTGATGCTCTTTCAGTCCACAGGAATATCAACTTGATATTTGCAATAAACGATGCAACCGCATCAGGGGCTATCCGGGCTTGCCAGGATTTACAGATCGATTCTGCAAATATGGTTGTGGTCACCTTCGGATTAGAAGGAGATACGATGAAAAATGCTCTTTATGAAAAGAGCTATTGTAAGGTCGGCCTGGCAATGTTTCCAGAAATTGTGGCGCAGGCATGTATCGATGCGGCTATCGGTGCATTTATGGGAAACCAGTTGCCTGAACAATATATTACTCCTCATGTGGTTTTAACTCCAGAAACCTTACCTGATTACTACACCAGAATAGATAATGGATGGCAGCTAAATTGGGAATCGGTTCACAAAAATCTATCTCTACCACCACGTCTTGAATCTGGGCCGTGTTTTAAAGAAGTCAATGTTCCAATCAAAATTGGTTTGATCATACCTTTTAGCGAGCATGAATGGTATCAAGAGCTCACACACAACCTTGTAGAGTATGCCAACCAGTGCGATGCAAACCTGCACATTATTGATGCAGAACAGAATGTGCAAGATGAGGTTGAAATGCGCCGGATGGCAATTGCTCGGAAAGCTGCCAGCCTTGTAGAGCCTGGAAATGTAATCTTGATCGATGGTGGGCCTATGGCAGTATACCTGGCTGAAGAGCTTCGTGGAAAAAGGGATATTACGGTTATCACCAATTCAATGGATGTAATTAATACCCTTAATCCAAGTCCAGGGATCATTTTGATCTCTACGGGCGGAGCTATCCGTTACAGCAGCCAGATGTTGGTCGGTCCGACAGCCGAGAGCGCCCTCAAAGAACTACGGGCGGATTTATTATTCCTGATGGTAGGTGGAATCAGCCTCGATTTTGGACTTTCACACACGAATATTTCTGATGTCACGATTAAGCAAGCGATGATCCGCTCAGCTCGAGAAGTGATCCTCCTGGCTGATCATACGGTCTTTTCAACGGAATCTATCATACAGGTTGCACCTCTCTCAATCGTAGATGTATTGGTCACAGACGATGCCCTTCCATCCAGCACCCGCCTTAATTTAACAAAGATGGGGATAAGAATTGTTCTTGTCTGATTGCTGCTTGTGATATCTTACACACATCTCGATGACAAACATCCACTTCCTATATGACAGTAATTACTATGATACGTACGGCGTATGGGCTATATTTTGATTAGGAAAACAACGCTTCTTCATTGAAGTAGTGGTAACTATCTCCATTTCCGTTTCCATTCTTAATAGGAGCTCAAGCATGTCGAACGATAAAAAGACGAGCATTGAAGAGCTTTTAGCGAAGGCAACAAAGCCTGCTGCTGACGCCATGAAGCTTCATCCTTTCTACCGGGGTAAGGTCGAAACTGCGTTGAAATGTACCGTGCGGGATTTCAACGATTTTGCCATCTGGTACACTCCGGGTGTTGCCGCACCCTGTAAGGCAATTGCTGCCGAACCAGAAAAAGTCTATGATTACACCAATAAATGGAACACAGTCATCGTCGTCAGTGACGGGACTCGTGTTCTGGGGCTGGGGGATATCGGTCCAAAAGCAGGTCTGCCTGTGATGGAAGGCAAGGCGCTTCTGTACAAGTACCTCGGTGGCGTAGACGCCGTTCCGATCATGCTTGATACCAAAGACCCGGACGATATCATTAAAACGACCTTGCTGCTCCAACCCGGCTTCGGGGGCGTGAACCTGGAAGATATCTCCAACCCCAAATGTTTCTATATCCTCGATACCCTTCGTGAGAAAGCTGAAATCCCAGTCTGGCATGACGATCAGCAAGGCACAGCAACGGTAACCCTGGCAGGCTTAATCAATGCCTTGAAAGTCGTCAACAAGAAGATGAGCGAAGTGAAGATCACATTCATCGGTTCTGGCGCTTCAAACGTTGCTTGTTCCCGCCTGATCTTCGGCTGGGGCGCTGATCCTGCGAAGTGTTTCGTTGTCGACAGTAAAGGCATTATGGGCAAGCATCGTAAAGATCTCGAGCTGCGCAAAGCTGAGTATGTTGACAAGTGGAAACTGTGCAACATCACCAATGCCGAAGGCCGTGAAGGTACGATGGCTGATGCTTTCCGAGGTGCGGATGTAGTGATTGCGCTTTCGAAATCAGGCCCTGGCGTCATCCTGCCCGAGTGGGTATCCACAATGGCAAAAGATGCTGTTCTCTTCGCCTGCGCCAACCCAGTCCCCGAGATTTGGCCCTGGGAAGCAAAAGAAGCCGGTGCACGCGTTGTTGCCACAGGCCGCTCAGACTTCCCGAACCAGGTCAACAACTCGCTCGGATTCCCCGGGATTTTCCGCGGAACCCTGGATGTGCGCGCGAAAACCATCACCGACGAGATGTGTTTTGCTGCCGCTGAGGCAATGTCCAGCCATGTCGGTGACTGCCTGGACGAAGAACATATCCTTCCAAACATGGATGACTGGACCGTTTTCGCTCGCGAAGCTGCATCTGTTGCCATGAAGGCGATTGAACAAGGCGTTGCTCGTTTAACGACAACGTACGAGGCAGAGTTCGAGAATGCCCGCAAGATCATCAAGCGCTCGCGCGATCTCACGACCATGATGATGAAGGAAGGCTTTATCGAAGAAGCACCCGGCGACCTCGAGCCTGAAAAGCATATCGAGGTTACCCTGGAAGACGCTGGATAACCTGTTTATACTTTTCTCATGACGAACGATTGGGAGGAAGCCATGTATGATTTGATCATAATCGGTGGTGGACCGGCTGGACTAACAGCCGCGGTTTATGCCATCCGTAAGCGTTTGAATGTCCTGCTCGTATCAAAAGACCTGGGTGGAAAGACGAATTACCACCTGGCGCTGCCCTGGATCGACGAATACCAGGTGATCCGAGGTCTGGAAGTTGTCAATAAATTCAAGAGAGAGCTTGAGTATCTCGAATTTGCCCGCCATATGGAAGCCGTTGAATGTGTCGAAAAGAAAGGCGACAACTTCATCGTCCAAACTCGTGGCGGTGCTAATCTCGAAGCTCGTTCTATCATTGTCGCTACAGGCGTGAAACAGAAAAGGCTGGATATACCCGGTGAGCGTGACTTCATCATGCGCGGCCTGTGCTACTCAGCTTTAAGCTACGCGCCGTTATTCATCGATAAGAAAACGATTGTCGTGGGAGACGACGATTTGGCACTGCGCTCTGCCGCAGAACTTTCTATCGTTTCCAACAATGTCACCCTCATCCGATCAGTAACCGATCCGCTGGAATCGCCGCTTTATAAAAAGCTAAAAGCCGCGGATAATGTGACTGTACTGGAAGGTTACCAGGTTACTGAAGTAAAGGGCGACAATTATGCCCGGTCGATACTTGTGAAAACGCCAGAAGGAACCAGCGAAGAATTCTTTGCTGATGCCACCTTTGTCGAGATGGGCCTGGTTCCCAACACGAAGATGGTTGCCGGCCTGGTGGATATGGACGAAACGGGCCGCATCAAGGTCGACTGCGGAGCTCGCACCAATGTTCCGGGTATCTTTGCCGCTGGTGATGCTACGTTCGGACTTGCCGAACAGGTACTGGTAGCTGTTGGTGAAGGAGCAAAAGCTGCCATCAGCGCTTACGAATACCTGCTGCCGAAGCTGTAGAATTTGAGATCAATAAAAGGAATTTGAGGTAACGTACCGGTTGAAGAACCGTGAAGTACCTCATATTCCTTTTTATTTTAATAAAGTGAGTATTGCAACGATGATGGGGGCGAACAGCAGGGCAGGCAGGAAATTTCCGACCCGGATGGACTTGATCTCCAGCAAGCTGCTGATTGAAACGCCCAGAAGGATGACCCCTCCTACGGCAGTCATTTCATTTGCCATCGAATCATTGATGATCGATTGGGCTTGCCCAGCCAGCAGCGTGATCCCGCCCTGGTAGAAAAGGATAGGGATACTGGAGAAAAGGACACCTGTCCCTAAAGATGAGGCAAAAGCCAGCGAGGCAAAGCCGTCCAGGATAGATTTGATTGCCAGCAAATTGTAATCGCCGTACAGCCCATCCTGGATGGAGCCTAAAATCGCGATTGGACCAATACAAAAAACCAGTGATGCGGTCAAGAATCCGCGAATAAAACGGCTTCCTTCACTACTGGGTTTATCTTGGCTGCCCCGGGTGAAATGTCGTTCGAAAAATGCTCCCAGACTGCGTAAACCATCCTCGATCCGCCACCATTCACCGGCCAGGCTTCCCGCGAGTAAGCTGCCAACCACAATGATCGGGTTTTCAGTTTTTAAAAACATTTGAAATCCGATTGCGGCGACGAAAAGCCCGAGTCCTGCAATAACTGTCTGCCGCATGCGCTCGGGGAGGCGCGCTCCAAATAACAGGCCAAGCAGTCCTCCGACCAGAATGGCAGCAACGTTGATTATGGTACCTGTCATACTATTTAATTGTAACCCTATTTATAAAGATAACAGCGAGTCCAGCGGTCTTCTGACACCTGGAAAACTGGAGGGTTCTCCACCCGGCACTCCGGCATGACCCGATCGCAGCGAGGAGCAAAAGGGCACCCGGTGATGGCTGCAGCCAGACTGGGGACCTCGCCTTTTGCTTCTACGTCAGAGCGCGTCAGTAAGCCTCGCGACGGGTCTGGAACCGCGGAGAGCAGCATCTTTGTATATGGATGCAGTGGTTCTTGGATTAGTTCTTCACTGGGACCACCCTCGACCATATAACCGGCATACATGACCAGGATCTGGTCCGAGAAGTACCGGGCGCTGGCCAGGTCATGGGTAACGTACAGGAAAGCGATGTTCTGTTCATCCCGCAGCGATTCCATTAAGTTGAGGATGCCCATCCGGATCGAAACGTCAAGCATGGAGATAGGCTCATCTGCCAGGATAACTTCGGGCTCGACAGCCAACGCTCGAGCGATAGCGACCCGTTGCCGCTGCCCGCCGCTTAACTGGTGCGGGTACTTATCGATGAAATCGTGAACGGGAGTCAGGGAAACTCTGTTGAGCAGATCGCCAAGGCTGTATTCCAATTCTGATTTACTGCTCACTCGTTTATGCAAAATCAGGGGTCTCTTCAGGTGATGGCGGATTGTGTGGACCGGGTTGAGTGAGCTAAATGGATCCTGGAAGATCATCTGAACGTCGCTTCGATACCGCAGCATCGCCGGGCGGCTTCTCGACTTCAATACATTTTCGCCTTTGAAGATGATCTGTCCGCTTGTGGGTTCGTACAACCTGACCAGCATCCGGGCAGTCGTCGATTTGCCGCTGCCACTTTCGCCAACCAGGGCGGTCACTTTTCCACAATAGAGGGATAGGGATACATCTTGCGCAGCCCGAATAATTTTCCTGCTCATAACGCTGCCGGCATGGAAATGTTTCGTTAGCTGTCTCGCTTCGAGTATGGGCTGTCCAAGCTGGTTCATGAAGATCTCTCCTCTTGAATCAGGAGACAGGCAGCGTGGTGATTTTGACCTACTTTAACGAGCTTTGGATTGATTATCAGGCATTCCTCGAAAGCTAACTCGCAGCGTGGATGAAAACGGCAGCCCGATGGAGGTGAGATCAGGTTTGGCGGGCTGCCGGGGATACTTTGCAGCTTTTTGCGCGGTCCGCTGATAGAAGGGAAGGAATTCATCAATCGTACTGTATAAGGGTGTTTCGGATTCTGGAAGATTTGATTTGAAGGACCCACCTCTGCAATTTGGCCTGCGTACATGATTGCGATCCTGTGGGCAAATTCAACCAGGAGAGACATATCATGGGTGATATATAAAATTGAGAAACCAAACCTCTGCTGCAGGGATTGGATCTCTTCCATTATCTGCCGCTGCACCACAACATCCAGGGCAGTTGTGGGCTCGTCCAGGATGATCAGTTCTGGGTTGAGCGCCAGTGCGATAGCAATAACAGCCCGCTGGCGCATTCCTCCGCTCAACTGGTGCGGGTAAGAATTGATCCGTTCTTTATCGATACCCACGAGCTGCAGCAAGTCCAGTGCCCTGTTCAGCGCTTTTTCCTTTTTTATTTCCTCATGCGCAACGATGGCATCGATGATCTGGTCGCCAACCGTCAGTACCGGATTGAGCGCATTCATGGCGGACTGAGAGACAATTGACAGGTGCCGCCAGCGAAAATCGCGAAGGGACTCTGCATCCATCTGCATCAAGTCATAATCCATAAACTTAATGCTGCCTCCTTTGATATAGCCCGGTGGCTTTAATAAACGTGTAATTGCGTGAGCGATCGTCGATTTTCCACTGCCCGATTCACCTGCCAGGCCAAATATTTCATTCGGATAGATATCGAAGGAGACATGGTTCACTGCGCCGCAGGTGCCTCTGCCTATCTTATATTCCACCTGTAAATCGCGCACGGTCAGGATAGGCTTTGTCGTATCTCGAACTGGTATTCTCTGTAACTCCGTTTGTGTCATTCTTAAAGACTTCCTACTGCGCACGCAGGCGCGGGTTGGTAATTTCGTCGATTCCGAAGTTGATCATCGTCAGACCGAAGCCGGTCAGGGCGATACAAATCCCGGGGGGTATGAATGTCCACCATGCTTTTGTCAGCAAAGCAGCATTGTTTTGCGCCCAATAGAGAGTGGTCCCCCAGGTAATCAGGTTTGGATCGCCTAACCCGATAAACTCCAGGCTTGCTTCTGTCAGAATTGCATAGACGACAGCGCCGATCCAACCACTGACCACTAATGAGGTCATGTTAGGCAGGATCTCAGATAAAATGATCCGCCAGGATGGCTCTCCTATGACCTTTGCAGCGGAGACAAACTCGGCTTCTCTCAGGGTAAGTGTCATTGATCGCAGGATTCTGGCGCCCCAGGCCCAGCTAACCAGGCTTAAGACGATCACGATCGTAAGTGGACCCGAGCGCTCTATATACCTGGCTACAACGATGATCAAAGGCAGAGCAGGAAGAACAAGTACGACATTGGTCAGGAGGGAAAGTACATCGTCTACCCAACCACCCAGGTAGCCTGCGGTGATACCCACAATGACGAAAATTGCCATTACTGTTGTCCCCGTCATTGCTCCAACCATCAGAGAGGTACGGGAGCCGTACACAATTTGCGAAAAAACATCCTGACCCTGGCGAGTCGTGCCGAACCAATGCTCGCTGCTCGGAGCTTCATGCGGACGCCCAACCATACGTGTCGGTTCGTAGGGTGCAATGACGTCTGCCAGTAAAGCAACCAGGGCAAAGAAACCAACAATAATGAGGCCAAAAGTAGCTTTTCGGGAATGCAAGATTTGCCCGAACCAACCGAGGGTGGGCAGGCGTGATGCAATTACAGTTTTCTCGGGTTCAGCGGTAGATTTGCTAATTGAGACACTATCTGCCATCTCTATTTGCCTTATCCTTCTTTTCAGCCGTTAAGCGTAGCGTACACGAGGATCGAGGAAGACATAGACAATATCCACGATCAAGTTAGCTGCCAATACAGTAAAAGTAATCAGGAGGAAGATCCCCTGCATCAACGGATAGTCACGGGTATTTACCGCTGTGATTAGTGAATAACCCATCCCAGGGTAAGAGAAAACGATTTCAGTTAAAAAAGCGCCGCCAATGATAAATGCCAGAGCCATCGCGAAGCCGGTAACAGTAGGCAAGATCGCATTGCGAGCAGCGTAAGTAACCATCACTCTACGGTTTGAAAGGCCTTTTGCCTCTGCCAATACGATATAATCTTGGGAAAGAACGCTGATCATGCTGCTGCGCATACTAACGAGCCAGCCTCCGAGCGATGTAAGAACGATCGTCAGTGCAGGCAGGGTAGCATGATGAATTACGCTTCTTATATATTCCCAATTCGTCCAATCTTTTGAAATATTGACGGATGCTGCATGCCCCAGGGGGAACCAGTTTCGGCCAAGTGCAAGCGTATATACTGCCAGCATTGCCAGCCAGAAATAGGGGAAAGAATTCAGCAAGCTGGAAGCCGGCAGGATAAAATTATCGACAAACTTTCCGCGCTTCCAGGCTGCCAGCATTCCCAGGAAAGTTCCAAGGAGGACAGAAAAAATGAGCGCTACGGTAAGCAGGCGGATTGTCCATCCCAGGCTGGTCATGATAACCTGAGAAACAGGAACGGGAAAATTAGAAATCGAAAGCCCCATCTCTCCCCGAAAGAGGTGCTGCAAGTAGGTGACATACTGCACCCACAGCGAGCCCCGGACAAAACCGAAAGTTGCATATAAAGAATCGAGGGCTCTTGGATCCAAACGTCCCTGGAAGCGGGCAAACATAAGCTGGACCGGGTCACCAGCCATCATGCGGGGGAGAAAGAAGTTAACTGTGATCGACACCCAGGCAGCGACCAGATAAAAACCTAACCGGCGTACGATAAAGCGCATCTTATTCTCCGTTCTCCACTCTAAAATACCAATATATTCGATGCGAGCAGCAATAGATAAATTCGGGGCCGGAGGAAACCCCCCGGCCCAGATTGAACTTTCGTTTGGTTACTCGACGGGTCGCAGGTTAAGAGCTACCAGGATGCGTGAGTTTGGTTCGCGCCACGGACTGCCCTGAGTGTAGTAATCTTCTGCGGTGGGGAATCCAGTAACGCGTGTCGTATTATACTCGTACCATGTGGGTCCAGGGAAGAGCGGTATAGCTACAACATTCTCCACGTAGAACATCTGAAGTTGGTCGAGGATATTCGCCTGTTCTTCAGTGTCTGCAGTAGCAGTGAAGGAGTCAATCAGCTCATCCGCTTCTGGGCTGGTCCAACGGTGCCACAACTGGCCATTCGCAAAGTCATCCACCAGGAAGGATGTATGCATCAACTGGTAGTAGAACTCCCATGGTGAAACACCAGCAGTGCTCCAGCCAATCGAAGCATCATAGCTTCCGGTCTGCAGGTTATTCAACCAGTCACCAAATTCTGGGGTGACCATGGTCGCATTCAAGCCTACATCCTGGAAGCTTTGTGTCATGATCTGGACACTGGTGACCCAGTCCGTCCAGCCGTTGACGACCTGTATCTCGAATTCGATCGGGCTGCCGTCTGGCATATCGCGCCAGTCGTCACCGTCAGCATCGACGTACCCTGCTTCATCAAGGATTTGAGCCGCCAGTTCGGGGTTGTACTCGTTGAGACCCATCTCTTCGGCTCTTGCCACAGCTTCTTCATTCACCCAGGTGTCAAACGCTGGGCTGAGACCTACCGGGTTACCTTTTATGGTGTAACCGTACATACCGATATCAACTACGCTATCGTAGTCTATTGCAGCACTCAGAGCGCGGCGGAACTCAACATCATCGAAGGGCGGTTTGCTGGTGTTAGTATACAATTGAATGACGCTGCCGCCAGGCCAGAAGAAGTAGTTGAAGTTATCAGGATCGGCAGCCACGTAGGTGGTATCGATATCGGGAATGAAGTGACCGGCCCAGTCTATTTCACCGTTTACAAGGGCGAGCTGCGACTGCTCGTTGCCAGGATAAGCCGGGTAGCGCAGGCAGTCAACAAAAGGTCCTTCTTGCCAGTAGTTCTCATTCTTGCAGAGCTCGTAAACCTGGTCTTCGAAGCGGGCCACGACATTAAATGGACCGGTGGAGATTGGGTCGGGGTTGGTGAAGGTAACGGGATCATCTACTTCCACCCAAACATGCTCTGGGACTGGATTGACCTTACCGATTTGAATGTGCGCCAGGGAGTATACATCGATCAGATTGAAATCAACAGTGAAATCATCAACCTTTTCGACGGTATCAACGAGCGCATTTACACCACCGCGATCTAACTCCGGATTCTCCTTCATCAAGTTAAAAGTGTAAACGACATCATCTGCGTTGAAGTCTTCACCGTCGCTCCACTGAACGCCTTCCTGAAGCGTAAAGGTCAGGGTCAACAGATCATCGGAGTATTCATATCCAGTTGCCATCCAGGGCGTGGGCTCACCACCCAACGTAGGATTCCATACGATCAAAGGTTCGTAGATCATGTCCAGGGTCTCGTTGATCGGGTCAGGTGCGAAGGGATTAAAGTTGCGAACCCAGACAGATGCAGCACGGTGAGAGACAGTGACGATGACCTGGTCATCCGTTTCTTCAGTAGGCATTTCTTCGGTTGGTTCCGTGGTTGCCTCTTCAGTTTCGGCTGGGGGTTGTGCTTCTTCGGTTACTACGGCTTCTGTCTCTTCTACTTCCTCTTCTACTTCAGGCGCGGTCGTTGGGGTCGTTTGAGGTGTGCAAGCGCTAAATATCAGGCTGAGCACCATTAGAAGAGTGATAAAGAGGGGCATTCTCTTATACATTTGTAATCTCCTTGTGTATTACTTGAACAAGTTGAACATTATATAGATGTTTCATCGATTGATTTTTCCATTTGTTATTCACTTTTACCTGCTGTATCATCTCCTCCCTTCGTGGATTAGAAATCTGTTGGCTTGTTAGTTATTCATTCGCCGGGCAATAGCCAGATTTTTTCCACATGATTCGCGTACCACAAGCTCTGTGCCAAAGATCATCCGGCGAGGTGGGAAAGGTCCATTTTCGATAATGTCCAGCAGTGTTTCGACTAACTCAATCCCGAGTCTTCGTATGGGTTGGCGAACAGTTGTCAGGGCAGGTATCGCTTGCCTGGCAGGCGGCAAGTCGTCATAACCAACAATTGCGATATCTTCTGGTACATGGAGACCTGCCTCGCGGATAGCTTGTATGGCACCAAGTGCCATATTGTCAGAAGCAATAAACAACGCATCTAAATTATACGGGATCATTTTTTGGGCTGAGTAATAACCGCTGCTTTCTGTAAAATCCCCTATGCTTATGATGGATTCGTCGATGCTGAACCCACTATCAGTAAGAGCTTTTTTATAACCCTCAAAGCGGTCGATTCCGGCAGTTGTTAAGAGGGGGCCTGTTATCGTACCAATCCGCCGGTAACCTAACAATACGAGATGCCTGACTGCGCTGTAGGCACCATTCACATTATCCACGTCTACATAGCTTGCATCTCCGGGATGCCATGGTCTGCCGGCTGCCACGAATGGGACATCACTATTCCTCAGGGTTTCAAAAAATTCATCTTCTGCGTAAGTAGACTGGATAATCGTGCCATCTACCAGCCCGTGCCGGCTGATTCTTGGAAAGAGTTTACGTTCATCTTCTTCTGTATGGAACAGAAAAAGTGACAGGGTGTAGTCGTGGTCGTTGCATGCTTCTGCTATACCCTGAGTAAGTCGGGGGAAATATGGATCTGTAAAAAAGGTATTTACACTTCTGGGAATAACAAGGCCTATGATATGAGACTTCTGAGAAGCGAGTGACCGGGCAGCTATGTTTGGATGGAAGCCGGTTGAGTTGATGATTTCTAATATCCTTCTGCGAGCGTCCTCGCTCACATTCGGGTGCTTATTAATTACCCGTGAGACCGTAGAGCGGGAGACTCCCGCCATTTTTGCAATATCTTCAAGCGTTAGATTCGTCATCAAAAACTTCTTCAGTTATCACTTAACCGTTTGAGAGTCGAACCCAAACAAGAAAATTTTCCACCCCTGGGAACGCTTCCAACTATATTATTAATATATATAATTTTACCTCAGTTGTCAAGTACGATT
>Ga0105092_10000993_pt1 | contig 15038 bp, 7 predicted proteins | sample PPLLak2March2015_FD_87021 | JGI IMG/M metagenome (GOLD analysis project Ga0105092, IMG submission 87021) | Freshwater sediment microbial communities from Prairie Pothole Lake near Jamestown, North Dakota, USA - PPLs Lake P7 Core (1) Depth... | ecosystem: Environmental > Aquatic > Freshwater >... | reverse complement strand
TGATCTCCTTCGTCATGACCTGCGCCAGCACATCGGTGGCCGTCTCGCCATTAAAGAGCGATTGCCCGGTCAGCATCTCCCACAGCAGGACTCCGAATGACCAGATATCGGAACGCTTGTCCACCGGCTTGCCCCGGGCCTGTTCCGGCGACATATAGGCCGCGGTTCCCAGGATCACCCCGGGGGCGGTCGCCGCCACGGCCAGCGTAGGAGAGTCGGCCAGATCCCCGGAACTCGGGTCTGTGGACACCTGAGCGGGCTCGAGCGCCTTGGCCAAGCCGAAGTCGAGCACTTTGACCACACCATCCGAAGTGACCTTTACGTTGGCTGGTTTCAGGTCCCGGTGGACAATTCCCTTCTCATGGGCGTTCTCCAGAGCTTCGGCGATCTGCAGGGCAATCGGCAGCGCCTCTTCCTGGGGAATCGGTCCGCTGGCGATTCGATCCGCCAGATCGTCTCCTTCCACCAGTTCCATGACCAGGACACGGGTCCCGTTGGACTCCTCCAATCCGTAGATTGAGGCGATATTCGGATGATTCAACGAGGCGAGCACCCGGGCTTCACGCTCGAAACGCGCCATGCGTTCCTCATCCCTGGCAAAGACCTCCGGCAGGACCTTCAGGGCCACCTGGCGGTTGAGCCGGGTGTCCGTGGCCCGATATACTTCACCCATCCCGCCCTGGCCGAGTTTCGATGTGACCCTGTAGTGAGTGATCGATTGGCCAATCATGAAGGTAGTTGACTGTAAGGATAACCGAGCAGACAAGTGCACTCAACTATCAATAGCCGATGCGAGGGCCGCGCTCAGTTCTGTGCTTTATCACCTCCTGGCGTTTCAAACCTGACACACGCTCGGCCGAAATAGATCTCATCCCCATCCCTCAGCGTGATTCCCCGGCCGCCCGGCAGCACGTTGATGGTTCGGTCATCCCTGAAAATCCTGGTTCCAAACCGACTGGTTTCGTCCACTACACGGAAGTCACGAGTCCCGCCATCGAAAACAATCGTCGCATGCGCGCGACCCACGGTCGCGTTCACCTCATCGTCGTTGTCCGCGAAAGTCAGGTCATTGCGCCTCGCGATGGCTCCCTCGAGATCAAAGAGCTCCTTCACCCGGCCAATACGCGTCCTCTTCTTCCTGACGTTAAGGACTATGGGATCGGCGGCACCCTTCAGCACCGTGAGCATCGCCGCCGGCTGGGGTTCATGCCTGGCCGCAAGCGTCCTGCCCGCTTCGCGCGGTCTCCTTGAGAAATCGATCCGAAAAGGACTGGTCCCGGCCATCTGGTCCTCACTCATAAACTGAACGACCACGACTGGTTCTGACGCTATCCGGCATTGATGCGTGTGAAGCAGCGCGACGATGTCGTTCCTGATGGGGCGCTCTTCCACAAACGCCCGGTTGAGGACGTCGCGCTGATCCTCATCCGCTTGAAGGAAGGAGATCCTGATCTCATCGTACGGGAACGATGCGCCTCCCCGATCAAACTCGATGTTGTCCTCCACGTTCTCGAGGATCTGGTGTCTCAGCTCGAGCAGGGAGGCAGGGTCCTGCGGGAAAAGGGAGTCGATTCGTTTATGAATGATATCTTCGGCTTTTCTTGCCGCTCGTCTGACTTTGTCCCACATCAGCGATCCCTCACCGTTCGACAAGCCCCAGTTCGGCGATTGCCTCGACCAGTCCGCCCGCAGCAGCAGTCGCGGATTGACCGCCGTATCCAGCGCCTTCGAGAAGCACGGCGAACGCGATGCGTTTCTCTGCAGGCCCGTACGGCGCGAAGCCCACAAACCAGGCGTGCGATCTGGCATTCCTCCGCTCGGCGGTGCCTGTTTTGCCTGCAATCGGAATGGTCAATGTGCTCAGCCGGCGGCCAGTACCCTGCAGGACGACCCCCCGCATGAATTCACCCAGTTGCCGGGCGGTCGCTACATCAAACACCCGCCGGGCTTCATTGGTAGAGCCCTCGATCCAGTGCGTCGGTCGAAAGACACCGCCGTTGGCGATGGTCGCCGCGACTCTAGCCATTTGGAGTGGAGAAGCGGTGACCTGCCCCTGCCCGTAGGAAGCCTGGGGAAGTGAATCCCTGAGCTGAACGGCGGTATTGGGCGCAGCCGTTCGTATTCCAAACTGGTCTGCGGTGCGCCGCAAAGCTTCCGCGCCCACGACGTAAGTTCCCAGCTGGGCGAAATAGGCGTTGCACGAGACCACGAGGCCCTTCCTCATGTCCAGGGCCCCGTGCGGGGATTTGTCCTGAATATCATCGCGGATGGGCCTCCCCCAGCCTCTGACCCAGTTGCCAACGCGACCGTCCGGGAGGCGTCTACAGGTATAGGTGGTGTCAACCTGACTGCCCCTCAGGAGCGCCGCTCCGGCAGTGACCAGCTTGAATGAGGAGCCCGGCGGGTAGGTGCCGTAGCGCGCGCGGTCGAGTAGGTAGGGTGCGTCTTTCTCGTCTTCGTTCACATGCTCCGTATCGCTCATGGCCCCTTTGAACGGGTAGGTCGTCGACGCCAGCAGGGCGCCGGTTTCCGGATCCACTACGACGATCGCCCCTTTCTCGACTGCCGCGTCTTTGACGGCTTTCTCGAGAATTGCGGCTGCGCGCGCCTGCAAACGCCCGGTCACGGTTAGCCGGACATTTCGATCTCGACCCAGCACCCGCTTCACCTCCGGGTGTTCCGGCCAGGCGTAATGCTTCACGAAATTCGACAATTCCCGGTAGTCGCGTTTGAAGACCACGCGTTCCTTTCCGTCGCTGGTATCTTTCACTTTGATCAGCCTCGCGTGGTCGTTGAACCCCTGAAGACGGACGTTCTCGTCGCGCTCGATGAAGGAGGTATTGCGGGCGGCCCAGTTCAGACGAGTCCGATCGTCGCCGAGAACGTGAAACATCACCTCGCCCATGGGATAAAGTCTTTCGCCGCGGGCGCGAAGGACAGGCTCAAGATCCAAACCAAGGCTCTCGTAGGCTTGCCTGTTGGCCAGGAGCTCCTCAGGGTGGACAGTGGCGAGAGGCAAGGCGGCGCTGTCGTAGATTGTCCCCCTCGGTATGGTCGCTATCGCCGATCTGATGCGAGGATTGTAGACAAAGTTCCTGTGACCGTCGGCGTGCACGACCAGAGCCGGCTTCAGCATCGCTTCGTCGGCCTCCCAGACTTGAACATAAAAGGCCTTGGCGACAATGATCGAAGCGACCAGGCAAAGGATGTACTGGAGTTTCCTCACGCCGCTTCCAAAGGCTTGATCACGGGCGCCCGGGCGAGACTGCCTGGACAGGCCTGCAATCAACCCGTACATCAGGAAGTTCGCAACAGTCGAGGATTTCCCGTAGTTCAAAAACGGAGTGACAACACCGGACAGCGGGGCGACGCCTAGTATTCCGGCGGAAATCAAGAGGACCTGATAGGCGGTCAGGAGCGTGACGCCCAGTGCCAGGAAGAAGCCGTACTCGCCGGCAGACCTGGCAACCTTGAGCGTTCGGTGGATCAGCACTGCGTAAAGCGCCAGGAGCGCCGCCAGGCCGATGAATCCCAACTGTTCTCCTGCAACGGCGAGAACCAGGTCGGTGTGCGCGGCCGGCGCCTGTTGGCGCTCTGCGAGGCCGAGCCCTGTGCCGACCGCTCCTCCGGCGGCGAAGGTCCATAGCGACTGTGCGATGTGGTCGCCTCCCGGCCGTACGAAGTTATCCCAGGGGGACAGCGCGATCCCCACACGTGCCGCAACCGTTCTCGGAAAATCCACCATGTAACAGGCGAGAAACGAAGCCAGGACGAGAGAGCAACCCACAAGAACGCCAAGCGTTCTCCGGCGCGCTATACCCCACACCGTAAAAAAGACAAAGGAAAGCACGAGTGCCGGCCCCATGTCCCCTTGTCCAATAAAGAGAAGGACCGCCAGGATGACACCGGCCAGCACGGGGAGGCCGTGCCGGTAGCTGGGAACCGGGAACTTCTGCAGTATCCGCGGAAGATTTCGGCGCTTTTCGCTCAGTTCGCGAAGGAGCTCCCACCTGCTTGAAAAGTAGCCGGCAAGAAACAGTAGGAACAGGAGTTTGATCAGCTCCGCGGGTTGCACGGTGACACCACCGAGCTCGAGGTTAACCTTTGCGTCACTCTGGCCTGGCCCATAGCCAAAGGCGATAAGAACAAGAGATGTGACAACGGCCAGCGCCAGGGGTACGTAAGCCAGTCGCGTGAGAACAGGTCGGTCCAGGTTCGCGAAACTCGAAACCAGTAGAACGAGGCATCCGAAAGCAACTCCGACCGCGAAGTCGGGGAACAGGAGCCGGTCGCGAAGCGGATCGCGCAGTGTGGCCATTAAAAGGAACGCCACGGCAGTCAGCATGAGAAGAACGGGCAGCAAGATCTGATCGCCCGTGAACCACCTGGAGACCCAGACGGCGTGTATGACCCAGAAGCAGAGGATCAGGGAGAGAGCTGCCCCGGCGAGCAGCCATCGAAAATCGGCCAGCTCACGCACGCAGAGACCTGCCCGCACCGCCCGAATGTCTCGCGCAGTCATTAGCGGGACAGTTTCCGCGCCCTTGGGCAGGTGACCGAGGCGCAAACGGAAATCGACCAGGCCCCGCGTCTGTCTGACAAGGTCAGCATCGGCCCGCAAGCTGGTCAGGGCGGAAACACTCGAGATGGGATTACTTTGCAGGTGGCCGGCAATCAGGTCCGCGGCGAATTGACGATCAGCTCTGGTCTGGAAGGAGGTCAACAGGGGAGCGAGTCGTTGCGCTTCGGGCTTGCTGTTAAGGTTGAGGAGCGTCGGTCTTGCCTTCGCTTCGGCCTTCACCCGCCCCGCCATGGCGATGTAGCTGAGGCAAACGCCCAGGGCCAACAACAGTGTCCCGGCCACCAGCAGTACGGCTTCTATCCGTCGCGGCTGCGCACCTGTTGCCGGAACTTGCCGGAAGCTTCGCTGGGCGGCGGTGCTCTTCGTGACTACCACGGCCACCTCCAGCCACCGCTTTCCTCGTCCAGCCGGTCAATCTGGTCCTTGACCTGGCGGGTCCTGCGCTCGCAATCGCGTAAATTGACAACGACGTCGCCCCAACCGACGATCGGAAGGTAATGTTCGATCGCCGACTCGAAGTCCTCATTGGCCTTCGACAACTGTGCCTTCTTGCTTTCCCCCTCAAGGGCCTCAGCGGATTTCTGTTCCCGGATCCCCCGAATGCGGTAGCCATCGGCTATTTGCGCCTGCTCTCTCCGCCCCAGCGTAAACCCTCGGCCTTCGGCTTCTTCGAGGGCCTCCCGCCCACGTTCAACGTCCCGGAGACCGTAAAAATAAACGCGAGCCATGCCCAGGTACGGATCGGGCCATCGCTTGTTCGAACGCGCCGCCAGTTGGTAATTTTCGATCGCTTTATGGTATTGCCCGGAGATTCGGGCCACGTGTGCGAGGCTGTATGCGTGCACTGCTGTTGCTTCGCTATCGCGTCCAATCCACGTCAGCCAGTTACGAGTGTTCGTCTCGCATCTGACCCAATCCGCCTTGTGGAGTTTCGGATTGTCCCCGGTCCGGAAGTCATCAATCGTAGCCGCGCAGTCTTCCAGCACCACGGACCGGACTGAATAACCGGCAAGCCAGGGCGTCACGCCTAAGATGCTCCTGTTCCTGACACGTTGAAAGTCAGTCCACACGTCCTTGGCGGCTATCTCCCTGGCTGCGGCCTTCTTCCTCAAATTCATTGCCCCTGGACAACTTGACGCTTCCCCCAGCAGGAGTAGAGCGCAGACCCCGAAAACCGCGAGAGCCCAGTTTCGCGGACGGGCGACGATGGACATGGCCCGACTCCATCCGGGGCCCCACGTTCTCACCGCCGACATGGAAGGCTGACCTCTAACCGTTGAAGGAGAAGGTCCGGTCCTTACCGTTGACGAGGGAACCTCGGTCCTCCTGGTTTCAGCGCCCCAAGCGGCTGAACGCGAGACTGCTCCTTCCCCGGGCTCATCGGCCAAGAGTTTGCTGGCCTCCGTCTGCTCCGCCGCGAGAAATCTCCGCAGGTCTGCCTCGAACTCCCTCGCCGACTGGTAGCGGCGGGATGGATCTCGGTGAAGGGACTTGTGAAGCACGTCGGACAAAGCCGGAGCGCTGGAAGTCGAGAATTCTTGAGGATCGACGCCTGATTGAATGCGCTGCTCCAACCTCTCGGGAGTAGCGGCCTCGAACGGTCGGTGCCCCTCGATCAACTCGAATAACACCACGGCCACGGCCCATAAGTCGCTCATCTCGTCGACCTGTCCGGTTCTCAGGCGTTCCGGCGAAAAATACTCGACGCTCCCTATTGAGTTGCTCGTTTGCCTGCGTGTAAGGGTCAGGCCTTTGGCGGTTCCGAAATCGACGACATGCAGCTGGTCGTTCTGTTCAAGAAGGATGTTATTCGGCTTGATATCACCGTGACATATCGCCCGCAGCTGCCTTCCATCGACCTCGAGGGGAAAGCTATGTGCCGAGGCCAGCGCAACGCACAGTTCGGCAATTATTGCGGCGGCTCGTGCGGGATCAAAACGCCCTTCTCTCGTGAGAAGTTTGCTCAGGTCCTTCCCGTCGACATAGGCCATCTCCACGAAGAAGTATCCATCGAGGTCGCCTGAGTCGTGCACCGTAACTACCCGAGGTTCAATCCGGCACAGGTGTGTCTGCAGTGCGGTTCCGAACTTCTCGGCCTCCATGACGACCGGATCGGTCAGGTCGTGTTCCAGCAGTTTCAGGGCGACGGTCCGGTTCTCTTTCGTGTTCAGAGCCCGGTAGACGTCCCCGAAGCCTCCGCGTGCGAGCTTCTTCTCAATACGGAAGTGTCCGATTTGCGGGAGAATCGTACCGGCCTCTGGCATTCGTTTTTGCTCGTCCTACATGACCCCAAGGGAGTCACGTAGCAAAGCCCAGGGTTAGCCGCGGTCTTTTGCGGCCTACCCTGGGTTAAAGAGAGCGTGGCCCCCAACCCTGAAGGGGTTGCGTAGGTGCTGGGTACGCAACCCCTTCAGGTTTGGGAGTTTCCGGTACTTTTACCCCGGGTAGGCCGCAAAAGACGCGGCCAACCCGGGGCTTTGCTACGTAACGCCTTTGGCGTAAAAAGCGCTACCGGCGAGGCAGAGCCCGGGGTCTCAACCTACTCGGGCGCTTGTCTCCTTGGCGCGGTCACTTCCTCAGTCCGTCGAACCTCTGTCTTGTTGCGGATTACGACGTTCTCGTGCTCGACCTTTGCCTTCCACTCCCGGCTTGGGACGAGGAAGCCCGCCTTGTTATCTCGAACAATATTGCCGCTGATCTTAAGAGCCCCATTATCCGGTCCAATTTCTATTCCTACGACATTCTTCTCGATCTCGTTCAATGCGACTCGGGAGCGTCCCTCCACGACCAGACCTTTCCCGGAATTGTCGTGAATGCGGTTCCCAACCAGCGAAGCCTGGCTGTCACCTTCCAGCCACAGACCAATCAGATAGGTGTCTGTCACTTCCGTGTCGAGGATCGCCGCCTTACAGCTTATCAGTCGGATTCCCATGGCCAGCTTTCGCCCCTTCTTCCCCCGGATGACGAACCCCTCGAGGGAACTCGACTGGAGGCTTTGTCCTCGCACCGCGGCTGACTGATTGGCAAGGTAATCCTCCGCCTCGATGATGGCCGTGCCGGGCTCCCGGGCTAGCACCCTGACGCCGTCTTTCAGCTCGATCGGCCCTTCATAGACTCCTGGATCCACTTCTATTGCATCCCCGGCCTTCGCCTCCAGCAGGCCCCGTTGGATCGTGTCCAGGGAACGCCCTTTGCCGACCCGGATAAGCGCAAAACTCTCAGGAGTCTCGGCAGGCGGACTGGTCGGCGGCTCCACACCAGCCGGCCAGAAAGTGAGTACCAGGGCAAGCAACGCAATTCCGAGAGCCATGCCGGCAAGGAAGAAAGCGGCAGTTCTGAGAAAGCCGGGTGTCGAGAGCCTTCTGGCCTCAGGCCGTTGTTCCGCTGCCCCGGCCGTTTTCCCGTCCGGCTCTCTTCCGAAGGGTTTGAAACCAGCCCTTGTCGGGAAGTCCTCGCCCGTCACAACGATCACCGAAACGTTATCCTTGCCTCCCTTTTCGTTGGCAAGATTGACCAATTCGGAGGCGGCATTTCGCCCGTCGTCTGCGAACTTCTCGACGCAAGCCCGGATCTCGTCGGCGGTGATCATGTCGCTAAGTCCATCCGAGCAGAGGACCAGGGCCCCGTCCGAATAGAACGGACGCCGCACGAATTCTATGAAACCGTCGTCATACAACTCATGTTTGGCAGAACCGATGTCTCGATAGACTTCGTTTCTGCGGGGGTGGCGCATCGCCTCCAGCTCGCCGATCTCCCCGGCATCTTCGCTTATGCCGACAGGGGAATGATCGTGGGTAACCTTCCGGATGCTTCCGTCTCGAATCTCGTAAAGCCGCGTGTCTCCAACATGCCCGATGAACAGGTCGCCATCTTCGATGACTGCAACCGTGACCACGCAACCCATCCCCTTCCATTCGTCGCGGGTGGAGGCCAGGCGCATGACCTCCTCGTTGGCATACCAGATTGCCTCTCGGATGCGCCGCTCAACTTCGCCGGTTTTCTCTTGCAGCCTGCGCTTTATGGCGGCCATCGCCTCGTCGGCTGCCTTTTCCCCGGCGGCCTGGCCTCCCATTCCATCAACGACGACGAACACGCGCTTACGCTCGTCGCAGTAAACGCGGTCTTCGTTGCGGGAACGTTCACGGCCGGGATGAGAATGTGCGTATGCTCGTATTCTCACAGGTCCTTGCTTTGGCTGCGTGCAGATTTCCTCTGACCTGGTTGGCCGCCTGTCCTGATCATTAAGAAGATGAGGATCACGGTACTCGCCAATCCGGCTACGAACAGAAAACGAAGCCAGTACAGCCAGTTCATAGGGCCTCAAACTCCAGATCCACTTTTTCGGCGAGTCTGATCACTGCCTTTGCCGGCAGCAGAGTCCATTGACCCTTTTCCAGTTTCCTGCCGTTGACCGCCGTTCCGAACTTGCTCACATCCTGAATCCAGAATTCCCGGCCTTTTTCTTCGTCCACCCGAAGGTAGAAATGGGAGCGGGAAACGTCCTCGACGCAGGTCAGTTCAAGGTCGCAGGGAATGTTCTCGCCACCCCTCCCAACCAAAACGTCTTTCTTGGTCATGAAGACCTCGCGTCGCTGTCCGTTACGGTCCTTGTAGTTGAACCTTGCGAACCGTGGCTCGGCAGCCCGCGCTTCCTCGACGTAATTCCTGATTCGGCGACTCTCCCCCCGGGATCGCACCGTCACGACCCGTTGGGTTTTTGCGCCGACTCCGAATTCCGGGCGCACTGGCATCGTAAGAGCTGAGTCGACGAGAATGTCGCCCGGCTCGAAATTCTCCTCTTCGGCCTTGAGCACGCGAACGAACCAGTCGCCGTCGGCGGGTTCCACCTTGATTGGATCGCGACCGAAGAGAGGCTTCGAGTTCATTTGCTTGACTCGGGCATCCAGCGCTCGTTTTGATTCGCTGCGAATACGGTCGAGAATGCCGATAATGCGATCGTAATCGTCTTCGTGCACGTACACGTCAAACCGGCTGGGAGCGACAATCGAGTAGAGCAGAGGCTCGAGCGCCTCCTGCATGTTCTCCACGATTGCGAGGATGATGTCTCGTCCTCTCGCTTTAGCTTGTCGGGTCTTGGACTGCGTATCCATTTGGATTCCCCATAGACCGCTGGCTTGTTTGTGGTCTTTCTAAGGATTAGTCTACCCGGATAATACGGGGCGGACGAGGTCAAGGTTCCGGCAACCGAACGCTTCAGATAGGTTGACCTACGTCCGGTGTCAGTCCTAACCGACCTCACAAAGCGGAGAGCAACCTATTTCCGCAACACGATATTAGCACTGCCTCTCCAGAGTCCGGGCAGGGGAGGTCTTGCGCCGACGCAAGCACCACACCCACCAGGCCTGGCAGTTACCGGTTCATTTGTTCGGAGGCAAGTCGTCCTGACCTCGCAGTGACGACGCTGGAGGAATAAGTGAGGGTGTCGGTCTCCTTTTGACGATACTGATCGCTGCCAGCAGCACACCGTTTTCGGGAATCACCTCATCCCTGGTGTTCCGAAACTGCCTGGCCGCCTTCAACCGGATTTCTTTGATGACTTTCCCTGGCCTCGGGTTGGGCCATTCGAAGGCGAAAAAGGTAATCGGATTTCCTTCCTCCTCGCTGAAGCACACAAGGTCAGCTTCGTAACAGTAGTTGCTCGGGCTCTTGGCCTGGTCCCAATTCCACTCCAGTATGTTGACCCGATATCGAAGGGGCACGGTCAGGACGAGAGCATCCTCGTAAAGCACTTCGTACCATCCGACCAAATCGGCCGTGTCATCCGGGTTATAGACGTAGCGATCGACCCAGTCGTTGGAAGCGGGCTTTGCGCAAGCCTGAAGGAATAGAACGCTGCTCGCATCTTGGCTCACCTCTATGCCGGCGGTCTTGTCCGACAATCCTCGGGCCAGAAGTGCGGGCTGCAGGCGCGAAGAAGGAGGTGCTTCCACATTGAATGTCTTCTTTCCTGAAACAACGACGCCCGTTGTGATTCCCTTGAGGTCGATTCCGAAGGTCGGGTCTTTCGAAGCGAGATCGAACTGCTTTGCGATACTCAGAGGCGCAATGTCGTTATCCTCCTCGCTCGGAAGCGTGCGGCCGCTCAGGTTTCGACGCACCTCGGACGTCCGCGCAGAAACGGTGCGAGAGAGCTCCACGGGACTGAGCTCGTGCGTGGACCAAAGCACGTTTGCACAACCGAGGAATTCCGAGAGACGGTCCTTGCCGAGGCTGAATTCGCTGGTAACGGCCCAGCAGGACGGTGCTCCCCCGAGCACGCCAGTCTGGCTGCTCCTGCCCGCCCAATCTGGGAACTGCGGCCTGAAGTTTCCATAGACCTGTTGAAACCCCAACCTCTGCAGTTCGAGATCGTTTCTTTTGCCCCAACCCTCCGTGCCCGGCCCCGATCGATCATCCCAGAACCAGTTGATGACGAGAATATCCTTGGGAAAGCCCTTCTCGATTTGTTCGGGCGAAACAGCCTCCGGGATCTGGTACTTGTAACCGGTCGGGCTGGTCTTCGGCACCGGACTGCTTCCTCGAACCGCCTCGACCAGATGGTCTCCCCACAATGCTGTTTTTACGCCTTTGCCCTTCAGGTAGTTGTGTATCTTGACAACGTCCTGCAGGAACAGCTCCCCTTTGTCTTTGTCCTTACACCTGGGACAGGCGTCCACGGGCATTCGCCACTCGTCATGGCCGATATGCACCATGCGTGGGGCCATGACCTTGATGTACTCGTCCATGACGTCAAACAGCAGTTCGTAGCTTCCCGGATTCAGTGGACAGTAAGTGTCGGGCCACTCGGCCGTCTGGACCTCAGCCAACTCGCGATGGCGGCTCAGAAGGTAATAGCTGTGCGTCAAGGATGGAAGCTCGGGTATGACCTCGATATGGTACTGCTGCGCGTATTTGACCAGGTCCGCCACCTCTTCCTGTTCCAGCACGCCTCCGTCCGCGGTATCGTGATGAACCGAGTTCTGATATTGGGCGCCAGGGCCCAGTGGTCGATCCCTCCGGGTGTAGTTGAGGTTACGCGCCAACTCGATCCAGCCTTCGTTCAGCTCCGGGTGCCGTTCGAGCCGCATTCCTGCGTTCATCTCCAGGATCAGCTTGTTGTACTTGTAAAGCGCCATGAAGTCGCTGACGAACCTCTTGAAAAAGGGGATATGATCGCGACCCGGGAGGAAGAGTTTTACGCCACGAAAAGGCTTGTAGGGAAAGTCTCTGATCCGGACCCCGGAGATATACGTTCCTTTTGAATCCCGGCGGATGAGCTGGCGCAGTGACTGAAGCCCGTAAAAGGCCCCCGGGTCATCGCGCCCGGCGACCAGCGCAACCTGCTCGTCCACTTCGAGGAGGTAGCCCTCCGGGGCGGTGGCGTCCGCTGTCAGCGGCGAATGCCGGCGGTCCAACATCCGCTGCACCAGAGGATTGGCGATCGAGCCGAGGAGAATGAAGGAGCCCTTGTCAGGCAACTGAGAAACAGCTCTCACCTTGATCGGCGCGTGGAAGCGATCGGTAAGATCGGCCGCCAGAATCCGCGCCAAAAAAAGGTCGTGTTCTTTCGCCGCCTCCGGCACCAGGATCTCGACATTCGTATTGATCTCCAGGCGCGTGCTCCGCCGTTCCGTCTCCTGCGGGATGGGGAAAATTAGGGGAAGCGCCTTTTGGGCTGGCGTTTCGGCAGGCAGAAAAAGGACGTTACTGAAAATAAAACCAAGAAATATCAGGGTTGTGTGACCCGCTGTCAGGGCTCGCTTCATCTCGCTTCTCCACGCACGGTCCAGGAAGGCCGGATTGGTCCGGCGCCCTCAGTAACTGCGCTCGCCGCCGCTCATGTAAACCACTGGCGGCTGCGCTTCAATCTTGGGGAAAGCACTTCAACGGCGGTGTTAGCGTTTTCGACCACCTGAAAGTCAAACATGCCGACACAGGCGAAATCCGCCCCGTTTTCAAACGCATAACTGAACCCGTCTTTCGGGGCAATGGACCCGGCCGCCAGAATCTTGTACGCGATCCACGGCTTTTGCACGGTTGCCATGAAAGCCACAGTTTCGCCGGGATTCAGGCACCACATGTTGTCATGGTACTGGTTATGGTCGCGCTGAAGACCCCCGATCACCGAGAACTCGGGTCGATTCTCTCGCGGATGGGCTGACCAGTAATCATCGCTGTGCAGCGTCTTCATGTAAAAATCGAGATCCAATCCGTTTCTCTCGCAAATGATCGGCACCTGAAGGGAGTGCGCGGCGACACCGGCCAGCACGCGGTTCTTCTTGATGTGCGCGACGGCTTTCTCGAGCCATTCCCAACGGTTGTCCCGGATGAATTTGTCGGCAATTCCTCCCTGAACCAGCGCCCCGATAGCGCCATTGTCGATCGCTTTCTGCGCATTTCCCGTGAGATCCCCTTCCTTCGGGTAAACCTGTGCCAGCCACTTGATCGTCCCTCCCCTTTTCCAGTACTTGTCCAGGATCCGGATCGTGTGCTCGTCCGTCCTCAGTATGGCCGTGTCTATCCCGCATGCCTCGCACAGCCGCAAAGTTTCTATGACCTTGTCGTCCGTAAAGTAGGTCTTCAAGAGCGGTGAGACGTAGATGAGGTCCCGCGCGTGTGCAAACCCGGCGACCAGGTTGCCGCCGCAAATCAGGCGGCTTATTTCCTGGTTGCCGATGTGACCTTTCGGCACCTGCCCTTTCAACTCTTTCAGATCAGCGAAGCGGAGGATCTTCATGGTTGGCGAAGTCACGGCATCGACACCCTGAAAACGCCTCAGCTGTTCTTCTTCATGGCTCCTCTTCTTGAGCAACTGCAACAGAAAGACACCCAGAATCGGCAAGGTTGCCAGAGACTTGATCAGTTCACGACGCTCGAGAAGCGAGCGGGCCGAGAGGCTCGCTGGGCTCTCATCGACCGCGAGCCGCGGAGCATCTTCTGCGACACCAGATCGTCTAAACCCGGTGAGCCTAAACACTGTGAGCCGGGGAAGAAGGCGGTCGATTCCCCAGAGGCTTCCTGGTGGAAGCAGGACGAATAACCCAAGGACAAGGGCTTCGATCAGGTTCTTGTTCACTATCAGGTAGCTGCCTTCCGCGAGGCTTGATTCGAAGCCGATTAGTGGCGGCTGGGCCAGGTAGTAAAGGCCCAGCAACAAAGCCCCGAAAAACGCGGCTGTCCTGGTAAAGCAGCCTGCCAACAGGGCGAGTCCGATGAACGTCAGTCCCCACTCATTGAGGAAATCGACGACCCCCAGGCGGGACGGGTTGGAAGCAAGCCACCGGAAGAGGCCGGAAAAGAGCCAGTACGATTCCTTCAGGTAACTGACAGACGACCAGTGAGGAGTGAAGAGTTTGGCCAGACCTTCATAGAGAAGGTGCCAACCGACAGCGGCCCGAACGAGGAAGAGCCCTGCGCGGAATGCAGGATCAGTCATCAAGGCTCGGGTGGACGTTTTGGTCAGTTCAGACATTCATGCCTCCTCACTGCTAACCACGAAACACACGAAATACACCAAAGAAGCCTCGATTCCCTTTCGTGTATTTCGTGTGTTTCATGGTTAGACCGGTTACTCTCCTCTACTCTCCGATCGATCGGTAATACTGGCGCGCTTGTGCTATCGCCTCACGCAGCGACGCCGTACGATTCTCGCCCAGCCACTCCTCGATGGCTACCAGGTCCTTCAACCGTTCCCCGACGAGCTTCGAAACCAATTGACGATTGATCCACGGGTCTCCCTCAACCTGGATGTAGACCGGAGTCGAAACTGCCCCCTGAAAGAACGCCGGGAAATCCGTCAGTTCGCCAGACGCGGTTCGGGCCAGCGCCGTGACCCAGACACTCCGGGTTGCGGGAAACTCCAGGTCGACCGCCAAAGGCTCCTGGCCCTCTCGCCGTCTGGCCGTGTGCAGCGTTTCGCCGGAAACGATGATCTCGATCGTGTCCGACTGCTGCGGTCCCCAGCCCCAGGTTCTGGCTGACACGTGGATCTTCTGCCCGCGATTCAGGTGAAGCAGCGAGCCGGCAGTCTCGCCATTGACGGTGAACTGGAGCATTGGTCCGGTCGTCACAAATGTCCGGCCTTGCCGGACCGCCCCAAGCCAGTCTTCGGGACTGAACGGCCGGCCCGTGTACGCATACACCCTCGTGTTGCCGAGGGTGCCGCCCCAGGGGACGTCGCTTCCGGCCATGGCGGTGAGTCGAAAGCCGAGATTCAGGAAATCAAACCACCGCTCGAGCCCTATGTAGCCCATCTGCGCGATCTCGGCAAAATCCACGAGGCCCAGAGGCGCCAGGAGCGAAAGCCCACGCTCGGCGTGAAACGACCAGTGCTGGCGGCCTGCATGGGCGAAACCGGAGAGCGCACCTTCCCGGCGCGCTCTGGAGAACACCGCTGCGTAGTCGGCATAGCGATCCGGGAAACGAACCGGCGCGGACAGGTTTAGATGCAGCGTGT
>Ga0105092_10000992_pt1 | contig 15042 bp, 12 predicted proteins | sample PPLLak2March2015_FD_87021 | JGI IMG/M metagenome (GOLD analysis project Ga0105092, IMG submission 87021) | Freshwater sediment microbial communities from Prairie Pothole Lake near Jamestown, North Dakota, USA - PPLs Lake P7 Core (1) Depth... | ecosystem: Environmental > Aquatic > Freshwater >... | reverse complement strand
CTGATGGAGCTTTACCAAAACCGCGACCAGGATTCCAAAGGTGTGGAAGTGGATCTTCGCTCCCGCCCCCTGGCGGACACCTTCCAACTGTTTCTGAACTTCACTGCCCTTACGGCAAGGATTGAGACCGGTGGCGTGATGCGGTCAGACGCCGAAGTGCCTGGCGCGATCGCGGGCGGCGGGATATCGGCTTCCAGGTGGGACTGCGATCTCAACGCGTTCTGGAAATTCGTCTCTTCGTACGAAAGCTCGCGTTTTGCGGAACCGCCCGTCCCACAGCCGCTCGGCGGTTTTCACACGGTTGACGTGATTCTCGGCCGCCGGCTTGGCCCCGGCAAGCAAACCCGCGTCTACGCCGAACTGAGGAACGTCGCTGACCGGGCCTACTCCACGGTTGTGGGATATCCCGACTACGGCCGTCGCGTGATGATCGGCCTGGAGCACATGTTCTAGTCTCGAGGATCCAGCAACATCGTCAGGGCCGGGAGGATGTAACTGGAGTCGCGTTACATCCTCCCGGCCCTCAACAGGGTTCAATCATCGTCCGATGTATTTTTCGGATTCCCCGCCGGATCTGGCAGCGTATTGACCTTCGGCAGCCACTTGGCCAGTTCCTCGCACTTCGCGCGAGACTCGGCTTTACCCGCAATATTTGTCCACTCCATAGCATCGGAACGATGATCATAGAGTTCCTCGGTACCGTCCGAGTAACGGATGTACCGCCAATCTTCGGAGCGGACCGAGTGGTTGTTCCACCGGTAGGTCGTCACGGTTGGCCGCGTCCACTCGGCATTTGGCTGACTTAGCAGCGGCCCCAGGTCGTAAGCCTCCATCTCGCGGGCCGGCAGTCCGCAAAGACCGATCAGCGTGGGGTACATGTCCTGGAGATTGACCGGCCTCTTGCAGGTCTTTCCTGCAGGCAGCATGCCCGGCGCCTGGAAAACCAGGATGTTGCGGGTTGCTTCCTCCCATAATGAGAATTTCCTCCAGTGGAGTTTCTCGCCGAGGTGCCAGCCGTGATCGGACCATAACACCAGCACAGTGTTATTCCGATATTCGCTTTTCTCGAACCCGTCCAGCACCCGGCCGACGCACTCGTCAACAAAGCTGATCGTGGCCAGGTAGCTCTGAACGGCCTTTCGCCACTGTGCATAGCGAAGGACGTTGGCGTGGTCGCCATCCGGCTTCGCCATCTCCCGTCCGATCGGAGGTACGTCGTCCAAGTCATCTTCCTTGACGGTCGGTAGCGTTATTCGGTCGAGCGGGTAGAGATCAAAATAGCGGCGGGGAACATACCACGGGAGGTGAGGCTTGCTGAACCCGCAAGCCAGAAAGAACGGCTTGTCGTGTTTCTTGGCCAGTTGTTGGACCGTCCAATCGGCAACGTGCCAGTCACCCATCTCGTCGGGCGGCACGTCAAGCGGTCCCCAGTCGAAGTGGGCGGCATTCGGAATGCCATTGAAATTCGGCTTGGGTGGTCTTGGGCTGCGGGGCACCGGATTGCTCGCCGACGGCCAGCACTCGTCCCAAGACTGAGGATGCGTGTACAGGTTGTGGAAGATTTTCCCGCTGCTGAGCGTCTTGTAGCCGTGAGATCTGAAGTACATCGGGATCGTCACCGCGTCCCTGAGCCGTCGACTTTCCCTCCAGTCCTGCTCGTTTTCGTACACGCCGGAGGTGGACGGGCGGACGCCGGTCATCAGTGCGGCACGGGAGGCATTGCACAGCGGCGCCGGGCAATGAGCGTTCGTGAAAAGGACGCCGCCCGCAGCCAGGCGATCAAGATGAGGTGTCTTCACATCCGGATGACCACCGAGGCAGCCGATCCAGTCATTCAAGTCATCGATGGCGATGAACAGAACGTTCGGCCCTGCATTGCGGGACAGAAGCAGCGGAGAAGCGGCAGCCGCCACCGAGGCCGCGCCGAGACCCTTCAGGAAAAGACGCCGGTCGAGGTATTCCTTCTTCATTCCGTCCTCCTTGGGAGCCTCCGGAGGTTACACCAGGTTGGCTCTCCGAGGTACATATATTTGTGCCGGGTAGCGATCTCCAGGCGCGGTTGCCAAAGCGCGGTGAGGAGAAGCAAAATACCAAGGGTGTGTTGCCCCAATCGGGCTGGTCGCCTAACAGAGCCACACACTGCGTGTGACTGTTAGGCGATCAGCCCGATTGGGGCAACACACCTCCACTCTAAAAAATGCGAACGCGCTATGTGACTCGTTTGGTTCTGTTGATAGTGGCCGTGGCCGCGTTGGTGACGACCGAAGGGCTCCAGCTGCGGCACGGCCGCAGGTCCCGGGCCTCAGGCGGTCGAGTATTGGCGCTTGTCAATGGGACATTGATCGACGGGACCGGTTCTGACCCCGTCCCTGACGCTGTCGTCCTGATTCGGGATGGGCAAATTGTGGCGGCGGGTGGAGCTGCCGCCGTCCCCATTCCGGCGGATGCCGAACGCATCGACCTGGCCGGCGGCTACCTGCTTCCCGGTTTCATTAACACCCACGTTCACAACGCCCTGCGGACAGACTACTTGAAGAAGTGGGCGTCGGAGGGCGTGACCACGGTCCGGGATGTGGGAGCGGCGGAGCCGTACCGGACTGTCTTCCGACTGCGGGATGGCTACCGGACAGATCCGGCATACGCCCGCCTTGTCGCCGCGGGCCCGCTTGTCACGGTTCCCGGCGGGTATCCGATTATCCCGAATCAGTTCCCGGCCATGACCGTCTCTTCCGCTGACGATGCCCGCTCCAAGATCGGGCAGCTTCTGGACGCGGGAGCGGACCTCGTCAAGATCACCTTGGAACCCGGGGCTGGCTGGCCGACACTGACCCTCGAGGAGGCGGTGGCTATCGTGCAGACGGCCCACCTCCGGTCCGTCCCGGTTACCGTTCACGCCACGCAGGTAGCCATGTACCGCCGGGCACTGGACGCGGGGGTCGACGAGATTTGCCATTCCTCGAACAATGCGCTCTCGGACGCCATGATCGCCGAAATGGTGGAAGCCGGGGTCTACATGGTCCCTACACTCACCGCCCAACGGAAAGCCGGCCAAACACTCTCGAATCTTCGCCGTTTCATCGCGGCGGGCGGCAAGGTGGCGCTGGGGAATGACGGCGGATACCTGGCGGGACTGGAAGTCGGCATGCCGATTACGGAACTGGAAGCCATGAAAGAGGCCGGGATGAGTCCGATGCAGATCATTGTCGCGGCGACCAAGGCGGCAGCTGAAGTCTGCCGCCTGGATCGGAGTCTCGGGACCCTCCAGCGCGCGAAACGGGCGGATGTGCTGGTAGTTCGTGAAAACCCGCTGGAGGACCTCCAGGCCTTGTCACGGGTCACGCTCGTAATTCATTCCGGCGTCATTATCCGGCGCACTGACTGACCCCCTGTCAGCAGGGAATTCGGTGGTAACCTCAGCCGTACAAGTATAGACTCTTGCCCCGGGAGGGACAGACGTGACGCGTACGAGGATTAGCCTGTGCTTGTTGATGGCACACCTCGGCGCGACCATTTGCCTGGGTGGCGAACCGCCCACGTCCGCGTCGAGTGTCGGGGCACTCTCCCCCATCGAGCTGGCCTTTGCACGGATATACAACTTTGACTTCCCGGGTGCCGACGCGATCCTCCACGATTACAGCAAGGCGCAGCCTGAAGATCCGCTGACCTATTCGGTCATGGCCGGGACCTGCCTGTTCGCTGAGATGTACCGTCTCCAGATCCTTCAAACGGAGTTCTTCACTGACCAGCGGAAGATGGATGCGAGGCGCAAACTGAAGGCTGACCCGGCGCTCAAGCAGAAACTCTTCAGGGCGCTGGAGGACGCACGCAAGCGGGCGAGTGCGCGCCTTAGGGTGGACCCGGACGACACAAACGCGCTTTTCGCCATGTGCATGGCCGCGGGGGTCGAGACTGATTACACGGCTTTTGTAGAAGGACGACGATGGCGCGGACTCAAGATGGCCCGTCAGGCGAACGCCTACGCTTTGAAGCTCCTCTCGAAGAAACCTCCTTTCTACGATGCACACCACACCGTGGGGACGATTGAATACGTGATCGGGAGTCTCCCCTTCTTTTTGCGCTGGTTCATCAGTTTCGATCGGGTAGAAGGCGACAAGCAGGCCGGCATTGCCCGGCTGAAGGAAGTCGCGGAAAAAGGAAAGTACTTTCGACCGTATGCCAAGATCCTTCTAGCCGTGATTTACCTGCGTGAGAAACAGCCGCGACAGGCGGCTTCACTGCTCGAGGAATTAGCCCGGGATTTTCCCGAGAATCCACTCCTAAGGCAGGAACTGGACAAACTCTCGATCCGTTGACCATACTGCGCCGGCCCGCAGAACTGGTCCCAGGCCAAGTCTCCCATCCCTTCTTCGCGGGTACTTACGAGCGCATTAGGAGCGTGTCCGCCAATTTCGCCCGGGCCTTTTCTACTCCGTTTCGTGGGCGAAGAGGCTGCGAATCGCGATCAAAGGGACATAGGCGAGTACAGCCGCACTTATGCCGACCGAGAAAACGTATGAAGCAGAATAAGGCAGGAGGACCGCGCAAAGAGCCGTTGCCGCTCCGCAACTCGCGAAATGGACGATATCGGGGAGGGCTTCCAACCACAGCCGGGCAGTCTCCCGGTGGATCCTCTTATTGAGAGCCGGGCGGAAGGCACGGCTGATTTCCGGAGGTGTAAACAGTTGGCTCAGCCGAACATCTAGTGCCTTCTGCTTTGACGCGAAAGCGGCGCAGGACGGGCACTTGGCTAAATGCGCCTCCAGCTCCTGTTGCCTCCCGGTGGAACTTGCGTCCTCCAGAGAATCGAGAATCTCTTCCTGGACTTCCTGGCAATCCATTGATTACTCCATCATAGCGCCCAGGGTGCGTCGGGCGCGATGCAGGTGACTTTTCACGGTCCCTTCGGGCAAATCGAGCATCCTGGCCACTTCCTTGACGCTCTTCTCCTGCAGATAAAAAAGCATGACGATCTCCCGTTGGATTTCGGGCAGTCTTGAAACGCATTCTTCGAGCTCGAGATTCGGCAACGAGCGGTTTGGCTCGCTCGGCTCGGACACGTCGTCGAGCGGCGCCGTCTTTCGGTAGGATTCCGCGCGGACCGCAGACAGACAGGTATTTCGTGCGATCGTGTAGAGCCAGGTGCCGATTGAGGCCCGGCCGTTGTAGCCCGGCAGAGCCCTCCACACTTTGACGAACACATCCTGGGTCACTTCCTCGGCTCGTCCGGCGTCCCTCAGCATCATGACCGCCATCCGAAAGACTTTCTTCTCGTAAAGGTCCAAAACGTGCTCGAGCACTTCGCTATACCTGTGCTTCTCGAGCAGCTGCTGAACCTCCTCGTCCATCGACATTGATACTCGCGGACTTGCGTCCGGGTTGCAACAGAATCTGCAAGGCCATTCGCAACCGACAACGGCGGCCGCGAGTATAAACCGGACGAAAGGAGCGATGGTTCTATGGACGACTTAGGGCCCGCGATCATGATAGTGGCGGTGATTGGGTTTTTCGCGTTTCAGCAGTGGCTAAGGCACGCTCGCCGATTGATGATTCATCGTGAGCGTCTGGTTGCACTCGAAAAAGGTGTCGAACTGCGTGCAGTGGAACAAGAGGTTACACGGAGCAGTTGGAACGTTCAGCGAGTTCTGCTGCTCTCTGGCCTTTGCTGGATCGCGCTGGGGATAGGCACATTTGTCGTCTTGAATGCTCTGCTGGCCCACCCGTCCGAACTCGTAAAGGAAATTCCCCAGGGACTCCAGTGGCTCGGAGTGGCCCCAGTGGGGATCGGGTTGGCGCATCTCATTGTCTACGCGGTTGGGAAGAATAAGGAAAGCCGATAATGTTCGCGCGTTGCGAACAGAGCCGTCAGCGCAGCGCTTTTCAGCGGAGCGACCCGGCCTGTGCGTTGGCACCTGTCCGGCGTTCGATTCGATTCCCTGGCACGGGCCGGGTCGCTCCGCTGAAAAACGCTGCGCTCACGGCTCTGTTCGAATTGGAGGCCGGCCGAAACTTCAACTTGATTTCACTTGTCACGCAACTCGCTCACTTGCCTCCCGCCGGCTCATGGGCCCCGATTGACGGCTTTTGATTTGGCTTGACCGGGTTTCCCCAAAAATCGCGCCCGCCGTTGTCCGGGACCGGCGTCCCTGTCCCGGAGCAGGAGGAACCCTCTCGGAGGCGATAACCGCCGACGGAATTAAAGCCGTCTTTGGCTGTTCCGGGGGCTACGAGCAACGGATCCGACGCAAGCTTCTTCCACTCCTCCGGGACATCGGCCGTGCGGCCATAAACCACGTTGTTCTCAAACGTCACGCCTTTTGCCCCGCCGAAGCCCGGTTGTGAAATCCAGATGCCGTCGTCCGGACTCTTCTTACGGAGGCCGTAGTGATTCCGCCCGATCCCCTTCAGGTAGAAGATATTGTTGGCGATCAGGGTGTCGATTGCCCAGCCGCTTTCTCCCGGCGTCCATTCGAAAAGATGCACGTCAATGTCTTCGCCGACATAGAAGACATTGTTGTAGATCCGGGTCCCGCGGATCAGGTTGTAAAAATGGAAAAGCCGCGTGCGATCGTTCTGGCTGATGTTGTATCGGATGATCGTATTCTCATTGTCGATTCCGCACAGGAGCATAAACCCGCCGTCATTGTCGTGGGAGTAGTTGTATTGGAAGACCGTATTGTGGCAGAAGCCGTCTGAATCGAACGCCTGGCCGTCCTTGGTCCCCTTCATGCCGCTGACCTCGTTGAATTGAATCAGCGTGTTGTCGGAGTTCCAGGGCCAGATTCCGGCTGCGTAGTCCCGGCAGCGTTGCCGTCCCAGGCGGACGGTGTTGTGTTCCACGATGGTTCCGTCGCATCCCCACGGTTTTATCGCGTCTCCGCCAATGTCCTCAAGCAGGTTCTTGCGGATGACCACGTGAAGGGAAGGGAACCAGATTTTGCGGTTTGCAGGGTAGGGAGTGAAGCCGCAGATCCCGTTGCGGTCGGTCCGCAGGAGGCGGCAATTCTCGATCAGAAGGTCATCGAACCGGCTGAGCTTCGCTTCGCCGCCGTTTTCCCACACGATCCCCTGGCCTTCACCGCGGTTCTTTCTGAGCGAACCGTTCACATCGTGCACGAACAGGTTGCGGAGATGGATGTGGTGAACCGTGCCGTAATCCCAGGCCACGAGGCGGACTCCGTACCGGAAGGGCTCCTCGGTCGGCCCCAGGTTGGTCAACTCCAGGCCGTCCACCTCCCAGTACTCCTGGTTCTTCAGTAGCAGCGCCTCGGGAAACTTGCCTTCTGCCTCGATCACGGGCCTCTCCGTGCCTCCGTAGACGCCGACCGTGACGGGGTTCCCGGCAGTTCCAGATCCCAGGGGAGCGAGTTGGCCCGAGTACCTGGTCCCGGCTCTCAAAAGAATCCGATCGCCGGGTCCGAAGGTCGTTGCGTTCACCTTCGCCAGCGTCCGCCAGGCGGACGTTGGAGACAAGCCGTCGTTCGTGTCCTGCCCGTTCTGGCTGTCGACGTGGTACGTCTTCACCGCCTGGGCGAATCCAACAAATGAGAAGAGAATGAAAACTAGGAAGGCCGGGAAATATCGGTTCGTCATGGAAACAGATGATAGCAGTAGAGAGTGTATTGGGTCGCCTGCTTGAACACCGCTACTGGAGTGCACTTGAGATTTGACAGTCGGCAGGGCCGCTCTTATACTCGGGCCAACTCCGGTACCCGGTCGCTTGGGCAGGTAAAGGCCCACGGACCAGGCACGAGTGCGGAAGCGTCGTGCAGTGCCGGGCGCTGGCCCCCACCGTGCGGCGTCCCCGCTTATTACGTCCTTTATGAGTGAGTGTCGAACCAGTCAGGAGGACCGTTATGCAATTCAGAAGGTTCGTTGCGCTTTTTAGCATGATCGTCGTCATCGTCATTGGTCTCGCGGTTCTTGTGGTTCACGCGCAGTCGTACAACAAAATCCATTTCGTCGGCAAATCCCTCACGGTCAACCCACCTCGCACCGGCGAGGGGATGCGTGTGACGTTCAATTTCACTGTTGAGAACGATGGGGGGCCCATCAAGCATGTCATAATTCGGGTTCTTCACCCCTGCAACGCCCGCGGAGAAGGCAAAGTGCTGACCGAGGTTCCCGGCCAGACGATCAAGCGAGGCACCAATCAATACGCAGTTTCCGGCGCCTTCCAGAATCCAACCGGAGACAAGAATTACCTCCTGATCCAGCTCCTCGATCACGACAAGAATGAAAAGGCGCCCCCGGTCATCACGAGCTCCGGAGTGCGCCAGTGGCTGCCTGTGACCTTCAGACTGGCCCCGCCGTTGTCGTAGTTTTGCCTGGTTTTCTTGCGGCACCATCGGAGGCCTGAAGGGCCGACAACATATCAGCCCGGGGTGAAGCGTTTTTTGCGGAACCCCGGGTTACAGACCGGGCGTGAGCGGAGCCCTGTAAGGGCGAAACAAGATGAGTTCGGAGTTTGTTTCGCCCTTACAGGGCTCTGCTCACGCCCGGTTCTGTAACCCGGGGTTCCGCGAAAAACGCTTCACCCCGGGCTGATATGTTGTCGGCCCTTCAGGCCTCCGATGGTGCCCCTTGCCCTTCACGCCTCCGATGGTGCCCCTGCCCTTCAGTCCTCAGAGGGTGACCCTTCACCCTGTCACCTTGTCCGTGCGCGGCTTCCAAGACAATAGGCCGCTTCACTTGGATCTCAGATTGAAGGCCACTCCCTGGTAGGCTTCCACTCGAGGGAGCAGGACTTCGACGGTATTGTTTCTCGCCTTCGCTTTGAAGCGGGCAGGGACGAGGAGACGGAGGTCCGCGAGTTTCTTGCCGGTCGGAATACGCAGGCGCACGCGGACGTTTTCTACCGGCGCGATGTAGTACTCATCAACTCGCGGCATCTCGAATTTGCTGCCTGTCCAGTTCGTGAGATGGAGGATGTATTCATCGTCTTTGGCCGTCAGGTTGGCAATCAAGGTCTCGGGTGCGAAGACCTGGTACGGCGGTTCGACGGGGGAAACACGTCTGACGAGCGCCTCAAGGAACTCTCCGACGACCCGGGCATTCGATTGGCCATAGAAGCTCTCCAGAGTCGAAGCCAGGTATGCAACCCGGCCCTTGCCATGGCTCGCTGAAACGACCGCAGGCAAGAGCGCTTGGCCGGTCCCACGTACGATGTCCGCATCGACCTTTCCACCGGAAAGAACTTCCACCGGCTCGTAGAACCAGGCGGGGACGAGGCGTTTTTCTTGCCGGCTAAGGATGTACAGGTCATGGGGGCCGCCTAGTTTCGAAGAGTTATACTCCATCCAATGGGCGAGCTCGCCGGAGGGTCGGATCGGCCGCACGCGGAGCAGGTCTTCGAGAGCGAACCGCGCCTGTTTGCGTCCCTGGCTGTCGTAGAGTGACGTACCATACGTGGCGATCACTCCGCCTCCGTTCTCGACAAATTCCTGGATGTTCTTCAGCCGCCGTTCCGACAAATAGGGGATGTCTGCCAGAAACAGGACTTTGTATCGCGAAAGCCGAGCGGGATCGTCCAGCACGCTGTCGAGAATCGAGCTGACCTGGATGTGGCGGTATAGACAGGACGCGAAAGCGCCGAGCGTGGCGGTGCGGACATCGCTGTTCCAAAACCAGTTCTTTTGAGCATGGCCCGGCGGATCTTCAAAGCCGTACACGACCGCGACGTGGGGATAGTTTGTGAATCCTCGGAAATACGGCTCGTTTTTCTCGAGAATGCTGAAGGGATAGGCGACGATGCTCGAGTTCTCTTTGTTTCTGATAAAGCCGGTCGGCTGAGCCACGATGCACCCGCCTCCGAACATCGCGGTGGTGAAGATCTCCTGTTGATAGTCCAACCCGTTGTGGATGAGGCGCGGCCAGTTGTCGTACCCGCCTATGTAAGGCCAGACGTGAAAGCCGGCGGCCCGGGCGAGGCTCACGCCTTCGGCTCGCTTGACCATCGATTCCCCGCGCTCGTACAGAAAGGCGTCATGGTTCTCCAGCACGCGCGGGTCTTCCCGGGCAATGCTCTGCGGATTGTTGATGTTGTAGATGAGCGGGATGTCCTTGTACTTCTTGACGATTCGACGCACCTCCGCGAGCACCGAGACCAGCTCGTCCTGGTACCACTTGTGGTACCTGTCGATCGCTGCGAGCTCTTCTTTGGAGTAGTCCTCGGCTTTTTCGTGATATGGAAGCTCCAGGCCACTCGCCTTGCTGAAACCAGTCCGGCAGCCGTCGCAGTAGCAGACCTTCAAGCCTTGCCAAAAATAAGCGATTCGCCACGTATCGAAATAGATACCCTGGATGTCGTAGTCGCGGACGACGTGCTCGACGAGGTCCAGGTAGGCGCGGCGGTAAGGAGTATTCCAGCAGACGGTGCCGTGCTCTTCTCCGGCGAACATCCTTAGTTTCGAAGGGCCTCCCCCCGGCTTGGACACCTGGCCGTACTCGGGATAATCGTTCGTAACCATGGACCAGGCGAGCTTGTGACCGGTCGAGATGTACGCTACGACCTTGATGCCGCGCGGCTTGCTCGCAGCAATCGTTTCGGCTAGCAGGTCACGGTTTCCCTGATCGGGATGGGTGCTGAAGCGCGCTCCCTGGATCGTGCAGTACTTGCCCATGGTGGCAAAGCGAACCACATTCGCGTGCATATCCTGCATGGTCCTGGCTATTGCCTCGGCATCGAACTCCAGTTCAGGAGCAAGCGGGTATGCGTAACCGTCGATCAGGAAGACGCGTGAAGTCTGGGTCCAGCTCAAGTCCGCGGCTGGAAGAGGCAGAATGGACAGAATGACGAGGAACAACAGGAGCATTGCGAACCGCCTAGCGGGATTGGTTTTGCCGCACATCTTTTGTTTCCAGTTCCGCTTGATCTAGCAGCCAACCTGTTGTGGCCGGACTCTGGAGCCGGAGGGTCCCGGCCACAATACTGCCTCCATCACGCCTGGCGGTAGCATCCCGCCATCTGGACCTGGTGTGCCGCTGTCTGGCAGCCATCGCTCACCTGGTTACGGTGTTTCCGGACGGAGGATAAGTTTTGGTGTGGTGAGTGACGTACTCACTTCTGATTGGCACGCCCCGATCGACATAGACGCGAAGCAAGAGTTGGAAATAGGTCCTTTTGTCGGCCGGCGTCATCTTCATGCGTGCCAGAAGGGGCCCCACTGTCTCAGGCCGCGTCAGATACTCGACCGCGCCCCAGATTCCCGGTCCACCGTGCGCAGAGAGCACCAGGATCTCCCGATTCGGAATAAATCCCGGGAATGAGCAGACAATGACGTAGGTATATGCGTTCTGCCAGCTTGCCGGATCCAGGTCGTAGAAGCCTTCGTGGAATTGGGCTGTGTACACCTTGTCCTCGCCCGGTTGGGGCTTACGGTTTCGCACTTCGATGTCGGACGCCCACTCGAAGTCGATGCTTTGAGGAAAACGACGCAGCAGGTGGTTCATCCTGGGGGCGCCGAGCAGAATGATGTTTCCGGCTTGGATGGAATCCCAGTTCGTCTTCTGCGCTTCCTCGGCCTTGACCGAAGCCCCGGAGGAGGCGAAAAAGGTGGTTAGCCTGACGAGCGCCAGGGTTTCGCCGACGAGCGCGTAGTCGTAGCGAGGTCCGGTCAAAGGACCCAAGCGGCTGCTCAGCCGCTGGTATGCGGGATTTGATTCCAGCCCCGTTGGTTCGTTGATGTCGTAGGCGCGCAGGAACGCGCGGTAATCGGGCGCCGTCAGGAAAAAGGGACTCCCAAAGACGACGTGAATATCAGTGCCGGGCGAGAGAAAAGGCTGCCAGAGGGGCAACAATTCCGGTGAGACAGAAGGCCGCTCTCTTGTATGGAGCGTCTTCCGCAACTGGACGTTCTGGAGATAGAGGAAAACGGCCAAGGCGCACGAGGCGATCGCGACGACCAACAACAGCGTCGGGATGAGCCCGCGCTTGCTGACGGGAACCGGCGGCGGGGCCTCCTTCACGCCCTTGTCCCGCATGCTGATCGCCGGCATGTAGCTCCCTTTCGGCAGCTCGATCAATACCGGGTCGTCCTTACCTTCAGTGCTGTAGTACTCCCGAAGCTTGGTCCTTAGCCGGCCCGCCTCGACCCGAACAATGGGATCAGTGCGAGGATCGTAACCCTCACTTCGATCAAAGACCGACAAACCAATCAAGTACTCTTTGAGATGGTCGGCCTTGTGCTCGAGGGACTGCTCCACCACGAAACGCAGGAAACGTGTCAGGCGCTGAGACTGCGCAAAGGCAGGACTGCTGACGATTCTTTCGAGAGCATCGTGAATCAGATCACGCGAAACCTCGACGCCGACCGTCGCACCTTTTTCTAGTTCTCCCTGAACGGACGGCTCCTTCGGCATGACATGTGGTCCCCGGCTCCCCGGTCTGGAATGGTAACTGACAGCAGGGTGTAAGTTCAATACATACCTGGGAACGCATGCCTGGCGAGCGCAGGCAAACCGGGCAGGGAATTTTTACCGTTCCTTTGCCCCCCTTTCCAGAGACTCGTGCTTCTCCGGCGCTGCCGATTCCGCCGTCGCTACGAGCAAAACACCTCCCGGTCTTGTTCTGGCATGTCGCTTGCCTAGGCCTAGCAAAACCCACCTCACTCTTCAACAAGGAGGACAAACACATGAAGGCCCCAGCGAGCGTTCTCGTGGCTTTGCTCATTTTTTCCTTGCCGGTCCTGGCCCAGGAGATCGGCGGAGGAACAATCAGGGGTCAGATCCTGCCCGCCCGGGGGGAGACCGATCTGCCTGGGATCGTAATGGTCCGAATCTCAGGCGCCGGTGTTCAGCTGACAACTTATGTATCCGGCAGTTTCTTTTCATTCGACGGCCTGAGGGACGGGAATTACACGATCTACATCAGTGCGGCCGGACGAGAGGAAGTCTCTCAGGAGGTGCACGGCTTTTCGGCTGACCGCAGCGCCATGGTCACCGTCACCATGGGCGATCGAGCCCCAGACAAAAATCTGCCGCCGCAAGGCAACACAGTGGTTGACCTAAAAACTCTTCAAGTCCCAAACAAGGCCCAGGAACAAATGCAAAAGGGACTCGAGTTTCTGAACAAGAAGGAATTTGACAGGGCCGCTCAGCATTTTGAAGCAGCTCTTAAGATATTCCCTCAGTTCTATCAGGCTCAGAACAACCTTGGAGTCGCCTATATCAAGCTGAACCGGTTGAAGGAAGCAGAGGATCACTTTGCGAAGGCCGTCGAGATCAACCCCGACAACGTGACCGGCCTGAAGAACCTCTCCTATTTGAGGATGAACCGGGGACGCTACCAGGAAGCGATTGGCCCGCTCGCCAAGGCTGTAGGCCTCGACAGCAATGATCCGAAGGCGGAGATGTACCTCGGGGAAGCGTACGTGATGGAAAAGGACACAGCGAACGCGAAAGAGCACTTCCTGAAGGCCGTTCTCCTCGACCCTTCGCTTTCCCATGCCCACTATCGGCTTGGTTACATCTTCCTCAACGGGAAGCAATACGATGGAGCGCTTAAGCACTTCCAGGCATTCCTCAAGCTGAACCCCGACAAAGGGAAAGAGGAAGTCCAGGGAGTAGTTGCGAAGCTGGAGCAGCACTTCAAAGACAGCCTGGCCCGCGTGTCGACCAATCCAGCCCCCTAGTGCTCAAACCCAGCATAGCGGGACGGAGAAATCAGACGAAAGTCGCTCCAGCAGTTGCGTCAGCGGAGGGCGAAAGGGAATGCCGGCCGTCTCATATTCGAGTCTGCATCGGCGGCTGCGCTCCCCGGGCCAGCTCACCTGTCCCTGCTCCGGTGCTGGAGCAGCCGATTTCAGGTGACTCTTTAAATCCTCAGCCTTGGTCATCAGCCAGGGACCGAACGGACGGATGGCGAGGAAAGTCTTGCTGGAGCCCCCGGCAAAGTCATCCGGGCGTCCCTGGGTCCCCTGCTCAAAGCAGAGTAACCCACCGGCCAGACCGGCGGTCAGCAGCTCGATCATGAAGGCCAGCCCGGAGCCTTTGTGTCCGCCCATGGGGAGGAAGCGCTGACTGTCCAGGATCGCTCGCGGGTCCTTGGTTGCCCGGCCCTCTTCATCGAGGCCCCAGCCGACCGGGACTGCTTGTCCCGCGTTGGCAGCGTCCATGATTTTCCTGATTGCGGCTTGGGTCATCGCCATGTCGAGTACAACCGGCTCGTCTCCAGCGGCGGTGGGGATTCCGATAGCCATAGGGTTGTTCCCCAGGGACGGAGTGCTCGTTCCCCACGCCGGGAAGTTCACGGTCGCGTTCGTGTAGGCAATGCCTATGTACCCGGCCTTGGCCGCGCGGCGGGCGTAACTGTAGCCTCGGCCCCAATGTGCGACTCCCCTAATCGCCGCCAGCCCAACTCCGTACTTCGCGGCCCGGTCGACCGCCACGTCCATCATCAGAGCCGAGGTGTAGCGGCCAATCGCGCGCTCAGTATCATAGAGGACGGAAGCCGGCTGCTCGGCGACGACGCGCAAAGGCGGGTCGGGGTTCACGATCCCTGCCCGAATATTTTCGGCGAGCTTCGGGACCAGCTGCACCCCGTGTGAATGCGCGCCGGCGAGGTCCACGTCCGCGGTAATCTCGGCCTCAACTTGGGCGATTTCCCCAGGCACTCCAACCTTCATCAGAACCTGGCCGACAAACCGCTTCAGTTCGTCGTATGCCACCCGCCTCGGAGGTTGATCATCGGTTCGATTAAGCACGGTTTTGAGTCTATCTAACGCTGGTGAGGATAGCAATTGCCGGGGGGTATGCATCCTGCGGCGCTGAAGCTGGGTAGTTGCGGGGACTCTTTCGGAGTGCGGTGGCCTTGCCCTACACTTTATACACATCTCGGGACCACCGCCGGATGCAGAGAGCCGCGCACGGAGCGAACGGGCTTCAGCCCGGAGCGCAGTAAGCGGGCCACCCAGTGAACCCCTGGAGTCGGTAGTTTCGAAGTGCCAAGTTCGGGCGGCGCGCCAACTACCGAGCTCCAGGGGTTCACTGGGTGGCCCGCTTACTGCGCTCCGGGCTGAAGCCCGTTCGCTCCGTGCGCGGCTCTCT
>Ga0105092_10000991_pt1 | contig 15043 bp, 10 predicted proteins | sample PPLLak2March2015_FD_87021 | JGI IMG/M metagenome (GOLD analysis project Ga0105092, IMG submission 87021) | Freshwater sediment microbial communities from Prairie Pothole Lake near Jamestown, North Dakota, USA - PPLs Lake P7 Core (1) Depth... | ecosystem: Environmental > Aquatic > Freshwater >... | reverse complement strand
GCCAATTTAATGCAATCATACAAAGGCCAGCTCAGCGACCAGGAAATCACCGATATTACGGAATTCATTAAATCGCTGAAATAAAAAATTGGGGACACCCCGTCGGGGTGGTTGGTCACCACCCCGACGGGGTGTCCCCAATTTTTTATTTCCCCGTTAGTTTTTTTATCAGATCAACCTCTTCCTGTTTATAGGGAGAGCCATCCTTGCGGAATATCTCGTGAAACCATAATTCCGGCTCGGAACCATCCGGAATGGGTGCGTCCCATGCATACATCGTATTGGTTTTTCCGGCCACAAGGCCCCAGTTTATTGCACCGATATTTTCTGCTTTAAGCAAAGGCATGATGTTGTCAAACCGGCTGTTATTCCTTCGGGCCATATATTCAGTGCATATCAGGGGCCGGCCGTACAGGCGGAGGCTGTCAATGGCCTTGCGGTGCAACGTGTCATTGTTGTAATTGTGATACGTGATCACATCTGAATTTTCAAGCTGATATTTGTTGAGGTCTGCAAGTTCAATTTTCCATACACCACTTGAAACTGGCTGTGACGGATTGATCTCGCGCGCCCAGGTAAATATTTTCTTCAGCAGGGGTAAGGACTTGTTGCCGTAATCCGAATTGCCCGGCTCGTTATACAGATCCCACAACAAGATGCGCGTATCCGATGCAAACTTTTTCAACACATCTTTTACATATGCTTCCAATTTAACCACCAGGGCAGTATCCTGATGGATAAGATCACCCGGATCACGAACCCATCCCGAATTATGAACGCCTGGTTTCGGATCAGGCTGTTTACCTGCCTGGTAAGTCGGATTCCAGCAATCATCAAAAAACACGAATATGGTTTTGATCCCATGGCTGCTGGCGATAGACAGGTATTGATCCATCCTGTTTTTAAAACCGGCGGAGTCAACATCCCAGGCAACATGATGAAGGTATACCCTCATCGTATTCATTCCGATAGACTCTGCCCAACCAAGTTCCCGGTTAATTGTGGCGGTATCGAATGTTTCAGCCTGCCACATTTCAAGCTGGTTTATGGCCGTGGAGGGAATAAAATTGCTGCCACGCAGCCAGCCCTGTTGCTGATACCAGGTGTTGGCCTGTTCGGTCGTCCATACTTCGGGCACCTTTTCAACGGCAGGTTCGCTTGCGCACTGCATCATCATCAGTACGCTGATGACCAGAATAAAAATAGTTTTTTGGTTTTTCATGTTAAATTATAATTGATGTGGTTAATTCAGGGATATGCTCATAACCGGATGCAATACGGGTACAGGCTTTTTAATCATGGAAGGTTCGGAATATTCAATCATCGGCCATCCTTCAAACCAGGTGAGCCTGTCGAGCATCAATGGTCTGCGCGTGGCGCCATTCCCTAAATTGGGAAGTTTCTTTTCAATGGCATGATATAAAAACCAATCATTTCCTTCATCATCCTGAAAAATTTCTGCATTATGTCCGGGACCGGCAAAGCCATCCGGACTTCCATTTCCCTTGATGAGCAGCTTACCGGGTTCTCCGCTGGTTTCCAGGATTGAATGCGAGGAAGGATCAGTATAAGGTCCCAAAATATCCCGGCTTCGGCCTACACGAACATGATAGGTGCTGTTCAGGCCATCACAACAGGATCCACACGATCCAAAATAGTAATAGTATCCATCTTTAAAATAGATATACGAACCTTCATACTGGTTACCGGCAATTTTGAACTTTTCCCCCGAAAAGGTAAATGTACCCTCACTGTAATTCAGTTGCCGCCCATAAATGCCACGAAAGCTCCCCCAAAAAATGTATAGGTTTTTGGTTACCGGGTCTTCAAAAAAGTAGGGATCAATAGAGTTTTCAACCCCAACCTCTGAACTCAGGAAAAACTTTCCCAGGTCGGTAAACGGACCCTGGGGCTGATCGCTGCGGGCAAGTCCGACTCCGGGATTCGAATCTCCCCAGGTTGAAAGGGAATAAAACATAAAATATTTGCCATCATACCGGAATACATTGGGTGCCCAAAGACCTCCCTGTTTCCAGGATGGCTTTGTTTGGAACGCATCAGTGAGGTATGTCCATTTTACAAGGTCTTTAGATCTGATTACGGGCACCAGGTGATCTTTTCCCTCCCAGAAATCCTCGGTAGCATAGGAATAGTAGTATCCATCATCCGCTTTGACAATAGTAGGATCTGCAAATGTTGGTTCAAATACCGGGTTGGTGTAATAAGTCAGGGTATCTTCAGTTTGGTTCACCGGTTCGGTTGTATTTTCGCATCCCGGGGAAATCATAAGGGCAGCCAGCAATATGAACATAGGAATTTTTATTTGATGCATATTAATGTATTATTTACCCACTGTAAAAATAATCCGTGTTTTTGGATTATTGCTATTCAACAGGCACAATAGTGCCCTCGAGCCAGTATATACCTCCGCTTCCATCCGGAAAATTCCTTCCTGAAATGGCAACAATGGTGGTACTGTTCTTAAGATGTAATGAATTATTTACAGCACTTTCGTTGACAGGCAGTACACCCCAGGGTGTGGAAAGATGCGTGAAATGTCTGGCGTCATTGTCACCAATCATTACCTGCATGTAATTATTCAGGTGCCAGTCTCCTCCTTTGTAAATATGCGCGGAGAGAACTGTTTCACCGGTTGGCAGCTGAATAATGTAAGGAGCTCCGCCATGGCCTGAAAAATTTCCCGCCAGCCAGCGGTAAGGACTGTTCGTAAAGTTTGTCGTGGTCAGGATCCAGGGTCCCGCCAAATCCCGTTTCACGATAAATGGAGAAACATTTGTATTCACGGTTTCAATGCCAAATACAACTCCTTTGTTACCCTTTAAAAGAAGGGGAACAGGCATTCCATCCCGCTTTCCCGGGTAATAAGCTACAGTTTGAGGAAATGACCAGGTCTGTCCATTGTCCGTTGAATGGATCATATGAATTTCCTGTTCCATATATTCCCCATCCGTGACAGGCCACCAACGGGCCTCACTGGAGTAAAACAATTCAATCTCACCGTGCGGCAACTGAACCATCGATGGCTCCCATGACCTTCCGGTTTGTATCAGCATCGGTCCTTCCCAGGTTTTTCCACGATCTATGCTGGAAAGAATGTGTAAATAGCAATTTTCATTCGTTTCGGGATTTCCGTTGGCAGTATAAGCCAGCAATATACAACCATTGGCAAGCTGGATAAGCTCGGGATTGCAAAAACGCCAGTAATTTGAATACCGGCTGATATCCGCCATAACCTGGTGATCCTGCCAGGTATCGCCATTATCATAACTTTTTCGCATGTACACATTCAACCAATCCTGGTTATTTTCCCCGCCATGATATACAAGCAGCAATGTGTCAGAGTTCCCAACCCTTTTTACCCTCCCGTAATCAGCATAAAATCCGGGCTGTGATATTTTTTTTGCGGTAGCATAGGGATACCATTCGATTTTATGAGCAATCTGTATGGTAGTTGTATCTACTACTTCCTCACTATAATCAGTGTAAGTAGTAAAATGAATGGGTATGCCCAGGTGATATTGATTGTAGATCCTGATATAAGGTATCGCGGAATATTGTGTGCCGGCAGATAAACCGGACAAAACCGACTTCCAATTGTTTCCGTCAAATTGGCCCGGTTGCATCAGGGAGGTAGTATCCGGAATCGAAACACTATAAAAAACTCCATGGCTTGTGCCTGATGTGTCGCCAGTGATCCTGTACCAGACAGTTGCAGTGGAATACGTGATATTTGTACGGTTGATGGCTTCGATCCTGTAGGTTGTAAATTCCAATATATTCCCCATCAGCAGCTTTCCATCCGGAAGTTTTCCATATGCCCGTACATAATATTTTTTACCCGGTATTAAATTCTTCACTTCAAGGCGGTAAGAAGTCTCTCCCGTGGAATCAATGATATGTGGGGAAGTACTGTCGGGTATCGCCTTTGTGTCGAACAATACACCCATTTCAGTAAAACCGCCCGCAACTGTATCCACCGAACAGAACACAAGTGCCCGGTTATCTGTTATGCTGTCTGTTTTCCGGGTAAGGATATCCAGGACATGTAAACCCGTTATAAACGAATAAAGCGGATCACAGGTACCAGAGGTTATTTTAGCCCTCAACCAGGTGCTTGTATCCGCCTTTACCCGTAAATTCTTTGTAATTGCCTGGGGTATGTCAGTCCAGTTACCATCTCCCGAATAAACCTGCCACTGTATAAGTCCATGGTTTGCAGAAGTCCAGGCCAGACTGATCCTTACATCCTCACCTTTTGCCACAACGTAAACAGCCGAATCAGGGTATTCCTGTGCCTGAAGGCTGCTTGTAATAAATAACAGACTGAAAGCAATTCCATGTAAAATCCTCATCCTATTTCCCATGCCAGCCTATATTTATTGAATTATGATTGATTTTATCAAACTGCCTTCTGTTCTGATCAATTTTATGTAGTAAACTCCTTTATCGAGACCTGTCAGATCCACCCTACCGGTAAAATCCGGCGCAGGGGCTTCAAATTTTTGTTTATATACCACCTTGCCTTCAGCGGAGACAATTTCCAGCTTTACAGGATTCTCAGCGTTTTTCACGGAGAAATTAAACACTCCGGAAGCAGGATTCGGGAATATAAAAAAACCGGTAACGGCTTCGTTGTTATCTATCGCGGTCAATCGGGAAACCACAATCGAATCCATTGCAGTACAATGGTTTTCATCAGTCACTGTGAGAAAGTAGTTTCCAGTCTCCGTAACGGAAATAATGGGTGTGCCATATTCCTGATCCCCGTCATCTTTCCATTGAAACAGGTATTCAGGAGACCCTCCTGAAATGTTAACATCTGTTCCCAGCGTAATAGTTTGCCCGGTATTTAAAACCTGATTTTCGCCTGCATCAACAATAAGCTTTTTTGGTTGGGAAAAAGGAATTTTAATTACGGTTTCCTGTGATTTCAGCAAGGCAAAAAGCAGCAGGAACGGTAAAACCAATGTAAAGCGGGAAGCCCTTATCATAAAATATTTCTATTAAATTCCTGAATCAAAATTAAGCGTAGTCCGGAGACTACGCTTAGCTTTCGTATTACATTGTGATTAAATTAATGCACACTGGTTATTCAACCACAATCTTCCGGATTTCCTGTTGTGTTCCCACAACAACTTTAACGATATAAACTCCGGAACCCAACGATAACGAATAATCGCCGCGAATATTTCTGCTGTCGACAGCTTGTCCGACCATATTCAGGACAGTAACTTTTCCTTCAGAGGCTGTTTTTAAGTTAACATACAGCACCTTATCCTGGGCATAGATCTTTGCCAGGGATTCTGCAGGAATTTTATCAGTTCCTGAAGGAACACCAATTGAAAAAGTACCTGTTGCAAAAACGGAACCTGCATAGGTTGCATCAATAGCCTGAACTCCCCATGTATAGTCACCGTCAGCCAGGTTATAAAGTGCCAGCGATGTGTTGAGGTTGGCATTTCCCAACTGCAAAAGTTTGCGCAGACCGTCATTATCACCACCTACAAAGGAGGCAGGAGCGATCAGGTAATTTTCATCTGCATCCATAACAAATACTTCGTACGACAGTGCTTCGGAAGGCGTCATATCATCTTCAGGAGCAGCCCAGCTAAGCATTACACTATTATCCTCAACCTGTTGTTCAAGTTCGCCGGGTGCAGCTGGAGGCTCATTTGCGTTGTCAGTATTTTCATTAAAATAAACAACTGCCGACCTTCCCTGGTCATCTCCGGTTACCCACATGGCATCCCAGGTATGGCCTGAAGAAAGGAAATCGAGAAAACCATCATCATTCCAGTCATTAAACAGGATAACCGTTTCGGAACCTCCCGGTACACGGCCCGCTTCAGCAAATGTTCCGGTTCCGTTCCCTGTATACAGGTATCCTGCCTGGGTACCTGATCCGACCTCATTTACAACCGGATTCCATCCTGTAAGGATCAGGTCATAATGGCCGTCATTATTCCAGTCAATCGTTGCAGTTGCTTTTCCTGTGCTGTTCAGGGGTCGAAGGTCGGGCTGGAAGGCAGTCTGGGGTTGATCTACAAATGTATTGTTTCCCTGGTTCAGATACACATGTGAAATACACATCCATATATCCTGACCGGAGCCAGGCTCATCGGTTCCAACTCCACCTTCTCCATGAAGGGCAAAGTCGAGCCAGCCATCTTCGTCAAAGTCTGCGAAGTCAACGCCTCCGTTGCCTTTCATATTCACGCCATTGTCGCCAATATTTGCCCGGTAAAAAGTTCCGGGTTCTTCATCATTGTTCAGGAAGAAATCGGTGAATACACGGGCACTGTGCTCAAATGATCCCATATTGTCCCAGTTGGCAGTAACAAAAATGTCCTGCAGTCCATCATTGTTAATATCCACTACCCTGGCATGGCCCAGTCCGAATGAAAATTCCCCGAAGATGGAATTGTCAGCTTCGAAAGTATTGTCTCCCTGGTTGATATAAACCGCAGATCCTAAGGAGTCATGACTCAGGCAAAAATAATCAAAATAGCCATCCCGGTTGAAATCACCAAATACGCCTGCCATGGCAGCTGAATCAAACGGAAAATCCTGTTTTTCAAACATGCCGTCACCCAGGTTTTTATATATGCCACCATGGTAATTTCCAAAGCTATGCTCTCCAATCATCACATCCATCAAACCATCGCTATCGATGTCATACCAGTCCATATTCGGCCGGTCAGCCACCCGCAGATTTGTCGGTGTAACATCATATTCCGCGGTCTCGGTATTATACATGTATACCCTGATCCATCTTTCAGAGGTATCCGCCTTGCCGTCTTCGTTCGCATCTACAGGATTTCCTTCCTCATCGAGAACCGGCTCGAGGGGATTGTTTTTCATTCCTGCAATAATGAAGTCGAGATGCCCGTCACTGTTTATATCAACGGAAGTCCCGCCTCCCCAGGCCTGTCCAAGTTCTCTATGAACTTCAAAGGATTGTGAAAAGGCACCCACACACAATAGTGCAAGTGCGAAAGAGTAGAGTTTTCTTTTCATAGGTGTAGTTTTAAAATTTAAATAGTTAAAGACCGACAATTAGTATAGATATTTCAGGTGTTTAATTTTCAATTGAACCGTGGATAATTATAACCAATGGCGGCCTCTATCACCCCGGCAGGCCATCCGTTCTCATCATAAGTTATCCGGTTAAGCATCAGGACGTAACGTGTGTCCCCGGTTGGCAGGGCAGGTATGGAAGCTTCTACTGCGGTATATAAAATCCAGTCTTCTCCCTGTTGATCTGTATGAATACCAGCACACTGCCCTATCGCCTGAAAATCTTCCGTTACCGTTACAAGGGGTGTTCCTGTACCCTGGGTAAGGTCGGTACCGGAGATATCGAGGTAGGGACCCTCGATATTGCCTGACACTCCTAAAACAATCCGGCCGGAATGGGTACCTACATACTGGAACCTGGTTCCTCTTTTCCGTACAAAAGAACCTGAAAAGTCTGGTCCGGCAATTTTAAACAGGGTACCATCCAGGGTAGGTAACGAGTTCTTCGACACATTCAGCTTCACCCCATAGATTCCGTCCCCCGTAACGCCAAAAAACAGGTAGAAATTACTACCTGAAGCATAAACAAACGGATCATTTACACTGCCCACACCCAGTGTTTCCTTGTCCATAAATTTTCCCAGATCCCGGTACGGGCCTTGTGGGGTTTTTGCGTCCGCAACACCCAATCCGTTCTCACCCAGCTTATAAAAAAGAAAGTACATGCCGAGTGATTTTGAAAATACCCCGGTAACCGAAGTGACGTTGCCGTCTCCCCATCCCGGTTTATCCATAAAAGCTTCGGCTTGCGAAATAAGCGACCAGTCCATCAGATTCGCGGATGTGAGGGTGGGAACAACATATTGAATTCCGTCCGCCCATGGTTTTTCTGTTCCCATCCCGTAGTAAGGACCGGAGCTCAGAAAAATACTGGCATCCGTAAGATCAAAATCCCATACCGGATTCCGGTAGGCCGAATCTTCAGGAACATTGCTGCCATTATATACGATTGTATCGATACCATCACCCTGAATATCGGTACAGGAATAAAAACCGATTGCGATTCCTGCAATAATCAAAACGAGGATGCTCTTTTTCATTTTTATTTTTTTAATTGACTTCCTGGGAAATATGAATTAATACGTGCTAATAGCCCTCATTTTGGGTTAAACCCGGGTAAAGGGAGATTTCACTGTTGGGAATAATAAAGCGATGGCTTACTCCGATTTTAAATGTGGAGAAGTCCTCATCCCGGTTCAGTGCCAGCCAGTTAATTTCCTCCTGGTTAAACAACGTGCCCCACCTGTCGAGATCATACCAGCGTGTGCATTCACCGCATAATTCAACCAGCCGTTCATGTTTGATCTGTTCAATCAATGCGGCATAGGTGTTGAATCCTGCGGGATTTAAATCGGCCATGCCGGAACGCCTTCGTACCTTATTGATGTATTCAACAGCAACATTCCGGTCACCATTCAGTTCATTGATCACTTCTGCCTGCATCAGATAGATATCCGCCAGCCTTACCACCCTGAAGTTGATGCCGTTTTTATAATCTTCGCTGGCTTTATATTCCGCATTGGTGTATTTATTCCAATAACAGACCTGGGTGAGTTTATCTGCCTCAGAGGTAGCAGCGGCGTTCCATTGCGTCCAGGTTTTACCATAATACTTGGTTGTATCACCGGGTTTATTCCAGATGAGTGTTACAGGCAGCCGGGGATCTTCCTTTCCGTCGGCGGTTACTTCCTTCTGGAATTCATCCAGCAGCCAGGCTCGGGCATATACGTCGTGCCAGGCACCTATTCCGCCAACAGGGAAACCAATGAATTTACCACGTTGGGTGCCCACCTCCTTGCCATTATAAATTTCATCCCTGAAAATAATCTCGAAAATAGATTCTTCATTCAGCTCATCGAATTCGGTAAAATTGTCCCGAAAATCGGGTACAAGACTGTAGATATTCAAAGCTTCAATCTCATCCATTTTGGTTTTTGCCTGCTGCCAGTATGCAGTTGCCTGTGAAGCATCGTTCCCGGGACGCTTGTAATAACCTGCAAGTTGCATGGCGGTTTTGGCGATCATAGCCTTGGCCGCACCGGCGGTAACTTTTCCTTTTTCGGCAGAACCAAAATCTGTCCAGTCAACCGGAAGTAACTTTTCGGCCTCCTGGAAATCACTTATGGCCTGTTTGTAAATTTCTTCCTGTTCAATTACTTCCCCATTATCGGTTGAATTCACCTGGCGCGGGCCCTTTGCATAAGTACCAGCCAGGTACCAATAAGAGAATCCACGCATAAAATAAGCCTGTCCAATCAGGCGATCTGCTTCCCCCTTATCTTCAAAAAGATCATACCCGCGTTCATTCATATAGTCAAAAACCTGGTTGCAGTAAAAAATCTGCCGGTAAAGCATCAACCATGGCTGGACCACCCCTTCGGAGGAACTATAGCTGGAAGTATTAAAGGTGGCAATGGCTATCCAATGGGGAGCCGGACTTTTACTCCAGCCTTCATCACCCCGCAGGATCATGTCGGCATGATACCACCTTCCAAAATATCCGGGTAAACGGAAACAGGAATAGGCTGCATTAATTGCCAGCCGGTAGTCGTCCTCATGTTGCCAGTATGTATCGGCCGAAGCCCTGTTGGGATCTTTCAGGTCAAGGTAATCTTCGGAACAGGAAAACCCCAGCATCAGGAATGCAGAAACCAGGGTGTTGAGGATAATTTTTTTCATGTTGTAAAATCTATATGATTTAACCATTCTCATTATTTACAGTGTCATTTGGAATCCAACCATATAAGTGCGTACCGGCGGATACTGTCCCCAATCGCAACCCTGCTCAAATACTCCGTTTCCGGTGAGTTCAGGATTGTAGCCCTTGTATTTGGTAATGGTGACCAGGTTTTGACCGCTGATAAAGATCCGGAAGCCACTTAAAAACTTCATTTTAGTGACCAGTGCCGTGGAAAGGTTATACCCGAACTGAAGGTTTTTTAATGTCAGGAACGAGCCATCTTCCAGCCAGCGATCCGATTGGAACAAAACGTTGTCATTTGGTCCGAATAAGGGACGCGGCGTGGTAGTGGAAGGATTTTCCGCCGTCCATGGTTTCAGATCAGCAGGCATGTTGTTTGGCGCATCCATGGCTTCGAGGGTTTGCCGTTGGCCGTTAAAGATCTTGTTCCCATACCGGCCTGTCCAGAACATCGTGAAATCGAATCCCTTGTAATCTGCAGAGGCATTAAAACCAAATTCGAATTTCGGGATCGGACTTCCAACCCATTGGCGGTCACCTGCAAGATCAATCTTGCCGTCGTGGTTGAAATCTTCATATCGTACATCCCCGGGATGGGCATCCGGTTGTATTAAAGCCACCGTGCCATCGTTCAGCGTGGCAGTATAGGCGAATACCTCATCCCAGTTCTGGAAAATGCCATTCATTTTAATAAGATAGAAATCGGATACAGAACGGCCTTCCTGGGTTCTGTTAACCTGACCGTAATCACCCTCCCGGTATCCTTCTGATGTTCCCAGTTTAAGTACTTTGTTTTGTAATGAAGTAAGGTTTGCACCGATACTGTAATTCACCTCTCCTTTTTTATCACGCCATGCAATGGAGAATTCAATCCCCTTGTTCTCCATTTCCCCATAATTAGTCCACAAGCTCGAACCGGCATAATAATTTACATCATCGATACCGACCCCTGTGGCAAGCGAAATAGGAAGCCTGACGAGCAGGTCGGATGAAACGGAATTAAACCATTCAAAAGAACCTGAGATCCTGTTTTGCAGAAAAGCATAATCAAATCCAACGTTAAGAGTGGTTTTGGTTTCCCATTTCAGGTAGGGGTTAGCCCGTTGGGTAAGGATGGCACCTTCATTGGCAATCTGGTCAATACCAAAGAAAGAATAAAGACCCTGGTAAGGCCCGCTGAAATCCACAGACGGGATATAGTCATAATTGCCCAGTGCCTGCATATCTCCAATGACACCATAGCTGATGCGCAGTTTGAAATCATTCATTGTGCCTCTGATGGCTTCAAAGAATGGTTCATTGCTGACACGCCAGCCGAAAGAGGCCGAAGGGAAATTACCCCAGCGGTTCTTTTCTCCGAACTTGGAAGAACCATCACGGCGTATATTGAATTGTACCAGGTATTTATCCCTGAAATTATAATTAATCCGGCCCAGGTACGACAATAACCTGTTTTCCTGTTCAGATCCCCACATGTTGAATTGTTCGCCAACCAGGTCGATTTGCCACTTGCCATCGACTTTCTGATTATATCCCTCATTGGCCATATATTTAAACTTGTTGTCCTGGAGCGTGAATCCTGCCAGCACTTCAATTGTGTGTTCGCCGAACTGCCGGTTATAATTCAGGGTATGCTCCATCAAAAGGCTCATGCGCTCTTCCGTATTCTGCCATAACTTGTCATTGAATTTTATCTGGGTGGAGGCATATCGCATGGTTACTGCCTCGTCCATCTGTTTCCGCGAACCTAACCAGAAATCTATTCCAAAGTTGGCCTTGTATTTTAACCCTTTTAAAATTTCCAATTCTGCATACAAATTGCCCACAAGACGGTTATGAGCCTGCCTGTCATTTATCGATTGCTGCAAGGCTACCGGATTCGTATTGTATGTTTCATATTTGCCGTTTCCATAACCATAACCACCCCGGCCGGAAGGTTCATTGGGGTCATATACTGGAATGACCGGGGGCATACTCAATGCATTAGTAAATGAACTTGTCCACAGATTGGTAAGTTTTTGGTCTGTATGAATGAGAGAAATATTTTCCCCGAAAGTGATAATACCCCGCTTCCCTTCTGAATTGATCCGGAAAGTATATCGCTTATACCATGGTCCTTCAAGTACCCCGTCCTGGGAATAATATCCTGCACCCAGCATGTATTTTGTATTTGCGCTGCCACCGGAAGCCGACAGGTTCAGATCCGATATCCTGCCCATCTCAAAGATGGCTTTCTGCCAGTCGGTATTGGGAATTACTTCACCCGGCTCGGGACGGCCGGGCCATTCCCTGCCTGCATTGGTATAGCTGAGCTGATTGTAATATAAAAACTGCTCTGTATTCATCATATCAATTGTCCGCCCGATTTCCTGTAATCCGAAATTGCCCGAGAAATCGATCTTCATGGGTCCTTCCTGGCCTTTCATGGTGGTGATGATGATTACCTCGTTGGCATTTTGTGAGCCATATAGCGCTGTGGCTGAAGCATCTTTCAGGATCTGGATTGATTCTATATCGGAAGGGTTAAGGTGGTTTGCATCATTGAGAATTAATCCATCGATAACATATAAGGGTCCTACATTCGAAAAAGAACCTACACCACGGATGCGCACATCTGCCATCCTGCCGGGGTCACCATTGGTCTGAACGGATACCCCTGCAACCTGTCCCTGCAGCGCCTCTCCTACACCGGAGACCTTCACCTTTTTCATTTCTTCCACATTTACAATGCCGACTGAACCGGTGAGATCCTTCTTCTTTTGCACACCATAGCCGATTACAACAACTTCATCGAGGCTTTTCACATCGGGTTCCAGATTCACATCAATGGTTACCCTGTCCCCAACTTCTATCTTTTGTGTGATAAAACCTACGAAAGAAAATGTGAGCACAGCCGCCGGACCTGGAACCACGATCGAATAATTACCGTTCATATCCGTGGTGGTTCCCTGCAACGTCCCGTCAATCTGTATGTTCACCCCGATCAACGGTTCTGAATTGCTGGCGTCCCTCACAAGGCCTGTTACCTTATGCTGCTGTGAATTTTTTATTTCACCTGCGGCTTCTTTCGGAGCCAGAATGATTTGCCTGTCGTATACCACATACTCAATATTTGAATCCCTGAACAGGTTATTCAGTATATCGGCAATTGGCAGATTATCGGCTTCTACATCCACCCTGCGGTTTACATCAATCAGCTTTTGATTGAAGAAAAAATAGAAATCACTTTTTGACTCTATTTGATTGAGCACTTCCTCAATGGTTACGTTTTTCAGATACAGGGAAATCCTTGCCGACTGCGAATATGACGAAACGGCAAAAGACTGAAGAACTCCGGCTATGAGTAAAACAAAAGTGATTTTCATGATAAGAAGTAGTTTTAAACAATTTGGTTGTGTAAACCAACTGCTGTTGTAGGCATTTTTCATATTTTTACACGGTAAATTGGTTATAAAACAGGTTATACGCTCATGTATAGTACATTTTCGACCAGTTTATCGGGGGGAGTGCTGCGAACATTTCCCCCTTTTTTTGGCCATGCTGTCTTTACGCTCGTTTTTTCCGTGCCGGAAAAATGATAATTTTCTTTTTCGGAAAAGAACCATCTGGCAAGGGCTCTCGCTTTATCTCACGATAATCTACCGGGGAGGACATTTTCAGGAGATCAAGGATCTCATCCAGTGATTCCTCTTCAAATGTGGCCCGGTACCTGTATTCCTTCAGTTTTTCATCTTTAAGTTCAATATCGACATTGTAGAAATAGCCGATCTTCTTTATTACCTGTTCAAGGGGTTCATTTCTGAAAATCAATTTACCATCCTTCCAGGCAATGAATTTATAGGTGTCTTCTGTAAGTACATTAAATGATTCCGACAAGGTGTCAAATGCAAGATGCTGACTGGGTTTCATGTGTGATATTTCAACCGGCTTCCCGCCTGCCACATTTTTGCAAACGGTAACTTTACCTTCTACAAGGGTTATCTGGCTGGTTTTTTCCAGGGAAGAAACATTCACATTAAAACGTGTACCTGTGGCCCTTACATTCAGTTTATTTGTGCGTACAATAAAAGGCCTTGATACATCAGATTCCACCTCAAAATAGGCTTCCCCTGTAAGAAAAACTTCACGCAGCCGGCCGGAAAAGTCCCTCGGGTATTTCAGCCTGCTGCCTGAATTCAGCCATACCTTGGAACCATCTGCCAGGGTAAGCAAAGAACGGGTGCCAAAAGCAGCCGATACTTCATTGAACACCTGCCGGGCTGCTATGGCCTGTTTTTCGTGTCTTACTGTTCCCAGATAATAACTGCCTGCAAGCATAGGTAGAAATAAAATTGCGGCTGCTTTTAATAAGAAGGAAAGCACAACAGGTGGCTTGCGGAATATTCCAAGCCTGTCCTGCACTTTCAAATATGCGCTATCAACATGAACATCGTGGGAATTGACATCATTATGCCAAAGATCCCAGATGTTTTTCATCCGCTGATAGTATATCTTATTTTCTTCCATGCCGGATACCCATTTGTCCAGCCGATCAAGGTCTTCTGCTGCAGCCGATCCGGCAAGGCACGCAGCTATTAATGAATTAATCTCCTCCTGGTTGTAATCTGCCATATCGCTATTTTTCATAACAACGACGTTTCAAAAAAGTTAACCCACACAAAAAGTGTGGATTTTTTAAAAAATAGCGGCTTTATTTATGCATGGTTACACAGAGGGCCACAGAGAACTCACAGAGGGCCACAGAAAAAAAAGTTTTGCAGTGCTGCGGTTCTGCAGTTCTGCAGTTCCAACTTTAGCGAGGTTTCGGATCGTTAAGTTCTGTGGCCTTTATAAAGCGAAGCACCTCAATGCATTGCCTCAGCATTGATTTAAAAACTCCGTGTTCTCTGTGCAAAACTCCGTGACCTCTGTGGTAAAAATAATGCGAGCAAAGCGAGCATATTATGCTTTACATTATTGTAAGTAAAAATATTGTGATAAGGTAATCTTTCAGATAATGTTTCAGCAATGCCAGCGCCTTGCCCATACGAATTTCAACCATCCGCACCGTAAGGTTCAGCTGACCGGCAATTTCCGGATAGGTGAGGCCTTCAAAGCGATTAAGGAGGAATATTTTACCGATGTCTTCGGGAAGTTTTTCAATGGCTTTTTTTAAATCATCCTCCAGTTCGGAGTACAATATATAATTTTCAGTGTCATTTTCAATCAAAACCGGATGATTCTGTAATTTTGTCTGATAACCAT
>Ga0105092_10000990_pt1 | contig 15044 bp, 10 predicted proteins | sample PPLLak2March2015_FD_87021 | JGI IMG/M metagenome (GOLD analysis project Ga0105092, IMG submission 87021) | Freshwater sediment microbial communities from Prairie Pothole Lake near Jamestown, North Dakota, USA - PPLs Lake P7 Core (1) Depth... | ecosystem: Environmental > Aquatic > Freshwater >... | reverse complement strand
TGGTTGAGTGCCCGGAACACGGCATCGTTAATCGGTAGCTGCTTGGTCACATCGTCCATCTGCGCCTTCATCAGGTCGTAGATGGCTCCCACCGTGTGAGGTGTCTGACCTCGGTCCAACCTGGCCCCGGTCACTGACCGGTAGTTGGCTCTCTGCAACAGGGGAATGTCATCATCTATGACCTGCTTCAGCATGTCGGCTTTGCCACCCTGACCAATCCTTGAGGCCAGGTCCCGGTAAATCTGCATGGAGCCGAGCAACCCGGCAGCGTCCTCCAATTCCATCTGGAACGGAGAGACCCCCTCATTGGCTATCTCTCGGATTTCCTCATCGGTGAATTTCCGGTCCGGCTCCATCCTCTTCAAGTCAGCAGCAACAATCTCCACCTCTTCATCGAAGGCCCGGGCTGCTGCCTCATCCAGGTAGGACTGGAACATCTCATCGGTGAGGGGAGCAATCTCGGCCCCCTTCTTCCCCGCCTCGTCCAGGTCATCCGCTTTCACGAAGGAAGGCATGTCGTCGGGGAGCAGACCCCGAGCTTTCAAGTCCTCCAGGTAGAACGCCTTGAACTCTTCGGTGGCACGGCGGAGTCCCTCTCCCATCGCTGCCATTGGCTGACGGGCCAGTGGCCCTTCCAGATGGAGAACCCGGGCTGGCTCTTCACCACCCCAGGCGATATGAGCCACATCCCCCAGTGCTTCATCGCCACCGAACATGCGGGCACCGCCATAGCCAGTGGAGTAGGCCAGGTCCGGTTCCGAGGTGGTGTAGACCCCCGGGCCGTACATGTTCTGACCACCGGCCCCACGGCCAGCTTCCAGCGGGTCGAAGGTTCCCGGCACCTCACCCACCTTGGACCCGTGAAACAGGGGAGGCCCGCCCGGATAGGCAGGTATCTGCACCAGCCGGTCCACCCGGGCGTTGGCCGCTTCCACCCGGCGTGCAGCGTTCTCCGCATTGGCAATGGAGACAACCTCCATCTCATCCAGAGTCCGGTTGTATTCATCCCAGGCTCCAACCACCACCCGGGCGGCACCGGAGCGGGAGCCTCGCTCTGCGGCCCGCTGTGAGGCGAGCCGGTTGAGCAAATCGGACGCCTTGCCCAGGTCGGCGTCCATTGTCAGCATCCCCCTGGTCGGGTCCTCCGGGTCTCGGATGACCCAGGCTTTCCCATCATCGAACAGCGACTGGAGAAACTCGGCGTCCTTGGTGGCCGATTCGACCACTGAAGCTATCTCGTCATCGGTGCCGGTTAGCTGGGGCAGTCCCCACTGCCCGGAGAGGATGTCAGCATCAGGCTTGGCCTGGAGTTCCCGCAGCGTGTTTATCGCCCGGTCCACATCCATGTTGGGGTCTTTGGTATCGGCCAGCAGTTTCCGTGCCCACGACTCCGCTGCCAGGTTGGTACCCTCTGCCGTCTGGCCGATCAGGGTGTCCACCTGGGTGGGGTTCATCGGCAAACCGGCAGCACTCAGCCTGCCAATGCCTCGCTCACGAAGGGTGTCCCGGGTGGCCCGGGCCAGGGTGATGGTGTCGTCAGACTCCCGGGCCAGAGCATTCATCGACATCCCGGTGTTGGTATGGCCCCTGGTCATGTCCATCACTGCCCTACCCGCAGCCCCCTCGTCGGCATTGCCCACCACCCGATTCATTATCTGCGTGCCCCGAAGCAGATCACCTGACTCGTCACCGGCAGCGATGAACTTGTTGGCCCCATTCACGATGTGTCTGCCCCGACCGGCCAACCCGAGAATGTTGAGGTCCACCAACTGCTTGCCCAGGTCCACTGCTGTGGAGACCACCTGGAAGGGGAAGGACTCGGGGCCACCACCGAAGGCTCCAGCGACCAGAGAGCCAGAGACCCGTCCCGCACTGTTGGCGAAGTAGGCCCCGTTGGAGGTCCCTCCCTGGCGAAGCATGGAAGCCTCGTCGTAGACCTGCTCCTGGAAAGCTCCATGCGGGGTACCCAAGGATTCCTGTTCGGCACTGGTCCCCTGGAGAGACTTGAGCAGGGCAGCCTTTCCCGCATTGGCCCGCAGGAACTTGAGTTCCTCCAGGTCCTGAGCCAGGAAGGTCTTGCCCCCCAGTCCTTCGACCAGGACCCGGCCATTGTTCTGAGCCTTGATCCGCTCAAAGTCCTCGGGGGTAAGGCCCTCTGTTTCCAGGTCGTACATCCCCAACTGCTCCTGGATGTCGGTGGCTACCTGACCTTCAGCGAACCATCCGGTCCCCATGTTGAGCCGGTCCCCCTCCAGCCCGGAACGGAGATACTGGAAGAGGGGGATGCCCACCATTGCCCGTCCCTCTTCGCTGCCACCTCCGAACATGGACCCTGCTGCCTCCCCGAAGCTGAGGGTGCCCTGGGAGACATAATCAGCAGCCCGGAGTGCAGCGTCTATCCCCTCGGGAATGGCATCGAAGGCCAGTATGCCCCACCGAGAAATCCCTTTCAGAACACCGAAGAGAGTGGTGTTGTCGGAGGGTGGGGTGAAGTCCTGGCCGAGAGCGTTGGCTCCGGCGATACCAGCCGGGTCCGAAGAGGCAATCACCTCTTCCTGGGTGCGGCCCAAGATGTCGGTCCACTGCTCGTCCTCGCCGGAGGGAGTCATCCCCGGAGCGGTAGCCACTCCCAGGCTGGTCGGGTCATCCCAAGACTGTCCGGCCCTACCCCGGGCCACGATGGTCCGCTCATAGATGGTGTCGGCCACGTCACTCCCGGCAGGGATACCGGAGCCGGACAAGCCCCACAGAATCGGGGCATCACCAGGACGGACGAAATCCCCCGCTTCGACATGGCCGAGGGCACTCCACACTCGTGATGGGGTGACCTGAACGGAGACCTTTTTCCACCCTTGGAACAGGTTCTCAGAGTTCTGAAGCAGGAGCCATTGCCCTGGCCCCTGCGGTTCCCGGGAAACCCGGTCAACCATTCGATTGCCTCCGACCGATCAGGTCCTAGAAATCAGTTGCAGAAAAGCTGGATGCGGGAACGCCGCATACAACATCCGCAGGGCCTGGTCTGCATCGGGGACTGGTGTCTGAGGGCTGACCGGTAGGCCAGCCATTGGCGGTTCTAGTGGTCGTTCTGTCGCCCCGAAGATGTTCTCTCCGATGGCAGGAATTGGGGGACCTCCAGTGGGACCTGGGGGAGGGCCAGGAGGTCCCCCTGCAACACCTCCGGTGGGGGATACCGGGAGAGATGCTGCACGCTGTTGATCTGCGGAAGCTTTGGCTGTGCCATAAGCACCGCCTGTCGCCACACGGATGGGCTGTTTGGCATTGCCAGGGCCTCCATCAGTGCGCCGTGAAAGGGCACCAGGACCCGAAACAGGTGCTGGATTCTTGGGTTGACGGTCGCCACCTCTAGCCATGTGATCGAATTTCGATCAGTACGGCTTACCGTTGGACCGCTTCGATTCGGCCTTGCTCTTGGCCGAACTCTTCCTGGTCCCACGCTTGCGTGGTGAGGACCCTCTCTTCGGCGGCTTTTTGCCGCTGGGAGACTTCCTTGGCATATTCCATTTCCTCTGGACTGGCATCTCGGTAGATGGGGAGATGGACCACCATCCACACCCCTTCCCTACGGTTGAACTGCTTCTCCGGCTTGAAGTGCATCACCTGGCCCTTGGGCACGGCGAACTGGCCGTACTGGGTGGTGACAATCTCGTAGCCATCGTAGGGTCCCCACTCCTGCACCCCCTGCGTGGTCGGGTTGAAGGTGGGAGGGTTCACCGGCGCAGCGGGAAGAACCTTCTCTATGGGAGGGGCGGGCACAGTCGCCAGGTTCGCCTCTTCCTGCTTGGCCGCTCTCTTCGCCTCGGCCTTTTCCAGCATCTCCTGCTTCTGCTCTGGTGTCAGTTCTGCCACATCAACTCCTATTCACTGCCACGGTCTGGACGCCTCCACCGGTGCGCCCATTTGCTTCCATCTCGGACAATACGGTCTGAACAGTAGGCCCGGGACCAAGCTCTGCTTCCCCAGGTGGCACTCCAGGCATTCCCGGTGGCATCCCGGGAGCCATCGCTCCCGCCTCTTCGGGGGTGGGCTGGGGTGGTGCTGGGGTGAAGAATTTCTTGAAGATTTGGGTGGTCCGGTCCGGGTGTTCCTCTATCTGCTGGAGGGCCATTGCAGCAGTGGCGTTGGGCTGGCCGGTCATCGGGTCCACCTGTTGGGCGGCTGCCTCCAACATGGCGAACAGGTCATTTCTGGCACGTTCGGCCAGAGTCCGGTCCTCGACCAGGGGCAGGTTGTCCAGGCCCTTCAGATTCTCCCTCATGGTGGTGGCGTCGATGACCCCGGCCTGCATCAGTTGCAGTCCGGCCACGATCTTGGAGTTGTCATCCCACCCGGCCATCATCCCGTAGATTCTCCGGGACCGCCAGTGTCCCGCTATCGCCTCTAGGGGCACATAGGTCTCGGCCTTGGCCCGGTTCCCTTCGATGTAGAAGAGCCGCTTGTTCTTCGACTTCTCGTGGCGCTCTTCCCACTCCAGGCGGCGAGTGTCCGCCATCTCCAGGGCAGCGCCGATCACCTTCTGGTATTCGTCAATGTTGACATCCACCGGGTTGCGTAGCTCCCGCTGACCTTGGCCGGTGATGAACCCTCCCTGTTGGGCGATGCTGTCAGAGCCAGTGTCGTAGGCAGCCCCAATCCTTAGCTGGCGCTCCAGACGGTCGATCTGCTGGAAGATGCCGAAGGTGCTGTCCCCGGCTGGGCGCTCTAGCTGAGTGCCGGTGGTCAGGTAGTTGATCGCTCCCCGGCCCTTCTCATAGTCCCCGGACTCCACATCCCCGCCGATGATGTTGGTCTCCCGGAACACGCCGTCCTCGGTGGCGATCAAGGCCAGCACGTTGAACTTGGCCTGTTGTGCCACCAGCCCGATGACATGGTGGTAGGCGCTCTGGAGCCGGTCGAAGCTGAACCTCTTCCCCACCACGAACATGGGGCCGGTGGAACAGATGTTCGGGGCGAAATCCAGGACCAGGGCGAACTCAGGAACACAGACATAGGTGCCCTCGTCGCAGTAATACTCCAACACCTGGGTGCCGCCACCCCGCCCCTCCCAGGAGCTTTCGGTGCCGGTGGCCTGCCCGGAGGGGAGCAGGTATCGGCCATCGGAACCACTCTGCTTCTTCTCCCGCTTGCGGAGCATCCCATCCCAGTCGTGTTCGGGGTAGGTGTGCTTGAGGACTTCGATGGGAACATCACGGCGGAAGGCAATCTCGACCGGCTGCTGTTCCACCCCGAAATACCCGGGCCAGGAATCGAAGGGGTCCCGGAGTTCCAGATGAGGCCACAGTTGGCCGGTCACCTTATCCCGACGAGGGCGGATCACCCAGGCGTAGAAGGCGTAGCCGGGGAGCCAGCGGCCAATCTGTGGGAATTGCAGGCGGAGCCTGGACATGTGATCCCAGCCTTCCACGATGTGTTCTCTGGTCTCGGCCTCCCGACGTGCCGTGTCGGAGTCTCGGGTGCCATAGGGCATCTGCAAAGAGGGCGGTTCGCCCACCTTCTGCGCCAGTCGTTCCACCCCGGAGGCCATCATGTTCACTGCGGGCAGGTCATGGCCGAGGGCACTCAGCTTGCCGCTGGTGCCTTTCCCCTGGTCCCAGGCCATGATCGCTGCGATGCCTTGGGGTCCACCGTTCATTATCTGACGGACCCGCCACCGGTCATCGGCGTAGTTGTTGTTCTCTTCTCGGAGAGCTTCCAGCCTCCCCAGGATGTAGGAGTTACTCATCCCAGCTTTCGTTTACGCCCAGGTACCCGGTGGGTCCCCACGGTGGTTCGGTGAACGAGGCGGAAACATAGTCGGGGAACGACTGATGCGTGCGCACCTGAGTCCGTTGCATCCGTGCTTCCCGCTTCCATTTCCTGATGACATCGGCGAAGGGGAACCAGGAGGCCATGAGAATGTCGGCGATGGCGAGGTTCCTGCGTTGGGTCCGGGTCTCGTTGGTGAAGTTGACTAGTTGGCGGATGTACCCCTCCACTTTCCGCTTCGCCTCGGGGCTGGCGTAGGGCAAGATGATGTGCCCTTCGTGGAGCGGCTCGGCCAATGAGGTCACCCCAAAGTGATCGTCATGCTTGTTCTTCCCGGTGTGGGTGGGCCTGATCGTCAAGTCCAGTTCCCGGGCCAGGGCTTTCACCCGGGGGTCATCGAAGAACACGCTCTGGTAGGCGTTGTCCTCCACCACCCACAGCCGGTTGTCGTAACGCTCCGCCCAGTCCCGCATGATCGCCAAAGCCCCGTCGATGCCTCCGGCCTGCTGGGTCTCCATATCGACCATGTAGAAGGTGTCGTGGCGGTCGGCTACCCGGGGGTCCCGAGGGTTGTAATCGGGGTCCCAGGAAGGCATGGTGACCGCCCACAGGAAGGAAGCCTGGACCCCTCTCGCTGCCGGGTCGAGGCCAGCGACCAGCCGATAGGAAACCGGAAGTTGGGCGATGCCGACATCACGGGAAGGGTCCAGAGCGTTGGCCCGGATTTTCTCCGGGTCGAAGATGGCCGTCCCGTCCGGCCGGGGCTGGTTGAGATACATCATCTCAAACAGGGCCGGTCCAACATCGTCGTGTTGCTCACGGAGGTAGGCCAGGTTGTTCAGTTCGGGGAAGAGGATGCAGGCTTCCGGGTCAGGAAGGCTTTCATGGTCCTCAAAGAGTTCCCGGCCACAGATGGCAGCGTCGTGGGCACGGTCCACGATGTGTGACCAGTTCGGGTTTTCGATCAGCCAGGAATAGAGGTCCTCGGGGTGGACCCGGGAAGAAATCACGTTGAGGCCGGTGTGGGCCATTTTCCGGGTGACGATGCGCTGGCGGAACATCTGAAGCACCTTGTCCCGGCCTCCCTGGGTGTAGGAGGCGTCAGGGTCAGCCGGGTCGTCCACCACGATATCGTCGGCGTCAACGGAGAGAATCTTCGATTCCACTCCGGCACACCACATGGTGGGCTGTTTGAGCATCATGGTCCTGGTCGCCACCGTGAACTTGTCGGCTGACCACTTGCCCCGGACGTTCGGCTCCCAGGTCTGGCCCGGAGCCAGATATGCCTCTTTCAGTTCCTCATGTGAACTGAGGATGTCCTTGACCAATGACAGCGAGTTCTTGGCGATGTCCTCGTTAGGGCCTACCCACAGAATCCTGATGTTGGGATTTCTGATGATCTTCCACACGCAGAAGTGGGCCAACAGGTCGGTCTTGCCATGCCTCGGTGGGGAGAGAATCAGCGACCTGCCTCCCAGGTAGGTGGTCTCCAGACAGGCTCTAATCCAACGGCGGTGTACCGGCTTGGTCAGGTATGCGGTGCCGTAGCTGGCCTGGAAGAACCTGGTTCGCCATTCCACGAAGGCATCGGTGAGAAGGTCGAGCTTGAGGTTGAAGCCCTTGGGATCGCTCTTGGCGAGGAACTGCATGTCAGCGTCGGAGGGGCCGAGCAGGACAGCATCAGCACCTTTAGGTGTCCAGCCTTGGGCGACCGTCCCGGTTATCCGGTCGTTCCACAATGCCCGCCTCACATTGCCGAGAGCCTGCACAGTGGCCCGGTTCCCGGTGGTGGCAACGAACTGGCGTTGGAACTCCTGGTCGGAAAGCTTGCGGTCCATCCAGGATTCGACCGTGCTGCGAGCCATGTTGTCCATCACCGAGTCGTAGAGGGGACCTCGGCGCACCTGCTCGTCACCGTACAACTGGTCGGGTCTGGTCACCAGCTTGATGTCGAGGACTTCCTGGAGGGCTGCCTTCTCTTTGGCCGTGGCCCGTTCTGCTGCTTTCCGACAGCGAGGATTGCAGTATTTGACGTTCATCACGTAGCGGCGGGGCGGTTCGATGGTCAGCCCGCACGCCTTGCACTTCGGCGGATTGGCGTCAACGACTTGGCGTTTCGCCTTCGCTTTAGCCACATCCCGAGTCAGGGAGGTGCCCATTGCTCAGTGTGATCGAATTTCGATCATCCAACCGACCGGGATGAGACCAGCGAGGAAAGCTGAGACCATCTCGGGGGTTTCAGCCCGGTCGGGAGGAATCGTGATCTGGACAGTGACCGTTCCCGGGGGATGAGTGACAACCCCCTCAGCATGGATGATGAGTTCATCCAGGAGAACGTCTGCCCCTTCGCTCATGTGGATTTCTTGGCTGCCTTGGCCGGTGCCTTGGCTTCCTTCTGGACGGTCACCTTGCCGCCCTGTTCCTTGGCGACACGGACCTGACCCGGCTCATAGTCAGCCTCATCAGTGGTCTCGATGTCACCAAGCTCGTAAGCAATCTCCGACCAGGTCTTGCCTTCTGCCTTCAGCTTCTCAGCCTTGGTCTGTGCCACGTAGCTCTCCTTGGGTAGCGGAACAACGGCCTACTGCCTCCGAGCATACAGCAAAGAACCCCCCTGTTACCAGGAGGGTTCTCGGTTCGTTGTCTCCGTTGCCGAACGCCGGGAGGCTCATGTATGACCCAGCACCGCCTCAAATGCCGTCAGTGATAGCTGATCTTCCCTGTCCGGACAGGGCCACCATCGCTGGTGGAGTCACAATGTGAACTCTAATCCAAATTTTCGGGCGGCGCTCTGCCTCTGAGCTATCCCGACCTATCCCTGTTTCTCTTTCGGGAACCGGCCCCGGGAACCGGAGTCGAACCGGCGACCTCCGCCCCGCTCCCGGCCAGGAGTCGAACCTGGCAACACCCATTCGGGAAGAAGAAACCCCGCCTTGACTGCGACGCCCGGGCGGGGTAACTTCATGTCTATGTCTGGACAGTCACACGGTACACGCAACCGCATCGTTGCGTCAACCCCCCGCCAGGGACACACAGGCAAGCACCCACCCATGCCCTAGGGCTAACGAATCCCCTGGAACCCGGAAACACCCCCGAGAAGGGCGGACATTCACAGGCCAGGGCACCCGGCAGCCCACATGAGACCGGAGATGGGGGGAAACCATTAAGGAAGGGGGGTGACCTGTGCCTGTATCGAATCAGTGAAACAGAACCAGGTCCAAAGCCTTATGTCTCACTACGTTCGACGCTTAGTTTACTTGCCTGGGTCAAAGTAATCACCTAGGTACCCTGTCTCTATAGATCAATTGACTGGGTGCATGGCATAGGTCTTATGTATCGAATGATCGAATTTCGATCACTTTCTATTTGGTGGTCTGTGCTTGCCTTGCCTTACATACATAAGCCCCGCTATCATTCTGGGTGCTGGGTAGGGGTCTGGTTAGCAGACCACCTAGCAGGCTACTTGGTAAGTGAATAGCGACCGATATAGGTGGCGGTGAGTACGTCCCGTTAGGGGATTAACCAATGGCAAACACAGCCAAGGTTGAGAATGTATCCACCACCATTACCGAGACTGCCAAGGCAGTAGGTAAAAAGTCATACCAGGCAATTGCTGACGCATTGCAAGGGCTTACCGATTCTGAATTCGGTTTGTCCGATGCATATGTATCGGAGGTTGCTCCCGGTATGGCAACCGTAAAGCAGGCTGACTATGACGCAATGGCGGCATGGTTGAAGCGAAATAAGGTACGGGTCCCGGCATATAACACCATGCGTTCACAACGTGCGGTTGCGATATTCTGGCCCGATACTGCCCGGTTGCCTGGTGTCTCATTCTCTATCCATAGAGAATTGATTACCGGACACAAGACCTATAGGCAGGCCATTGCAACGGCCAAGGCTATCGCCGCAAAGCAGGGTAAAGGGACGCCCTTGACTGCTATTACGGTAGATGCGATACGGGTCCACAACGGTAAGTCAACCGTTAGTGCAAACCGTAAGGCCAAGGGCAATGGCAAGGTACAGGCCGGTACAAGCGCAGTGCCATTGCTCCCGTCTGAGACTGCCTCAGAAATTGCGGATTCACTCCGCAAGCTGAGCGCAAAGCTCACCGGTGGCAGGACTGGCAAGCTGACCGATCTATCCAACGACGAGCTAGAAGGTCTGGCAACGTTGATCAACGGTTTGGCAAAGAGAATCCAGACCGAGACTCAATTCCGAGCCAAGGCAGTCAAGGCAGCGCAAGCACCGGAGCAAGCAAAGCAGGCCGAGAAAGTGACAAGAGCCAGAGTCCAGGCCAAGGCTGAGAAGCAGGCTGAGAACCGGGTCAAGTCACAGAGGAAAACAGTTAGGTAACTAGCTGATAACCAAGCTTGGCAAGTAGCAAGTAAGTAACCACACTCACCCACCTAGAGTCGGTCGCCATTCTGGTTAAGCCCCGCTACGGCGGGGCTTTTCTTTGCCCTAGTTCAGCCATCACATGATCGAATTTCGATCAGCCTCTCGGAGCAGTGACCCTATCCCGTCACTCACCCGTCACCCTGCACATCCCGCACCCTGGGTACCGACACCCTCTCACCCGTGGTGTGACCCCCTACCCCCGACACCTATCCTCTCGGTGCTCCAATCCAGGTTCTTCCAGGTGGCTGAGAGCCACGAGAATGAGGCACACGGAGAGCATGAGGACGGGGCTGGTACATGTGAGCGCCGACACCCTTCCGTGCAGCACAGCCCAACGTGGTGGGTGTCAGCCCCGACCCCGGACCATGTAGGGGACCATCAAGGTATGAGTCAGCCCCGACCCAGGATGGTGAACGGGTTAGCTAGAACAGCCAGATGAGTAGGGCAATGATGAGCAGGATGCCCACCACTGTCCAGATCAGGTTGCTGTTCACGCTCTATCCAGTGGGAACACACCGATACCGATAGCGATGACACCCAAGGCGACCATGACAACAGGCTCAAGGCCAACCGGGATGATGGATAGGATGGCAAGGGCTATGCCCAAGGCCACGAGTGCGGTTCTCCATGACATAGCCCCATCGTACCCGCCAGCACCGACCCCGAACCGTGTATCTCTGGTTTGCTTTAGCTACCCTTACTGTGGTAACATACAGGCTGCAACGGGACAGGTGTGCTTGGTCAACCACCAGCCAAGCGTCAGCCAGCAAGAGCGTGACCGCCAAGCACACTGACCCTGTTGCCTGATCGAAATTCGATCAGGGTTCATGCCTAGATAGGAGGCACACAGTGAACCAATCACGATTGCGCAAGGTCACACTGCGTGAGGTGATAGGCACCTTCATGCAGGACCAGCCAAGCATCTGGCCCCAAGGGGTCAGAGTCATCGACCTGACCGACGAAGAGGGATGCGATGTGGCGTATACCCCCATCGCCGACCTTCAGCGGTACCTCAACGAGAGGTCGGACTGGCATGGGATAGGGCGGCACGGATGAGCCATGCACACCCCGAAGATGGGTTCGCCCATACCACGGCCATGCCTCTGCCTCCCGACATGAGAGGGTTGCCAGACCAGACCGTCGTGCTGCTCACCGTGAGGAACGGTGAAGGGGACGAAGGGTACCTGGGGTGCATCGTCATCACGTTGAAGGACGCAACGGCCTTCGACCCGGAGACAGGTGAGGTGCTGCCTCAGCACAGCGGTGATGCAGTGCGGGTGATGGTGCCTCTCTCACCCAACGTGTTCGATGAGTGGGGTGTCTACACCGGCACCTTCGGCGACGTGTAACGGGTGCGGGGCGGTGGACCCAACCCGTCTGAATGAACGGTGACAGCGGTAAGGGCGTGGAGACATGGCCCTTACCAGTGTGACCGAGACACGGTGACACTGATTGACAACCTAGGAGGTAGTCATGGCAAGCACGAAGCGGACTGTTGCTCAGATACAGGCCGACGTGGACAAGTACGACGCAATGGTGAAAGAGAAGTACGACGAGGTCGAAGAGACACGTCGGTCTCTCAACTCACTGTTGGATGCCAAGCGCACCACCTTGCGTGAGATAGAGGGTCAGCGGAACCAACTCAGGACTGAGTTGGCCGAGGCGCAGAAGGTGGCGAACCCTCAGCCCTTCAACGTTGGTGACATCGTTGAAGATGAGGTTGGTGTCAGGTACCGGGTCACTCATGTATCGCAGATGGTGGAGTGGCGTGATGATCTAGGCCGACACGCTCCCCTCCCCGGAGGGGTGTGGAACGCCGAAGGCATACGCCTCACCACCACCGGCATCGAAGCGCATGTCAAGCCCCGCCTCATCAGGTCACCCAACCTGACGGTGGTGAAGCTGTAATTGACCGCAGCGTGGAGGGCATGGGGTGTATAACCCTGTGCCCCTCATGGTGTGATCGAACTTCGATCAGCACCGGCATGACCCGAGATAGGAGGAACCATGCCAAACAGGAAGGTAACCCTGGTCGATGGCCGCAAGGTGACATTGACCGATGATGGTCGAGCCATAGGGCTAGACCTGAAAGAGGTACCCGAGGTGCATCGTGACCAGGTGGTCGAGATGATTCCCGAGTACCGCATAGCGGAGGCATACCTGCACCGCACGTTGAACGGCAGGCTGGACTATGACTACTTCGACATAGCCAAGGCCACCAAGCACAACGTGCTGATGCCCGGTCCCACTGGTAGTGGCAAGACCACTGCGGCACGGGCATGGAGTGCAGCAAGGGGTGTGCCCTTCGTGTCCATTGAGATGCAGGGTGGGTTCGACTTCGCCACGGTGGTTGGGTCAACCCGTGCCCAGGTGATCAACGATGCGAACAACAACCCGGTGGTCATACCCGAGTTCGTGTTCGGTGAGTTGAGCATCGGGATTCAGTGCCCATCGGTGGTGCTGGTGGATGAGGTGAACTTCAGTCCACCCCGGTTCACCGCTGCGTTTCATGGCACGTTGGATGCACGGCAGTCCATGTATATCCACGAGCTAGGCCGCAGGATCGGCAAGCACTACGAGTGCGTGCTGTTCAGTGCCTACAACGATGGTTACCAAGGGGTAATCAGGTTGAACGAGGCGTTCGCCAATAGGTTCGCCTTCGTCCTGCCTTGGGATTACAGCCCGGAGGTAGAGGAAGCACTGGTCGGTGCCTACTCACCCCGTCTGCTCACGATGGTGCGCAACATGCGCAAGGACAAGCTCATCACCACGCCCATCGGCACCAACGTGATGGAGGAATTCATCACCATCAGTGCCGAACCCGGTGGTGGTGTCGAGATGGCAGGCTGGCTGTTCTGCAACCGGTTCTCCGAAGCGGAGCGTGCCGTCGCCACCCGTGCAGTCGAAGCCAACCTGGTAGCTATCGCCGCCGAACTCAGTGACATAGCCGCCGACGATGGGTTGGTCTCGGTGTCCAACAGCGAGGACGGTGAGGCATGACCATGCGTGGCGGGTCCAGCCCGTACAACCACGAACATGACCCGGACAAGCGGCGCAAGGGGGTACTCGGTACCCCTCTGCCCGCTGACCTGGACATGGCTATCCACCAGGCAGAGGTGGAGCGGTTCGCCGCTGTGTTCAGCAGCGTGGACCGCATCCTCAACCCGGGTATGCGCAATGTGCAGGTGATACACAGACCCAACGAGCCTGCCCCTGCTTGGACCGATGGCGGGGTAATCATCCTGAACAGTGCGGTACTCCCGTCACTGCGTGATGCCACGCCTGCGGACCTGGCGATGTGGTTGGGCATGAACGCCCATGAACTAGGCCACACCCTCTACACCCCACGCAAGGACAGCTACTTGCATCGGATGATTGAGAAGGGGACTGCCCTGTACCCAGGGTTGGTGCGTGTCGAGATGCTGGTCGAGGATCAGCGTGAGGAACGGCTGTTAGTGGCACAGTTCCAACCGCTCGCCACCTACCTCACCGCTGCTGTCATGGGCATGCTGGCTATCACCCCACCGCAGAACATGGGTGAGGTGTGGCCCTACGTGGCAGGGAGAACGTGGTTGCCAACCCAACTCCGTGCCCTGCTGCGACGTGCCTACAAGGGCAAGCATGCCAAGAAAATCGCCAAGCTGATCGGGGAGTACCAGCACCTGGCTGACCCGGGTGAGTCCGATGCACCTGAGGCATACAAGATACTGGTCCGCATCCATGATCTGTTCGTTGACGACGACGTTGACGTTGACCAGATACCCAACGGGTGCGGAGGCAACATGCCCACTGAAGGGGAGGCGACCGCTGCCTACACCGACGACGAGGACCAGGAATCTGGTGGGTCGGAGGCGGATGAGTCTGCCCTGGATGAGGCCGATGCCGAAGCAGAGGCCAATGGTGCAGGCAAGGGCAGAGGCAGAGGCAAGGGCAAGGCTGATCGAAATTCGATCAAGGCCAAGGATGCTGGTGCCTCAGGTGAGGACAAGAGTGAGGATCAGGGTGAGGGTCAAGACCAGGGTCAAGGTGATGGTGATGCCGAAGCCAAGGAAGCTGGCGGTGGTGACCAGGGTGAAGGTGGAGGGTACGACCCGGATGCTGGTGTGTCCGAAGGCACGGACAGTCAGGACTCGGGTGGCCGGGGTGCTGGCTCTCTCTACAAGCTGGATGACCTGCCCCGTACCACCGGTGAGTTGGCCGAAGCACTGAAAGAGGTGGTCGATAACCAACTGGAATCGGACACCGCAGTGGAGGCAGACCTGAAGAGCATGGCGTCTGCGTTGCAGGTCATGCCCGAAGGCAACATCAGGCTGCCTCGCATCCAGACCCATCCTGAACCTGCCGACGAAGCGCTCAAGCACATGGCACAGGAGATGAGCAATCACTTCCGCCAGTTCACAGACAGGGCACTGCCCTACTGGGATAGGCGCACTGAGACAGGCCGGTTCAACGTGGGTCGGTACCTCAACAGTGACGGGTATGACTATGACACCATGTTCGACCGGTTTGAGCCGGGGATGCAGGACGACCTGAGTCTGGACGTGACGGTGCTGATGGACAGGTCCGGGTCCATGCAAGGTGGGTACCGCAGTGGTATTGGTGGCTCACCGATACAGGGCGCAGCCCAGGCAGGGTGGGCCATACACAAGGCCGTCGAGATGGCTGATGGGACAACCACGCTCATCTACTACGACGACAACAGCCAGGTGTGTGTCCAACCCGGTGAGAAATGCACCGATGATGTGCTGTACGTCAACGCAGGTGGCAACACTGACCCTTCATCGGGACTGGTGGCTGCATACCGCAGGCTGCAAGGGGTGGATGCCAAGCACAAGCTGGTGATAGGTGTCACCGATGGTGGATGGAGCCACGGTGTTGAG
>Ga0105092_10000989_pt1 | contig 15049 bp, 9 predicted proteins | sample PPLLak2March2015_FD_87021 | JGI IMG/M metagenome (GOLD analysis project Ga0105092, IMG submission 87021) | Freshwater sediment microbial communities from Prairie Pothole Lake near Jamestown, North Dakota, USA - PPLs Lake P7 Core (1) Depth... | ecosystem: Environmental > Aquatic > Freshwater >... | reverse complement strand
GATGGCGATTCCCTCCCCGACAATGTGGATTCGAACCCATGTATGCTGCCCACCGAAACTCCGAAACCCACTCTGACACCTACGCCCACTCAGACGCCCACCCCGACGACCACACCCACACCAACCCCGCAACCCTACATCGCCTGCCCGGGTCTATACCAATCCAGAATTCACGTAGGCGATTTTGCCTTTGTCTCTGAGGACCCGCCAACCGCAAACAGGGTACGCAAGGACCACGATACTAGCGCTGAAATCCTCGGATTTATCCAGCCCGGGGAAAAGGTGGAAATTCTGGAAGGCCCGTTCTGTGGAGAATGGATCTGGTGGAAAGTACGCTCTATGGAAAGCGGGCTGGTGGGTTGGACAGCAGAAGGTGATTCCAAGAATTACTGGCTGGTTCCAATGTCTAAATAGGACGAACGGAGATCGATATGGACGCGACGAGTCTGTTCACCAATACCCCGTACACCCTGCATATCCGTATGCCGGATGGCTCTACGGTAAATTTCCCGATCTTGAAATCGATGGTGACCATCGGTCGTGCTCCAGAGAACGACCTGGTAATCAACCACCCTTCTGTCTCGAGGCAGCATGCCCGCTTACGCATCGAAGCCGATCAAGTTTGGGTGGAAGACCTGGGATCATCCAATGGCACCTTTCTCAACAACCAGCGGCTCATCAAAGCTCAGCCTGCCCAGGTTACCTCTGGCTTTGATCTCCGATTTGGCGAAGTTCAGGCTTCCATTCCGGACCTGCCGAAATCTGCTTCCGGGTTAAAAAGTGTAGGTCCGAAAAAAATCCCCCTGCCATTGATCATTGGAGGCGGCGGGGCTGCCCTATTCGCCATCGGCCTTATTGTATTTGTTCTGGTTTATATCGGTCTTCGGAATCGCTCTGAAAAATCTACGGACTTGCCGCCTCAAAAGACCCAAACCGCTGTAGCGAAACTGCCACCTGCTACACAAACAGCAATAGCCCAACAAGTGCAGGGGGAGAACGGCCCGGTATCCGTGGACGAACAGAAACAGGAACAGTTAGCCGAATTCCTGGAGGAGGCTGAATGCGACCAGCCTGGTATGATCCTTGTCTCTCGGGCCGGCGTAGGCCGCGAAATCACTTCGGTTAATTTCCTCGATCTACCCTTCCCTTATGACGGCGGAAATGAGAATTTTGGCGGCACTCCGCTGCAGTTCCTGGCAGCACTGCAGAAAAATAACGGTAAGGGCGGGCGTATCAACAGCTTCTTTGATCACTACCTGCCTCTGTACCCGTTTTCGAACGATCCTGCCATATCAGGGGGGTTAGAGCCTGAAGAGTCGCCGATCGGCGGGCATGTCCTTCTCTACGACGGCTCGTTAAGTAAGTATGACAGCTACAGCGGGCATCCAGGACTCGATTTTTCCACCTATGAATACCGCAAAGCCACCACACCCGTATTCGCGGCGGCTGACGGCATCATTCATTCGGTAGGTGAGCACGGTGCTTCTGGGGCTCTCTTCGTAAAGATCAAGCATACGGTACCTGATGTTGGCGATTTCCTTACAATTTATTGGCACCTGCACCCCGATGACTACTTCGCATCCATGCTGGGACGAGAAGGCAAGGAAATTAAAGCCGGGACTCGCATTGGAACGATGGGTAACACCGGCTTCAGCACCGGTCACCACCTCCATTTCGAGGTACGCTTTGACGAAGATAAGGACGGTATCTTCCCACTATCTGAGGCGGTCGACCCGTTTGGATATAACCCCAGCCCAATTTTCCCAACCGATCCCTGGTACCAGCATTCTTTTGTCGAAAGCCAATATCTCTGGATCTATCCTATCGGAACGGTTGCCCAGATACCTGAGAACGGCGGCGGGCAGATCCCGCAGCTTGAGGCAGCAGGGGTTGGCCCAGAGGTGGCAGATGAACCGGAGGGTGAAGCAATCTGTGTGATGCCGGGGACGCTGCCCCCAGGTGGTGAGGTTTACTGGTCAATGGTTCCTGCACCAGAAGCAAACACAGACATGGCAAGCCCTGGCAGCGCTGGCACCCTCTCGGTACTCGACGCGAATGGACTTCCCGTTTCTGAATTTGATGATTTCCTGCGAGTTGTTTTGCCCTTTGACTTGAAATGGCTGACATTTTTTGATCAGCAGAGTTTCTCCATCTACTGGCAGCCATTCGGGAGCGAAGTCTGGACGATACTGGACACCAAGGTAGACCTTGAAAATGGTGTCGCTTACGCCTTAACCAATAAACCCGGTCGTTTCGCCATCATGGGGACACCTACCGTAGATCTCATGCCTCCTACAACAGCAATTGATATCGGTGGAGCGGCAGCCGAAGACGGCTCCTTATACAGCACAATAACGGTAACCCTGACCAGCAGCGATAATTCCGGGATCGAGGAAATGGTTTACAGCCTGGATTCGGGTACTACCTGGGAGAAATACATCGGACCATTCACCGTCGAACCGAGCGGTATCCCAAACCCGGTGACGATGAACGAACAGTTTTTTGGCGGTTTGCCGGGGACTTTCCTCGTTCTGGCTTCCTCCATCGATGGTGCCGGAAATGTCGAGGATCCACCTGCCTACTACACCTTTGCCATTGATCCAACGAAGGACCCTGAATCGACTCTGACGTTCACTGATACCTTGCCTGTTGTCCAGGTGCCAATTGCCGTCGATACTGATGATCTGGTCAGCGAAGATATCGCTTACGGCCCAGACACATTCCCCGATGGAATCAACCCGCTCACTGGGGAACCGTGCCAGGACCCCGCCTTGATGCCGCTTTCTCCAGCTCTCGTTTCGGTGACCAATTTCCCGGTCACGGCTCGCCCGCAAGCCGGGCTCTCCTTCGCCTCTTATGTCTATGAACTATTTATCGGCGAAGGCATGACCCGCTTTTTGAGCATGTTTTACTGCAGCTTCCCGGTGGTATCTGATGACGTACCTCCGGATCAAAATGTGATTGGCCCGATCCGTTCAGGAAGATTGCCTTATGAAAGCGTCCGGAAGCTCTACAACGGCTTCCTGGTGATGGCCAGCGCCGATCCAACGGTAGGGGCAAACCTGGGAGAGTCGATCCGGGTATTCGGAACCGACTCAGATGACATTAACAGCGCGTTGATCGATGTTACCAAGCTGGAATCTTACGCACAAGCCGGCTCAGACCCCGGGAAACCTCCAAACCTCACTGGAAACCGGTTCGAATCACAGCCTCCGGAAGGAGGACAGCCAGCAAACGATCTGTGGGTCTTCTACAGCTTCCTTAACCAGGTGCTGTGGACCTATAACCCGGAGTTGGGTGCTTATCTGAGACACCAGGACAATGCAGATGGCTCAGGTGTCTTCACACCAGCCACTGACAGGCTCAACGGAGAGCAGCTTGCCTTCGAAAATGTCATCGTCCTCTTTGGCGAGCATTCTGTCTTGAACAAGACCGGCACGATGATTGACATCAACCTGATGTATACCAGGAACAAAGCCTATTTATTCCGTGACGGCATGGCCTATAAGATTTTCTGGACAACAATCGGCGGCGAATACGAGAAAAGCACCGGACGCTTGCGCCCAATCAAGTTCGTGGACGCGAACGGTAATCCTTTCCCCTTGAAGCCTGGCAGCACCTGGGTACAGATGGTCGATTTGAGCACCACCATCCAGGAGCTTCAGCCCTCCTATTGGAAAGTCCGCTTCTACGCACCTTAGACATGTTGGTCGCTGGGTGAACCTGCTGGTCGGGTGAGTGCAACGTCAAAGTTTGCATAGCTAATTACATCGGGAGAGAAGAAGCATGGAAGAACTCATAGGAAAAACTATCAGTCGTTATAAAATCCTGGCGCTGCTCGGCGAGGGAGGAATGGGCGCGGTATTTAAAGCTCATGATGTTACCCTTCAGCGGGATGTTGCTTTTAAAATAATGCATCCTCACTTTGCCCGTCAAGGAGATTTCAAAGAACGCTTCTTGCTGGAAGCACGCGCTGCTGCCCGGCTTGACCACCCAAGCATCGTCCAGGTCTACGACTTTGGCCAGGCGAACGGTATGCTTTACATCGTCATGGAATTTATTCCCGGTGATAACCTGGGTAAAATGCTGCAAGACCTGCGCACCCAAAACAAGTGGATCGATGTACAGGAAGCAGTAAACCTGGTCCGGTTGGTTTCCGAGGCTCTCCATTATGCTCACGGGCACGGGATCTTGCATCGCGACATCAAACCTGGGAATGTCATGATCGAACCTGTTGAAGCTGATGTCTTGCCCTACCGCCCGGTGCTGACGGACCTGGGCCTGGCAAAGCTGGCAGGCAGCGCCGGACTCACCCAGGAGGGTAGTTCGATGGGCACGCCTGCTTACATGTCGCCAGAACAGGCTTTAGGAGAAGACCTCGATTCTCGCAGTGATGTTTACTCCCTGGGAGTCCTGCTTTTTGAGCTGGTCACCGGGCGGCTGCCCTTCCCTGCCCGCACGATCAGTGAGGCGATCCGCTACCATACCCAGGAGATTCCCCCAAGTCCAAGGTCAATCCTGCCGGCGCTGCCTGAAATGCTCGAAAAAGTGATCCTGTGTTCTTTAGAGAAAAACCGGGACAAACGGTACAAAAACGCGGCTGATTTCGCGGCGGCTCTAAAAACCGTCCTGCCTGCCGGTGAAAGCTCCACTCCAACCGAAGCAACCCCCCTCGGAACCAGCATCAGCCTGATCACGCAGTACCAGCAAAGCCTGGCAGCCGGACGGGGGCAGTCGGTGTTACAGGAGTTTGCTGCACCGGCAGACCGTTCTCAAAACAAAATACAGGTACTGTTCGCAAATAAAACGACTCAGGCTGTGCCAATGAAAGCGAATGGACTTGTCATTGGACGGGAAGATGACAGTGATATCGTCGTAAAGAGTTCCAAAGTCTCCAGACATCATACCAGGATCGATTTTGACGGGACCCGCTACCAGGTCGTAGACTTAAACAGCACGAACGGTACTTACCTGGGAGGTTCACGCCTTCTCCCCGGTGTTCCAGAGGAGTGGGAGCCTGAAAAAGTTCTACAAGTTGGTGATGCTTATATGCGCCTGCTTCTTGCGGACAAGAAAGCTGCAGCATCCGTCATCCGCTCGGATGGCACGAATGTAGATGCAGGTCAGGTATACACCAGCCCGGGTGAGGGCAGAGTAGGCATCGCCCTGGAGACACAGCAGTTATCGGTCATTCCCGGGCAAACGGTGAACATTCCTGCAGTAATGGTCAATCAGGGGCAAATCGTGGACCACTTCAAGGTCTCGGTGGACGGCATTCCAGGCCAATGGATTAAATCTCTACCTCCTGTCACCCAGCTCATGCCCGGTATGCAGCAAGGAGTCGTGATCGTCATCCAGCCTCCCCGTGATCCTCAGAGCCGTGCCGGGCGCTACTCCATTACTGTTCGTACAGCCAGCCAGACTGCCAAAGACCAGGTTGCCGAAACCCGGGCTTCATTGACAGTTATGCCTTATCTCGAATACTCCAGTGATATGCATCCGCAGCGGCTTCGTACGAATGCACCCGGTAAAATAACGCTTCAGAACAAAAGCAACGTTCAGGAGACGTTCGCCTTAGGTTGGAAAGACCGTGCTGATGAAATCATCTTCGAACCAGCTCAAGCCAGGCTGTCCGTCCCTGCCGGGCAGTCGGCTGTCGCTGAGTTCCGTGCCAAACCCAAACAAAAGATACTTTTGGGTGGAGAAAAAATTCATCCCTTCGCAGTTCAGATTCAGACTTCACAGGAGTCGCCCCAGACTTTGAACGGGGAAGTGGTCAGCCGTGCCATCCTCCCAGCCTGGATCATACCTGTGCTGCTGTCCTTATGTGTCATTGCAAGCCTGGCTGGATTCTTTGTTTATCGAGGGATCAATGACCGAGCTGAGGCGACAACCCAGGCAACGTATGCCCAGGCTACGCAGGTCTTTATCGCAGCAGTATCAACGCAGCAGTCAGCATCCCAAACTGTTGGCTCAGTACAGTCAGCCAAACAAGAAACCGAGCAGGCTGGAACAGCGATTGCAGGTACAAAGCAGGCGCTTGCCCTGACCCCAGGCCCAACAGATACGCCTACGGTTACTCCTACCGCAACAACAACAGAAACGCCAACTCCAACAATGACACAACCGCCTCAAGATGGCAACAGCTTAAACTGCGACGGTACGTTCCAGCGTTTCCGGATTACGGATGCCGGTTCGCTTGGAAAAACGATCAGCATCGATAACCATGTAGACTCAACCTGGCTCACAGTTTTTACCATTTCAAGCGGTGATCCCATGGAACGCCAGTTCGGAGATGACGTGGGTCTTTATACTTTTGGTGAATGCCAGCAGTTGGTGGTAATACCGTTCTTGATAAACCGGATTATGGAGCTGGCGATTTACGAGTGGAACGGATCAGGGCTGACCCAGGTCTTTTATAAAGATGGAGAATATGCAACCTGGACTCATGAAGAAAATGGTTTTGTTTTCGAGAAAGCCGTTTATAAATTCAATGAACCGGCATGCTGCCCATGCTACCGGGAAGCGATCGAATATACATGGAATGGAGAAGAGTTCGTGGAAGGGGCCGCGGTCTTGAATCCAACCTTTACCGGAACGCCGCCTCTGGAATGTACCTCTAAACTGCTGCCGCTGGTTACGCTAAGGGTCTTTATCCCTACGGCGACACCTTGAGGTAACCTCCACTTCCCTTTGTCGTTGCGAGACACCTGAGCACGGCATGATCTATGCCATGCTCAGGGTCGAAGCAATCCCCTCGCGGCATCCTTGACGAAGGATGATTTGCAATGTTTACCACATTAAAACTTTATCTCCATCCGGAGAGAATCTCTGCCAGCCGCTCGGCATCATCCTGCCATCCCTGGACGATTTTCAAATGCTCCTCGAGCTTGCTGGCGTTTTTCTCGTAGCCTTTCGCCAGGTCCGCCATGTGACCGTAATAACCGGACAATTGGGCAACCGGAGGGTTTAATTTCACCAATGCAGCCATATCCTGTCTTTCCAGGGCGCTTTCGAGTTCTGCCAGAGTCTGGAGCCAGCGCTCGACGGGCATACCCGCATTTTTCTTAAAGTCGCGGAACATCCATGCCCGCTCGAACACCGATCGTGCAGCCCAACCTTCCGACTGCTCTTTTAGCGTTTGCCGCACCTGCCTGGTCAATTCGAGCGCCTGCTCTGCCTGGCGTGCTTCCGGATTTATCCCTGGCATCCCCCTTTGCTCCTGCTCCAGATCGATCCCGGCCGCAATTAAGGCCTGTTTCGAGCTGATCTCCTGGCCGCGGAACTGAGCAGCCAGAACCACCGCTGCTGCGAACCCTGCGCCAGCAGCTTCAACCGTTATTTCATGCGCCTGGCTGAGCTCGATGAATTCTTCTACCGTTTTCCCATAGAGCGGCGCCAGGATCTTTACTCCCATCTGCAGCCCTGGAGTTCGCGCCAATCCTGGGCCAATCGTAAAAGCATGCACACCCGTCCCTTCAAGCTCGGAATCGAGTGCGCTGGCAAGATGCACCTGGGCGGCTTTGAAGCTTTCATATGCGCTCATGTAAGCTTCACCAACGGACGACACGCAGGCAAAGACACCGTAATCACGCTCCAGAATACCGGGTAAGAACGCTCTTGCCAGCAGGACCGGACCCCGCAAATTAACCTTATAGCTTTCATCCCACTGGCTGATCGGGACATCCTTGACCGCGCCCATTGGTGTGATGGTGGCATTATTGATGACAATATCTACCTTACCGAAAGCTGCGAACACCTGCTGGCTCAAGTTTTCAATACTGTCTTCCCTGCCCACATCAGTTCGAACAAAGATTGCCCTGCCCTCGCCAAATTCTTCTGTAAGGCTCTCTGCAGCCCTCTTGCCGGTATCTTCGTCGATCTCTGCGACGACCACCTGAGCGCCGAGCCAGATCAGCGACCGGGCGGTTTCAAAACCGATCCCCCTGCCTGCCCCGGTGACGACTGCGACCTGTCCCGCCAGAGATTGAGGTGTAAGCTTTCCAGTTTCAATGATCATTATCGTAACTCCGTTCTACAGTTTTCCAGGATTGGTTGGTGTATGGCATTAATGATACTCGCTGAAACAGATATTTTGAAAGTATCGTAACGCGTGCTTATGGGCTAAATTAGCGGAATCATTGCAGCGGTAAATTTGCCATAACTTGCGATCAGCACGCTGCCAGAAACCAGCGTCAAAACGATCAGAATCACAAACATCACAAGGAACGGCCACTCACGACGCTGTGCAAAGTGACCCGGGCTGTTGATCACCGTATACATCAGCAATCCCAGACCGAACAACGTCAATGGGTACCCAAACAGGCTGTTTGCGAGCAGGCAGACACCGCCCATAATTAGAATGATGGATGTAAGGAGCTCAGCAGTTATATGAAAAGCGATCTGCAGCGGCGCGGTTTGCATTTCAGGTACTTTTTCACTGATCAATAAAAATATCCACTGTCCCATCATCAGGATGCCGACTGCGATTACAAAAATTGCTACGTATGTCATTGTGAGCTCCGTGAACGATTGGTTAGATGACTCTCAGGCTTCTCTACAAAAATACCAGATTATGCGTTGGCAGGCATCATAAGAATGAGTACTTAAGAGTCATACAAAAGAACGAACCATGCAAACATGCTACTTTTGTATACCCCTCTATCGCAAAAAAGTAGTTGAAAGATTTCACCAAATTTGGTCTTTTGTCTCATTTAAATCAAACATTGTTGCGATGACTGCAAACGGCTCTTTTGCTATTCTAAATACAGGATTATGTTTCGTAGGAACGACAGGAGAGAAAGATTATGTACGACGGAGCAGCAATTCAAGTTCAAGACTTGCGAAAGAGTTTCGGCGATGTTCATGCAGTTCGAGGGGTGAACTTTGAAGTCCGAGCAGGTGAGATTTTCAGCCTGCTGGGTCCCAACGGCGCAGGGAAAAGCACAACCATATCGATGCTGTCCTGCTTGTTGAAGCCTACGCAGGGCGATGCCTTCGTCCTGGGTCACTCCATCCTCAGGGATCCGCAAGAAGTAAAGGCATCTCTGGGTGTCGTCCCGCAGGATATCGCCCTGTACCCAGACCTCTCTGCTCGTGAAAACCTGGAATTTTGGGGCAAGATGTACGGACTGCGCGGAGTTGAACTAAAGCGGCGCGTGGACGAAGTGCTGGAGATCATCGGTCTCAGCGCCCGCCAGAAGGGTAAAGTCGGCACGTATTCAGGCGGTATGAAACGCCGGGTGAATATTGCCGCAGCCCTATTGCACAAACCGAAAGTCATTATCATGGATGAGCCGACGGTGGGCATCGATCCGCAGAGCCGCAGGCATATCCTGGATAATGTCAAGGAGCTGAACCGGCAGGGGATGACGGTGCTCTACACAACCCATTACATGGAAGAAGCCCAGGAACTTTCCAATCAAATCGCCATTATCGATCAAGGAAAAGTGATCGCCTGCGGGACCCACATCGAGCTGGTCAAGATCGTCGGTGAGATGGACCGGATCGACCTGACCCTCAATACAGGCTCACCTGAGGTGGTGAAGCGCTGGCGGAAGACTGCAGGTGTATCTAGCATTGCTACAGAAAACGGAACGATCACCCTTCTGGTTGAGGACAGCAACCAGGTTCTGCCCCGCCTGTTCGAATCAACCCTGCCTGGTGTTCGTATTACCTCCGTCAATATTCAGGAACCCAACCTGGAAGCGGTTTTCCTGCACCTCACAGGCAAAGCACTGCGAGATTAGCCGAGTTCGTCCGTCTCATTCGAAAGGTAGGAACGGCTATGAAGATTTTCGATATTGCCCTGAAGGACGTAAAACACACGTTCTTGAGTCCCTTCTCCCTGGTGATGATGTTCGGCGCGCCGCTGTTGATCACCGGGCTGCTCTATTTTGCCTTTGGAAGCCTGATAGCAGGGGGAGATAGTTTCAATATGCCTTTGACGAAAGTGGAGGTTGCCAATCTCGATTCACCTTCTGGTGGGTTTGCTGCCGGTGGAATGCTGGTCGAATTCCTGCAGGATGAGTCGCTGGCAGATGTTATCGAGATTAACATTGCACCAGATGAAGCCAGCGCTCGCAAGGCGGTTAACGAGCAGCGAGCTGATGCTGCTGTCATCATTCCACCAGGATTTACGTCAGCCTCAATATCTCCCGATCAGTCCGCAGAGGTGATGATTTACCAGGATCCCACATTAACGATCGGACCTGGAATCGTAAAAGATCTGGTCAGCCACTTCATGGATGGTTTTTCCGGAGCGAAGATCGCCGGTCAGGTGGCATCGGACCAGTTGATCGCATACGGGAAGCAGACAGATCCAGACCTGGTACACGATTCAGCCCAGCAGTATGCCACCTGGCTGCAGTCCGGCGGGCACGACTCAGAGAATGCAGCTGTCCCCAGTTTATCGATCGTTTCACCTGCGAGAGAAACACAATCGGACGAACAGGGACAGAACCTTTTCGGGCAGACAATGGCAGGCATGATCATTTTCTTTGTCTTTTTCATCGGTGCAAACAGCGCTCAAAGTATTATCCACGAGGATGAGCAAGGCACCCTCAGCCGCCTCTTTACCACCCCAACACCGCAAACAGCCATCCTGGGAGGCAAGTTCATCAGCATCATCGTATCTCTATGCATCCAGGTCATCCTGCTTTTGCTGGCTTCTTCTCTTCTGTTTGGTATCGGCTGGGGCCAACCGGTCACAATAGCTCTGGTCTCTGCCGGGTTGATTGTTGCTTCTGCCGGGTTTGGTTTGATGCTGATGTCATTCATCAAGAATACACGCCAGACCGGGCCAGTGATGGGCGGCGTGATGACCCTGACCGGGATGCTGGGCGGCTTGTTCACAACGGGCATTCCCAATCTTCCAGAGGCAATGGACAAGGTTTCGTTGAGCATGCCTCACGGGTGGGCGCTCCAGGGTTGGAAGATCGCCCTCACAGGCGCCGGTCCGGCACAGGTGTTCACACCGGTGCTGGTACTGCTGGGCATGGGTATTTTGTTTCTTTTCGTAAGCAGCGTGCTTTTCCACAAGCGCTTCGCTTCATAGGTCTGGGAGGTTTGTCATGCGTATCATCGATTTAGCCTTCAAAGATATCGTTCAAATCCTGCGAGATTGGAAATCAGCTCTCTTCCTGGTGATCATGCCGGTCATCTTCACCCTGTTTTTCGGTTTCGTCTTCAACCCGAGCACCAGCGGTGCAAACGAGAGCGATCCACGTCTACCTATCGGCCTGGTCAACCTGGACCCCGGCAGTTCCATCAGCGGCAGCCTGGTTTCTCTGCTGGAAAAATCAGACGTCATCCGCCCTATCATCCTGGGAGCTGAGGATGCAGATCAGATCAGCGAGATGGTCGCAGAAGGCGAGCTCGCTGCTGCCATCCAGGTGCCGGACGGTTACGGTGTGGCGACCCGTTTAGATAGGCCTGCCAGCTTGCAGGTGATCGCCGACCAGAATTCACCGGCTGGGAGAACTGCTGTCACAGCAGTAGAAACCATTACCAACCGGCTGCTGGGAGCGGTCGAAAGTGCCCACATCAGCGTTGAGGCGTATCGGGACCGGGTAGGATTTACGGATGAGGCTGCACGCCAATCTTATTTCGATGAGGCATTTCAGGAAGCAGTATCTGCATGGAGCAAGCCCTCCCTTACAGTCCTTACCCAAAAAGCAACCGGTGAAGCCACGTCCGGAGACACGGACATGGAGATCAACGGCTTTACCCAATCATCAGCAGGCATGATCGTACAGTTCGCGATTTTTGGGCTCATTACCTCAGCAATGATCCTGGTTCTGGAGCGTAAGACCGGAGTACTTCAACGCCTCCTTACAACACCTATCAAACGGACAGAAGTGATCGGCGGGCACATTTTGGGGATGTTTCTGGTGGTCTTTGCGCAGGAAGTTATCCTGGTTACCCTTGGGCAGTTCCTTTTCGGCGTCAATTACCTGCGCCAGCCCTTGGCTGTTCTGCTGATGATGGTCGCACTGGCACTGTGGGCTGTTTCCCTGGGACTGCTGATTGGTGTCATCGCTAAGAAAGAAGATCAGGTAATCGTCCTTTGCCTGATTTCTATGTTCGTCTTTGCAGCAATGGGCGGCGCATGGTTCCCGCTGGAGGTATCCGGCAAAGCTTTTTCAGCCATTGGGCACCTGCTGCCGTCTGCCTGGGCGATGGATGGGTTCCAGAACATCGTACAGCGCGGGCTGGATTTTAACTCTGTCCTGCTGCCCGCAGCTGTTGTGCTTGCATATGCCTTGGCATTCTTCGGACTGGCTCTCTGGCGGTTTAAGTTCGAGCGATGAGGCAGGTAAGTGCGTTCTGCTATTCTATATGCAGGATTATGGGAGAGATTTTCGCTTCCGCAAAACCTGAAAAGGAGGTTATAACAATGGACATTTCAAATGATCGTTATCATGCCTGGGTAGCACTCTTAGCAGCCATCACGCTGAATGAAGATGAAAATCCCGGTACCGTTGAAAATCCCTTGTTTTCAACTATCCATACTGCGTCCAGAATTCCGCTTCCAAACCTTCGAGAACAAATGGCATTTCACATGCCGCTCTTAAGCCTGGTGTTTGCATTCATTACATTTGCCCTTGTAAGATAGTAGAATAAGCCGCTAAGCAGTATACTTGAGGAGACCAGGACAGAGGCTGAAGATATTTTATCTACTACTCTGTCCATTCAATCTCCCATAAAATATGCCCGACGAACTGGCGTTTAACATTCTTTTATACCTTTACCCGACTCTAAGGTGCAATGATGAAAACATTCCTGTTCATCACTATAATCGCTCTCTTCCTGCTGGCACCCATCTCTTCCGTCCAGGCTGTCCAATCTCAGTCGAAAGATATCGATTTTTCCGCCCTCGACAGCTACGTCCTCGCCCAAATGGAAAAGCACGCTCTGCCAGGGGCTGCCCTGGCTGTGGTGCAAGGCGACGTGGTCATTTACCAGAAGGGCTATGGTAAAGCCGGCAGCAGCCCGGTGACCCCTCAAACGAAAATGATGATAGGTTCCCAGAGCAAATCGTTTACGGCGCTGGCAGTCGCTCAGCTTATCGAAGCGGGAAAGGTAGAATTAAATGCCTCGGTGCAAACCTACATCCCCTGGTTTCAAGTTGCAGATGAAAAAGCATCCTCGAAGATAACCGTCAAAAATCTTCTGCACCATACCAGCGGTTTGTCAGAAGCTGGATTCTCCGTAGTTCTGCCAGATGAGGCGACCCCTGAGGATGCTGTTCGCGCTCTCTCCCAGGCTCAACTTTCCAAACCGGTCGGGACAAAATTCCAATACTTCAATCTGAACTATTCTGTGCTGGCTTACCTGGTCGAAACTGTCAGCGGGCAGAGCTACGCCAGCTACCTTCAGGAAAAAATTTTTACGCCGCTCGGGATGATCAGTACCAGCGCTGACCCCTCGGCTGCCGGTGATTTGGACCGCAGCTATACGCGTCTCTTCGGTTTCCCGGTACCCATGAAGCAGCCGGTGAGAGTTTACGGTATCGGGGCTGGATATATCGTTTCGACTGCTGAAGACATGGCTCGTTACGCTGCAGCGATGAATAACGGCGGCGAGCTTGGCTCCACACGCCTGATCTCAACCGAGACAGCCCGGATCCTTTTCACCCCCTGGCTGGATGGTTACGCGATGGGTTGGATGGTGGCTGAGAACGGACAAAAGATCTTCCACGGCGGAGCCAATGAAACCTTTGGCACCGATGTGAACCTATACCCAAAACACGACCTGGCTTTTGTCCTGATGATCAACGAGGGCCACCTGGTAGACCACTACCTTTCGATCGAGCAGCTTACCGTAGGCGTCGAGGCCATCCTGCTTGGGCAGACTCCGCCAGCAGTTTCACAGGGTTGGTCGGTCAAGATCCTCGGCTGGGGAATCGGAGCCCTCGTCCTGGCCTTGCTGGCGCTGAACGCATGGAACTTCTACCGCCTCTTCCACGGTTGGAAAGAGCGGATGAGCAGCCTCACACCACTCAAAAAAGGTCTGGACGTGGCGATCAGCTTCATCATCCCTACTGTGATCCTGCTGATTGTCTTCATCCAGATGCAGTCTTTCTTCGGCTACCGCTTCAACCTGCTCACCAATCTGGCCCAATTCCGCTTCTCCCTGCCCGATATATTCATTTTGATGCTGGTTGGGTCGGTCTTCGACTACATCCAGGGCATTATTAAGGTTGGCTGGATACTCGCGGGAAAGACCAGTTCAAAACCTGTTTCAGTCCCTGCATATTCGTAATATTTTGGCTAGACATTTTTAGCAGGAAAGCAGGAATAGAGGAATACAGGAGAAAAAACTGAAAAAACAAGAAGAGAATCGGAAACTTTTCTTTTTTTCTTGTCTTCCAGGCGTTGCAGTTCAACACAACTTCCCTGGTTTCCAAATAAATTATAATTGTTCGTGAATATTCGGAAAATTTGTGATATTCGTGGTCTGGATTTTATTTTGACTAGAAAACGAACATGGACTCTTTGACTGCTGCGGCACTTTCTAGATGTCCTGGAAAGGCAGCATGGTCCTCACGTCCGGTCATGGTTTGAGGAGATGATGAAGAAGGATTGACGGCGAACCATTATTCAACAGCATAGTCTAAATAAACATTTAGATATGTAATCGCCTACCCCAATCCTGGCAAACAACGAAGTCCTAGAGCAAGTAGATCCACACTGTTTTATAATGCGAACATGAACTTGGTTGTTTACATCCTTCGGTTATAATTCCCATTTTTGATCGAATATTCAGTAAAAGAATTCGCCCCAATCTTATTAGTCATGATGAAGTTCTAATTCTCACATAGACAGATGTCATAAGAAAAATATTATTTTCGGCTCTCACTTCTCGCCCCAGTTCTTGCTATAATATCACTATACAAAACAACATTTCGCATTGTGAAACAACTCATGACCAAAGAGTCGAACTTAGTTCAATCAGTCGAGCGAGCCTTCCTTATCCTGGAACTCCTGCGCGATAATCGCCAAGAGATGGGCGTCCGCGAGATTGCTGAGCGAGTGAATCTCAATGT
>Ga0105092_10000988_pt1 | contig 15062 bp, 11 predicted proteins | sample PPLLak2March2015_FD_87021 | JGI IMG/M metagenome (GOLD analysis project Ga0105092, IMG submission 87021) | Freshwater sediment microbial communities from Prairie Pothole Lake near Jamestown, North Dakota, USA - PPLs Lake P7 Core (1) Depth... | ecosystem: Environmental > Aquatic > Freshwater >... | reverse complement strand
CCGAATCGAGGAACGGTGCCAGCGCCTCGATTTGTTTGTGATCGAATTGAAACTCTGGCATGTGTGTAATCACTCCTTTCATTAAGCTGGGTGAAGTCAGCGGGGCTAACTCAATCAGCGCTTCCATCTGCTCGGGCAGCTTTTGGATCAGCCGGGCAGCGTCTTCGGCCTGACCCGCCGCCAGCCGGTCAATTATTTCAGTTGATAACTGAGACTGCCCACCGGCAGGTGCGGGACTGTCTGACAAAGCCAGCTCGCTGTTGAGCAGATCGTCCACCTTTACGTTGAACAACTGGGCGATATCGGCCAGGATAGCCAGGTCGGGGAACGTTACTCCCAACTCCCACCGGGAAACCGCCTGGTGGGTAACGTTCAACTGTTCGGCTAACTGCGATTGGGTCCAATCACGCTGTTTTCTGAGGTTTGATATATTTGCGCCTGTCTTTCGCGAATCGATCATGGCATTACCCTTCTTTCTTTTGTTTACGTACGTGAAATAACTGTATCATGTCAGTGCGGGAAAGGCAATCAACCGGAGGTTGAGCGGCATTTTGCAGATAACTCAACAAACGGTTGAATCAATCTTGCCTGCCCCAAAACCTTGTCGAGTAATTTTGTGGTAACGGTGAGGAAAACCTGGAAATTATCTAGAAAAAGAGCCAGAAAAGAACGACTTACCAGTTTATGTCGGCAGACACATCCCTGTTACCTGACACATACGCCTTCTCATCCTAAAGACTGACCCGCGCTGACTGCAAGATCAGCCTCTGGCAGGAGAATCGAATCGTCCCTCTGCCGGATGTACCCGGAAGCGATTCCCGGTATCCTATGCTCAGTAAAAGATTGTAATTGTCCGGGCAACCAAATCTGGAATTAGAAAGGAGAATGAAAATGAACGCTAAAATCACGATCCCAACCCGAAGGTACGAGTTCGACTGGCTCCGTGTGCTGCTCACCCTGGCAGTCCTCATCTTCCATAGTTTGCGCTTTTTTAACCTGGAAGGCTGGGGTATCCAGAATGCAAACACCTATCTGTTTGCCGAGGTGCTTGTGATCTTCATCAGCCGCTGGCTGATGCCGGTCATGTTTCTCATTTCAGGGATTGCTGTGTTTTATGCCTTAAACCAGCGCCGAGCAGGCCGGTTTATCAAAGACCGGTCGCTGCGCCTGATGGTTCCGTTTCTGGTCGGGCTCTTCACCCATCTTCCTCTGCAGGCGTATCTTGCGCAGGTCAGCCAGGGCCAATATAGTGGATCCTTCTGGCAGTGGTATCCCACAATGTTCAATGGAACAAACCCGATAAGCAGCTATTTCAACTTGTCTCTCGGTCATCTCTGGTACCTGGAAGTGCTGTTCTTTTTCAGCCTGTTCTGTCTGCCGCTGCTGCTCTGGCTGCGGAACGGATCAGGGCAGCGTGTGCTTGCCTGGCTGGGCGACCGGTTCTCTGCACCTGGAACTTTGTACCTGATGGTTCTGCCCATTCTTCTGCTGTCGGCGGCGTTAGATCCTGAAAACGGCAGCTTCCTTGGCGAGGAATATGGGGGCTGGAACCTGCCCTCCTACCTGATCTTCCTCCTGAGCGGCTTTGTGATCGCCTCCAGTCCTGTCATGCAGGAAAGCATTCGCCGGGTCCGCTGGATTTCCTTGGTTACGGGAGTGGTTATCTTCTTCGCAGGCTCCGGATTGATCCTCGCGTTGGATGGCGCAGATGCAGCGTTCGGTACACCGCTTTACCTGCTATGGACGTTCGTTTCGAGCCTGTCCGCGTGGGCATGCATCCTGGCTTTCCTCGGGTTCGGGATACAGCGCCTCAATGTCCGCACGCCCGTGCTGGATTACACTAATGAGTGTGTGCTGCCATTCTATGTTCTGCACCAGACGATCCTGTGGATAGTGGGTTTCTATGTGGTGAATTGGGCAATCCCAGATCTGGCCAAATGGGCTATCATCCTGGTCAGCACGTTTGTGACCATCATGGTGCTGTACGAATTCCTGATCCGGCGGATCAATGTGCTTCGTTTTCTGTTTGGGATGAAACCAAAAGCCAGGCCTGTAACAGTTCCAGCTAAGGAGACCGTTCTGGCAGGGTAAAGAAAAAAATATAGTCGCCGTCCACAGGGTCAAGACGATAGGAGACCCCGTAGCGGCGACTTTTGCATTTAATTATTGGTTGACTGGCTGGTGGGTTTTCGCTCGTCCTTTCCAGCTCCGCTCAAAACCCCTCCTTATCCGTCGTACTGTGGATTCAAGCTCTTTTCGCACATATTACCGGCTTCGGTCATGCATATTTCGATCAAGCTGCTTTCTAGCAGAGCAGAAATGAGTTCCTCTGCATAGAAGGGGTTACCGTCTGAGCGTTCGGTGACCAGTTTTACGATTGGCTCGGGTAAATTCCCATGGCTTAAATTAAATTGAGTAATAATGGTGATAGGAACTCACGGAACCAGAAATGAATGACTCCAGGAAGTAGTAAAATTATCCAAATTAAAATATGAGTTGGGAAAAGATTATATGAAGAATCCGTCCAATAAATCGAAGTCTGTACCGATAATCCGGACGATTGTTCCTTCCGAGTGGGAGCTTTACAGGAAGATCCGGCTGCGCGCACTGAAAGATTCACCGGATGCCTTTGGCAGCACATTTGAACGGGAAGTAATGATTCCGGATGATGGATGGCAAAGACGGCTGTCTGATAATACGAACCCGGATTTGGATCTCCCTCTGTTTGCTGAAGTAGACGGTGAACCGGTTGGGCTTGCCTGGGGTAGGATCAATCGATCTGATCCGAAGATTGCCAATCTCTACCAGATGTGGGTGGCGCCTGAGCACCGTGGTCTCGGCATCGGGCGGATGCTGGTAGATGCTGTGATCTCCTGGGCAAGGGAGAGGAGTGCTGAATACCTGGACCTTGGAGTCACCTGTGGCGACACTCCTGCGAGGCGGCTTTATGAGCGGGCAGGCTTTGTTCCCTCTGGAATTCCCGAGCCCCTCCGACCTGGTTCAGAAGTTTTGTGCCAATTCATGCTGTTGACGTTGATCTTTTGAGGAAAAGTTACATATTTTCGCTCATGACCTTGCTTTTACTCGTTGGTTTTAGCATGACATTCACCCTGACTCCACCTTCAACAACAATTAATTTATCGCCGATGACAGCGCAGGAGTATCCGCGAGAAAGCATGGGATAAGTTTAGAAGAGAAGCGGGAAAATGTCGGTCGAATTCGTTAATTAGGAATCGGTCGTGGTGGATATCGATCACCACAAGCTCGATATCCACCACATTCAGTCATGTTACCATGCTGTGTAATTATGGCTCAGGTCCGTTGAGGAAAGCTTCCCATCCAGAGCTGACGGTAACGCTTGGACCGCCATGTTGATACTTTGCCAGCAACCTGTACCAGGTGTATTGAGCAATATTCATAGCCTCAATTCCCTTTTGTTGCGAGTATTCGTTCAGGACTTGGAGTGCCTGTGCATGGCTGCCATCCCGATTATATAATTCAAGCGCCTCTTGCTCGATCTGCGTCTGGTTGGCGAACCCTTCAATTTCGATTGGGTCGAAGGCAGCACGAACCTCTGCATTTAACACACTAAACTTGAGGTTCGAGAACGTGTCGAGAGCTTGGATTTGCCACCGCATAGAGTTGGGGGAATACATGTTAAAATCCCCGGTCCTATAGGACTCAGGTGTATTCTCAATGCTAACGTAGAAAGGTACGACAGGCGAAGAGTAAGGCGCATCGAAACCGACCCATGCCACACCGCCGATAGGATCGGGGAGCCAGCTTCGTGCTTGTGAGATAAAGAAGTAGCTCGTAGATGGTGTAGCGATTGGCCGATTGACACTTACTCTCCTTATCCCTAAACGTTCTGGGGAGTGGAACGGACCAGCCCCACCACCTACCGAGTTGTCAAATTCAGTTCCCTGGTAATAGTCTCTGAAGATCACGAGCATATCCTGAACGGATTTCAGGCTATCAGGTTTTAAGGATAGTGGGTATGTGGTAACCTCACCTGCCACTGGTATTTCCCAAGTCACAGAGGGCTTGAGAAGGCTGAACATACGCCACTCGCGGAGAGCGCTGCCTATGCTTAATCTGCTTGAAGGAGAGCTGTAAGCCTCCTCAAAACAGAAATCACCATGAACAGCTGGATCGTAAGTGCCTTTGTCGATTGCGTGTTGAATAAGATTTGGTGATCCCAGGTAGTTTTCAGAATCACTTAAGTCGACTTCACATATCCGGAATCTATTAGCGTGAGGAGCTATTTCATCTGGTGGTATCCTGACTGCTACCCATTGGTAAGACAGACCTGCGATTTCCATCACCCAGGCTTCATTAGGATCGGTGATCAAATAGGACTCACCGGTACCATTCAGGCCATACTGTTCGATCAACGCACCCAGGACGGTAATTGCTTCACGCGCCGTCTTGCCTCGTTGCAGGGCGAGGGCTGACGCGGTGTGCCAGTCGATGAGGGCTTCTTCCTCCGTCAACTCGTACAGTACAGGGTTGGTGGAGTCTGTATTCTCACCAAAGAACACCTGGTGTTCGTTAGCGAAGGGCACCTCAGCTTTAAAGTATTGATAGGTTTCTGGTACTTCGGGGATTTCGGCCAACACCGTGTGTGCAAATCCTCCAGGCAGGCCTTGATAATTAATCTGGTACATCTCGTTTTTGTTGTGCTTCGCTGCTGGCACCACATGGATTTGAAAATCACAGTTGCCGTCGCACGTATATCCACTCATCGTGGAGCCATCGACAGATGCTTCCTTCCCGACTACGAAAGCGCTACACGCATCTTTTATTAGATCCGGTTCTTCAAGATCTGTGTCGTCAGATGGTGCGGCAATTACTGGTGCTGTGATAAGTACAAGCAGCATTAGGAACGTGATTATTTGCCATCTATACTTTTTACCAGCGGCCGGTGCCCCTAAGCGGGTCCTTCGAATGTGAGTATCTTGTAGGTTCATCAATTCCTCCATTATTCAAAGGCATTGGCTAGCTCACATTACACATGCTGTGAGCACGCGTGTCCAGTGTCGTTGGATTACGCCGGGAATTTCCCATGATGTAAGCACCCAAAATTTTTTGGCATTGCCCCGGACAGGCTCACACCCTCTACACGGGGTTGCTGTTGGTCAGGCGCCATTATCTTTCAACCAATAATAGGGAAGTCATCAGAAGGACAATCACGAGTAAAAGCTAGCAAATCTTAATAAGGTTGCCTTCTTATAATTGTGAACAAGAGATAATATGGGATGATAGCAGAGTATATAGAAACATCTGCTTATAACTTAAGTACACTGAAATGTCTGATATTGTAAATTATTGCTGAATAAATTTATGTTCAGATAATTGATGTGGATATAAAATAAATTGTATAGACAAAATTTCGTTTTGTCATGTGTCAAAAGTAACAATCTTTATTATCGGAACCTTCGTGTTTGTTCGAATCTTGTCTATCTGCTACAATATCTACGAACAAGAATCCTCTAAACATTTACGATATCTCAAGCGGAAAAAATCTTATGGCAAAGAAGATACTCGGATATGTGGAACTAGAATGGACGTGCAAACGCTGCGGTACGAAAAACCCTGGGATGCAGAAAACCTGCAGCAACTGCGGCGGGCCGATGGAAACCAGAGACGAGTTCGAGCTGCCAGAAGAGCAAAAGTTAATTTCGGATGCCGACAAGTTGGCTGATGCCCAAAAAGGCGTAGATATTCACTGTCCTTACTGCGGCACACGTAACCCTGCTGGCACTGAGGTCTGCATTCAATGCGGCGGAGATTTGAAGGAAGGCGCAGCCCGTGAAACGGGCCAGGTATTGGGAGCACACAGCGAGGCCGCGGTTGCGGAAATCGCCTGCCCATACTGCGCTTTCAAAGTAAAAGCGAATGCCGAGCGCTGTCCAAACTGCGGCGGGGATCTGGCGAAAGAAGCGCAAAAACCAGCACAGTTAGCCCCGGCTCCACAGAAAATGCCTATTTGGATGATGATTGGCATTGGTATATTGTTGATGATATGTGTCGGAGGAGTAGCTGCATTTGCCATCCTCGGGTCCCGTACGGATGACGTCCAGGCTCGTGTTCAGGGCGTAACCTGGCAGCGCAGCATTGAAATCCTTGAAGAACGACCTGCAGAACGAGGTGCGTGGGAAAGCAGTCTGCCTGCCGGAGCTGAGAATGTCTCGTGCGAGGACCGGTACCGCGAGACAAGCGATGTTGCAGCCCCCAAATTCACAGAGGTTTGCGGTACGCCTTATACCATCGATCAGGGAACTGGAGCTGGGAAAGTGGTGCAGGATTGTGAATATCTGGTGTATGACTCTTACTGTGAATTTACGGTTTTAGAGTGGCAGGTTGTCTCGCAGCCTACCATTGAGGGAAATGACCTGCAGCCATATTGGCCCGAGCTGAGTTTAACTTCTGGTCAGCGTGAAGGTGACCGTTCTGAGAATTACATCGTCATATTTGAGGCAGATGGAAGAACTTATGACTATGCGGTGAATGATCCTGAGCTTTTCGCCGCTTACACACCCGGCAGCGAGTGGACATTGAAGGTGAACGCATTTGGCGCGATTAATGAGATAATTCCTTAACTTTTTGTTTTCTGTCATTGGTGTATCACCGTCGGCTCGAGGCTGACAATGAAGTTCCCTGAGCTGTGTTTCTTTTCTCGTAACACTTCCCGTAACGCCTCCGTTATCTAATCCATCAATTATTCACGCTGCTTTTCGTCCCTGCTGCTGCGGTTATCTCTGGTGTTACCGCTTCTATTTTAGTATTTGGACTTGGCAGGAGAACAGAAGCGTTCAAGATTGGCGCAGCTTGCGCGCTGACGGGCGGCCTGGCTTTTCTGTTCGTTAATATGACGATGCAAGCCATGGGATGGGTTGTCGGTGCACCGGGTGCAGTAGAGCGGGCGACCATGATTACGGTGATGTTTTCCGGAGACTTGGCGGCTGCTCTTGCCGGTGGCGCAGTGATCGGCGCGCTGTTAGGAAAACAACAAGCATCTGCTGCATTGTACGATGCTCAGGGCACCTGACCAAAAACAATTTTCGGCGAACTGTAAAGATACGAATCTAGAAACTTGTCTCGCTCGGTTCAACCACTTCGAGGTCGCGCTCCCAGCCCTCGTTTTCCAATGTGATTGACTCAATCGCGATCGAGTTTATGTTGGCATCCAGGTCGGGCAGTGCCTGGTATTCGGATATCCAGCAGCGGTAAACCTTGTATCGAATGCAAAGCTGCCCCGCCTCGTTAAATAACTCAATCAGAACGTCTTTACGAAAATCTTTCAGTGAGACTTCACTGCCCAGCCCTGAGCCGAAGTTCCAGCACTTGTTCGCCCATTTCTCAAACTCGTCATCGTGAGTAACGCCGCGTTCCAGGATGATCGGCGCATACTTTGTGAGCCCGGGCGATCTACGGGTCATGTTCGGCTCTGCGCCTTCCCGGTGTTCAATAACCTCCGTCGTCCGTCTGAGAGCGCTGATCTTGCTGATGCCTGCCACGGTTCTTCCATCCCAAACAACCCGGAACTTGAAGTTCTTGTAAGGATCGAACCGATGTGGGTTGACTGTAAATTTTGCCATGTGAGTTCCTCCTTAATATCAGATGCCATTGAATGGATTACAAGGAAAACCATAACCACAAATAACTCCAAAAAGAATGTGACGAATTTCGATCTGTTTTGGCTCCTCTTTATAACAAAGCGGAGCATAAATTCAGTATGGAATAGGAAATTTATGGAAAAGCCCCAAGGTTTTTCTTCTTTTTCCTGTATTCCTGCGTGGTACTGCAACGCCTATTCTTGGTTTCCTGCTAAAGGTATTCAGTTGATGAGCGATTCAGTAAATGCTTGTTACGAGATATTATATAACCAATCCTTTTCGTTTATACTTTACAGTAACGTAATCAGGTTTCTACAGGAGGGTGATTATGAACAGGGACGTTCTCAGACAGTGGGTTACTCTGCTCACTATCGTTATTTTGATCGTCATGAATATCCTTTCCAACGCATTGCCGTTTAACGATATGAACACCGGCGAAATTTCTGATATGTTCGAAGTCTATTTTGTTCCGGCAGGTTATGTATTTTCCATCTGGGGTCTGATCTACCTGGGGTTGGTAGCTTACGGAGTCTACCAACTGCTGCCGGCTCAGCGAGATAACCCGCGGCTCCGAAGTATCTTTTGGCCCTTTGTAATTAGCAGTCTCACCAATGTCTCCTGGTTATTTGCCTGGCACTACAACTACTTCTTTTGGACAGTGGTTCTGATGCTTGTCCTGCTCGCCACCTTGCTTATCATCTACGTCCGGCTCGGAGTCAACCGCCAAAACGTATCCACGGGTGAGAAATGGATGGTCCACATTCCTTTCAGTATTTATCTTGGCTGGATCAGCGTTGCGTCGATAGCCAATATCTCTGACTATCTCTGGTACATCGGCTGGAATGGGTTTGGCATCTCTGACCCGATCTGGGCTGTAATTATGCTGGGAGTGGCGGTTATCCTGGGGTTCATGATGGCGTTCTTGCGCAGAGATGCTGCCTATGTGCTGGTACTCGCCTGGGCTTTTGCGGGGATTGGGGTCAGGCAGGCTGGCACGGAACTCGTTGCCTATGCTGCCTGGGGTGCAGCAGTACTTGCCCTCATTGCTGCCGTGCTGGCTTTGCTGATCAAGCCCCGCCAACAGTTGGCTTACTAGATCAATACTGCCTTCATGCCAGGTTCGTAGTGGTGAACATAGAAATAGGCGAAACGGGCATAGACCATAGTTTATCTTAATCATCATTGCTTCATTGAAGAGAAACCGATATACTGTTAATTAGCGAACCGTGACGTAATATAGGCAAAAACAGTATCTAGAAGGATCCTGGCAGGACCTTTTGCATGAAAGGAGAATGGTGATGACGATTGATTCTTACCGGCTTCTTGCAGAGCGATTAGACGCGCTCCCCAACGGATTTCCCCCTACAACAAGCGGCATCGAACTTCGCTTACTGGCAAAATTGTTCTCACCAGAGGAAGCAGAGCTCGCCTCGCACCTGCGATTAACACTTGAAACGGCGGACGAGATCGCTGTAAGGATGGGCGATGATCCGGAACGGTTAAAGAAGCTGCTCAAAGGAATGGCTCGACGTGGATTGATCACCGCTGGAAAGGGTACGAACGGGATCGGGTTTAAGTTGATGCCCTTCGTAGTTGGGATATATGAGATGCAGGGCGAAACCCTCGATGCTGAGTTGGCTGAGCTTTTCGAGCAGTATTTTTCTGAGGGTTTCAAGGATATTCTTGGGGTTCAACCTTCCGTCCATCGCGTGATTCCGGTCAATGAAAGTATCCAGGCTGGGATCGAGGTGCACCCGTATGAGAGCGCTGCTCAAATTGTAGAGAAAGCCAGCGCATGGGGTGTGATCGATTGTATTTGCAGGAAGCAGAAAGCTCTAATCGGAGAACCTTGCCCTCACCCGATTGATGTTTGCATGACTTTGAGTACAACTCCAGGTGTGTACGATAACTCCACATTTGTTCATGCCCTTACAAAAGAGGAGGCGCACGCGACGCTGAAGCGTGCCGCCGAAGCAGGTCTTGTCCATTCAGTGAGCAACAACCAGAAGGATGTGTGGTACATCTGCAACTGCTGTACGTGTTCCTGTGGTGTTTTGAGAGGAATATCTGAGCTTGGAGTCTTGAATGCTGTCGCCCATTCTTCTTTTAGAAATAGTGTCGCTGAAGACCTATGTATACTCTGCGGAGATTGCATCGATCACTGCCAGTTCCACGCTATATCTTTAGAGGATAAAATCGTTATTGATATCCTTCACTGTACGGGTTGTGGTGTTTGCGTCCTTTCATGTCCTGAGGGAGCTCTGCGCCTTATTCAGCGTGAAACAGGGGATATTCCTGAAATCCCCGAGAACGAGCAGATGTGGATGCGTGCTCGAGCAAACGCCAGGAAAATTGATCTCAATTTACTTTGATATGAAATCGTATTAAAAAGTGGCCGCAGCATCGAGGTAGATGCTGCGGCAGGGGGCTTTGCGGATTTCTCCACACTGTACCTTTGGCGAAGGTCTATGGTTAGAGGCGACTGGGGTGACTTGAGTATATCCCCGATCTCATTCGATGAATTGCGAACCGTGGATGGGTGGTCCAGCTAATAAAAGTGATTATGGGGATTGTAAGGATCGCAAGCCACATACACACCTTCCATTGCTACCGGTAAATTAAAATGCCAATATGATTATAGCGAATAATTGGGCTGGAATAGTATAGATTTGTGGGAATTAATTGCATCCATTCCCATATATGATTACGAAATACCCCGTTTCCGAAACGGTACGCCAAGTGCAATCAAAAACATCACACTCAAACCTTCCGCATGTGGCGAGAATAAATGGATAACGGCATCGTCATAAAAAGTCAGCCCGGTGGCCCCAAACCCCAAGGCATATGCGCATAGATACACTTTTCCGGCAGTAACAGCTGCGTCTAACTGGGCAGCCCGATAGCCGCGGCTGCCCAGGGCACCAAGGATAGCTTGTAGATCTGCCAGGAAGTATATATTCACGGCAGCATCGGCAGCCAGTGCCTGCCCCAGAGCTAACTGCCCGGCTTGATACCGCAAATTCCCTCTTTCAAGAAGCTCGAGTGCTTCTTCTGCATGGTGGTAAACATACGTTCCCGAATCGAGGCCTTCGACCTGGTTAGCGATGAGATAGGGACGGTATAAGCGCAAAAAATCAGCCGGAATACCGCGAGTCGATCGGACGAGGATCGTCGAGAGCTGCTGGAAGGAAATGGGGTGTTGCGAAAACCGGCGGCTTGATCCGCACCTGCGGATCACTTTTTCGATCGAGTCGTGAGGTTCTTGTTCGTTGCCCAAAGGGTCCAGGGGAATCGGTTTTGTGGGGGAGGGCAACTCAAAAGAAATGGAGCTGGCTTTCTCCCGCCATGCTCGGGCTTCCTCCGGGTTTGCCAGGGAGGATGCTGTATGAATTTCCGTGATTACTGGAAAAACGACTTCTCGCTCGTCGATCGGTTGGACACGCAGGTTTAAAGGGGTAATGTCTGAGGCTGGAATTGGGACGCTGCCAGAACCGGTGCCCAGGGACAACAAAGCCAGGGCTGCCTCGTGCTCGACGTTCAGGTCCAGCAAGTGGTTGATAGGATCGTCGGCAAAACCGGTAATCAGACGGGCAGGGATCTTCCATGCCGAAGCTTCTGATAGGGTATTGGCGATGATTGTCCCGCTGTCCCAAAAGGCGTGGCGGTATTCGCGTGCCTGGTATTTGACGGCATTTCGCCAAAAGACATCTGTATAGACCAGGAGCGCTGGAGCGTTCTCCAGGCTGGGCTCGTTTCCACTTGCCTGGAATGGAATATTACGGAAATCACCCTGGCGAATCAATATTAGGGCATGCTCGAATGGATTGTAGTGGTAAACACCTGCTTGCAGTCCTTGAAGATTTCCGCAAACAAGGTAAAGTTCGATATGGTAAAGTGCACCTGTGCAGGCTGCTGCCCGGAAGTAGACAGTACCGTGTCCTGGATAACTGATTTTTTTGGTAATACCGGCGGAGTAGTTCAGGATGCTGGCAAGTGTCTCGAAGCTTGGGATAACAGGATGACCGGCATCAAGAGTGTCTGCAGATATTGCTTCCAATGCAGGGATTCCAGACTCCGGAACGTCTGGCAGGGGGATCGGTTCGAGATCCAGGTATCTCTTTTCCTTTAGAGGCTCAAGTTCCGGACTGTAGAAGTGCGCGCGGTTCATCAGAAACCCGTTAGGGTGCTTCGTACCTTCGTGATACCTTAAGGCTGCTTGATAGTCTGAGTTTTTCATTTCATATCCCCATCCCCCTTTCTGTTTGTCGCCTGAAATCCTGCTATCGCATAAATTATATCTTACCCATAATCTGATGAGAAAATCTACGGTTCTTTTGTTTCACTCGCATGATGATAAAATATGGAACTTGAAATCATTTCTGGTGCGCGGTAACCTGGAATGCGATAGGTATGATTGGTATCTACGCCCGCAGCAGTTCGTATCAGGTATGGGTATTGGGGGAATCAAAAACTATCTACATTTTTTGAGAATTGGACGAAGGAATACGAAAAAGTACCTGGAGAAACGGGCTTTTGCCTGACCTCAGTTTCCATCGGCAGATATTCTAGTATTATTGAAAGGATAGGGGGAAAGGAAAATATTATGAGTGAAACAAGTTTAGGGCAGTTAGACCAACGCCAGGTTCACCCGTTAAAGGGTGTTACCGGAGCCATCATATTCGCTGTGGTCACAGTCGTCCTTACGGTGGGTGTGATACTGCTTCCGCTTCCAGATCTTGTTGGGCCAATTTTGGTCGTTTTCATACCTTTTGTAATCTCAACCGTTCTCCTATTGATTGAAGGGGGATGGAGACAGGTGCGGAAACAGATCCTCGATCGAAGAACGTGGGGTATCAGCTTGAAATGGGCAGCGATCAGTATTGGAGTTGCTGCAGCTTTACGCATTGGTGCCAGCCTCATCGGGATGATCGCAGGATACAGCTTCCAGCCTGCCCCGTTTACACCTTTATTGTTAGCAACATTCATATTTGCGGCAGGTGAAGAGATCGGCTGGCGTGGATATGCGTTACCGAGGGCGATGAATCGATTTTCTCCACTTGCTGCCTCACTCCTGCTTGGCATTCCCTGGGCATTACTTCATCTCCCGTTGACTCTGCCGGGTAAGATGCTGGCTGGAGCACCGCCGGCAGCGACCCTGCTTGTCATGATGGGTCTTTCCATACTGGTCACATGGGTTTATTTGGGCGCAGGCAGTAGTGTTCTTGCTGCTACTTTACTCCACGGTGGGCAAAATGCTCTTGTAATCCTGAATAATGGGATACCCACAGAGACAATCAATTGGATCATGGCTGGAATTTATGTGGTGGCAGCGCTGCTGGTGATCCTTCTAACCCGTGGCAGACTGGGGGCATCGCGAAATCAAACTCTTGCCCAGGATTGAGAAGACCATTATAGTAGAATCAGATTCATCATTAAACCATCCTTCTGAAGAGGTGAGAGAATGAAAGTCACGGTGATCGGCGGCGGCTCGACCTATACACCTGAATTAATCAAGGGATTCCTGGAAAGGCTCTCATCCTTTCCCCTGAACGAACTGTGGCTGATGGATATCGATCAAAGCAGGTTGGAGATTGTCGGTGGGTTTGCGAAACGCATCGTAGATGCGAAAGGATCGCCCTTCACAGTCCATCTGACCACCGATCTTCACGAGGCTATACGTGGATCATCCTATGTGATCACGCAGCTGCGTATCGGGCAGATGGCTGCCCGCCGAGCGGATGAATATCTGGGACTGCGTCACGGGTTGATCGGGCAGGAAACGACAGGGGTTGGCGGGATGGCAAAGGCGCTGCGGACGATCCCCGTCATCCTGGATATCGCCGCCGATATGCACAAACTTGCTCCCGAAGCGATGCTGGTTAACTTTACCAATCCTGCCGGACTGGTGACCGAGGCACTGACGCGCTACGCTCCCGAAGTTCCGGCAGTTGGGGTGTGCAATGTTGCGGTCACAACGAAAATGCATCTCCTGGAGGGGCTGGAGAAAACTTTAGGACAGAAGATCGATCCAGCTCGGGCAGAGCTGAAGACACTTGGGTTGAACCATCTTTCCTGGCACCGCGGTTTCACGATCGATGGTGAAGATATCTGGTCACAGATCATGGAGAGGTATATCTCTGATCTAAAAGCCAGCCCGGAACCAGAGTGGGACCCAGCGACCATAGAAGTCCTCGGCATGATACCGAATTATTACCTTCAATACTTCTATTACACCGGGAAGAAGCTCGCCTCACAGACAAAATGGCCACCTTCCAGGGCGGAGGTTGTCATAGAAGTTGAGGAAAGCCTCCTTCGCCAGTATGCCGATCCGGATTTGAAAGAACCGCCAGCAGATTTGATGAAACGAGGTGGGGCATTTTACTCGACTGTCGCCACGCAGCTCTTGAATGCGCATTATAACAACCTGGACGAGCCGCATGTTGTGAATATCCGCCACGCTGGGGCAGTCAGAGGTTGGCCTGAAGATTGGGTGCTAGAAATGCCTGCTCGGGTAGACAGTTCAGGTATCCATCCGATACCGACTGAGCCGCTGCCGCAGGTATGTTTTGGTTTGATCGCCCAGGTTAAGGCCTTCGAGCTTCTCACCGTCCAAGCTGCAATAAACGGTGACCGGAATGCTGCTCATATGGCGCTGCTGGCGCATCCGTTGGGTCCGAGCGCTGATAAAGTTGGGTCTGTGTTGGATGACCTGCTGGAGACGCACCGGGAATATTTACCCCGATTCTGGAAAGACTGATTTTCCCAGATACTGCATTAATTGAAGAGCATTTCTTGGGGCATAGCCTCCGACATCATTGTTGAAGTAAATAAATACTCGTTTTGCTCCTCTGGTATGCATCTCGACTGCCAATCGGGCAGTATCTGCTAATTCCTCATCGGAATAATTCGAGGAATACCACCTATTGGGACCGTGTAATCGAATGTATCCTGAGGAGGATGTCACCAGGCCGGTGGGTCGAAGGTTTGGGGAATCGACATCACAGTAGACAGCACCGAGCTCCTTGAGCAGGTTGAAGGTCTCTTCTTTCAGCCACTTCTCGTTACGGAATTCCACTGCCACCCTGGCTGGATCTCCAAAAGCCAGGATTGCACCGCGGAGCCTTTCAAGATCAAAAACGGTTTGAGGGGCGAGCTGGAGCAGGATCAAGCCGAGCCGGTCCTCCAGGATTGAGGCCGATCGGGAGAATTCTTTGATGTCATTTTCGACGTCCAGGAGATGTTTACGGTGCGTGATCAGCCTGGGAGTCTTCAATACGTACAGGAAAGAGGGGGAAACGCGTTCGCGCCACTTCTCATATGTTTGGTCTTTGAATGTGCGGTAAAAGGTAGCGTTGATCTCGACCGAATTGAACTTCGTCAGGTAATAATCAAACCAGCGGCTTTTCGGTACATTCTCAGGATAAAAGTCTCCCTTCCAGTGAT
>Ga0105092_10000986_pt1 | contig 15096 bp, 5 predicted proteins | sample PPLLak2March2015_FD_87021 | JGI IMG/M metagenome (GOLD analysis project Ga0105092, IMG submission 87021) | Freshwater sediment microbial communities from Prairie Pothole Lake near Jamestown, North Dakota, USA - PPLs Lake P7 Core (1) Depth... | ecosystem: Environmental > Aquatic > Freshwater >... | reverse complement strand
TCAATGGTGGGAGTGACCCTGAACAGATACACCTGATCGCCTGTGATCCAGCTGTCATTATAAAAACGCCATTCTGTATCACTTGTATCTGCTCCATGGGCTATGAGGTAAGCTTTCCCATCGGGTGAATACTGCATGTTCTTTCCAAAATCGACAAAATGGGGTGAGCCAATTCTTACCGGAAAACCATGCAGCCCGGTTTCACCAAACAGCGGTTTCGCGGGCGTGTGTGGACTGTCTTTCCAGGTTCGGCCAAAATCAACAGAATACCGAAAACCAACAAAAGGACCCATCCAGGGCCAGTTGTATGTTTTATCGCCGTAGGGTGTGCCACCCGCCGGATCCAGGCAATAGGTACCATAATACCAGACATCATTATAAACCAGGCTCCCACACGGATAACGCCCATGGTATGGGAGGGAGGAAGCATGGGATAAACCGAGGCTATAAATGGTAAGATCCATGGGATTATCTCCTTCAATCACAGCTTGTCCCGTAGATGTTCGTTCCAGTCCATATCCCTGGGGAGCATTCCCGTCAGAAATGGACAGATCCGATCCTCCATCCTGTCGTGGGCAACTGCCATCCGTATAGGGAGAATACATCTTGTCATCAGATGCCCAGGATGGATACCATGTGTCGCCTGCATGAAATCCGCTTTTCAAGCCAAGAAACCGGATTCCTGACAGTTCCGTTGATTGTTCAAACGGACAGTCCGGGGGTGGTTCGGATTTCCAGATAAAAGGATTGTATCGCAATGTATCCGGCTTTACCTGGCTGTATGCAGGCGTAAATAAGATCCATGCCAAGCAGTACAAAAGGGTGCAGACCAATAGATTTCTCATGAACCCGTATTTTTACAGTGAATCTACATGAATTGAAGTGATAATCTTTACCAGATTACAAGTTTGATTTTCCCGGTTCCGATGTTTTCAAAGGGTCCTGCCGAAGGATCGGCCTCGTTTCTTTTTTGTCCAAAATAATCTGTATCGATTTTCAAAGGCATTCCATCGGGATTTTCAAATGCACAATCCGGTATTTTTACCTTTCCGAGAAGTTCCGTTGTTACCAGGTTGTTTTTGTAACTTCTTGCCAGATCTTCCAGTGTCATCAGAAGAAAGACCTGGTTGCTTTCTTCAATTAATTGAATACCGGGATTGAGATCCGTTCGCTCAACATAGTTTTTTTCCACTGCAAAATGCAATGCACCATGAAGGTATATATTGCCATCCACATGCATAGGTTTGCCCGCATTCTCGTATATTTTTAGCCCATTGCCTGTATAGCCACCCCATTCCGCGGGTATTCGGTATGTGGAAGTATTGCTGTCATTCTGTACAAAAATATTGTTGTAGAAACGGTCATCCCCGGTAGGATTAGCCACCACACCGGCCAGGGTTGTTGAATGGGGTTTGAAATACGGAGTCAGCCGTCCCTGGGGATTCAGGTAAATCCTGCCGCCTATCAGGTTGTGAACATATGCACCGCCATCTGACATATCCCACATGGCAGTCTCGGATAGGAAGATATTATTTGCAACAAGAAAAGGCCCGTGATCCACCTCCGGGTAAAAATCCTCCTTGTCATTGTCATAACAAAGATTGCCAATCACCTGGGTTCCCTGTGCCATCCAATCGAGCCAGATACCTTCATGTGCATTGTGAATCCGGTTACCCCGGATGATCACGTCAATAGCAGCATGTATCTTGATCCCGCCTTTTTCAGGTCCTGTAAACAATCTTTTGGTCCATATGTCGTAAATATGGTTATCTGTTATCTCGCTAAACACAGCGCCCAGACTGCCGCAAATACCTGCCACACCGCAATCGTAAATGCTGTTTTTACGCACAATATGTGAACCGATGTTTTCTTTGTTCCAACCCAGTTCAATGGCTTTGACCACAACCTCATTGTAGTGAACGGATCCGTCTTTGGACGGATCCTTCATCCATACATTCTGACCTGAATTACGGTCCTTCCCCAGGGTAATTCCCACGCACTTTGAATCACTGATCTCATTATTCTCAATGATCCAGCCTTTGCTCCAGTGAGTGCCAACAAGTCCGGGCTGTTCTGCGGTGGGTGCAGCCCATTGTGTAGCCGCCTGGCTGATGTGAAATCCGCTTACAGTGATGAAATTCCTTCCCGGTTCCGAGGGATAAAAGCAGCTTTCACGAACATTGATCTCCACCAGTTCGCGATTCGGATCATACTCATGGAAATTGGCATAGATTGTAGTCTGTTTGTCATCGTTTTCACAATACCAGGTATAGGATGAACCGGCATGATCGGTTTTCGGTGTGACCATGATAGGATTCACTATCCGGACCGGGTTATACACCTTTGAGAGTGAATCCGTCTCATACATTGATTTGCCATTGAGATAAACCTCGCCAGTATGGTGCCTGCGACCCATGGGATTAAACCAGTCGCCCAAAATCGTATCCTGGTAGGGATTATAGTTTCCGAAGAAAGAATTGGGAATAACCACTTTCCATACTTCCGGTTTTTCAACAGGTACCCACTCCCTGATCACCTCTGAACCTTTGATCCATACTTCTTCTCCCTTTGCTGCCCGATAGACTATTCTTTTTGTGTCGGATGTCCCTCCCCGGGGAGGGTTTATTCTTTCCCGGTATATACCCTGGTGCACGGTGATAACATCTCCCGGCCGGGCAACCATGGCCGCGGCCATGATTGTTTTGAAAGGTCTCCGGGTTGTACCGGGATCCTGGTCGTTTCCCTTTATGGAAACATGATATTCCCGTGAGCAGGCGCAAAAGCTAAAAAGACAAAGCCACAGAAAGAGTTTCATAATGAATAGAATTTAGGGGTTTGATACCTGCCGGCAAAACTGCAACTCAGGATCAGCCAGCAATCCGGATGGGATCAGCGTATAATTGTCGGAATACGACTCACCTTCCGGAACGAAACTGAACGGACCATATGCCCATGGACGCAAGGGAAGCTGGTGAATTGGTCCGAAAGTATTTCTTCGTGTTAACACCACTTCAACCAGTATTTCATTTGCACCGTTGACAATATCCGATACTTCGGCCTGATACGGTTGCCAGGCTATCATCCTTACCGGTGAGCCAACGCCGGAAATTTTGACGCAGGCGGCTTCAAATCCGGGAATACCAAGGAAGACGTCCTTCCGGCCTTTCCATTCCGCTTCAACTGGAATATGGTAAGTGATGGACCCGGAATAAAAAGGAAGGTTCTGTGAAACAATATCTCCAGTATTTATCTTTTCAGGCAGCTTTGTAATGATGCGGGTTATGCCGTTCAGCTTTACCCCAAAATCACCCACCAGGTACATGGCTTCCAGGTTCTTGCCGGATGAAAAATCCATATCAAGTACAACTTCGTTTTTGCCTTTTTTCAACCTGTTTGCCGGTAAATATATTTTCTTGATGCAGGGATCAACCCACCATCCTTTGTTCTCATATTGAACCTGTTTGCCATTGACGGTTACAGAGAATGCTTCAGGGGTTTCCATGCAGAGGAAAACACTATCATCCGGAAGAACTTCAATTTGAAAGGGAAAACGGATGGCCACACTGCCTTTTGCTTCCGGTTTTTTTCCATATTTAGCGGAAAACCATGGCTGCAACATGCTTCCACCCCGCAATTTCATCCCAAACCGATTTCGTATGGCCATATCTATCCGAAGAATTTCAGTGGGACCTGAGAATTTTTCCCCATTAACTGAGTACGATCCCATATCAAGAACACACACATTCTTTTCGTTTAAATAATAGCTGAATGGACCATTTATATCTATTTTATTACTGATCTCATATTTCATTTTTTCTTCCATTTCAACCCCGGACTCGTCTGATACAGTATATACATGTTCTCCGGCAGGAGGAATATCGGCTGTAATTTCAACAAATCCATCTTTCATGCCGGCCATTACTTTGAATGGTTCGCCGTTGGAGCAATCCCATTCTGTCACCCTGCCCTGACCGGGTATCCTGATGAGCACATCCGAATATCCCTTTACCCGGTCCATATTCATCAACACTACATATTTTCTGAAGGAATCCTTACGGACCTGGCAGTATATACTGTCGATTCCCTTCCCTGTTGACCTGTCAATCACTTCCACGGACGGTTCAATCAATCCGTTTGTGGCATTGACAATCGCTGTATTTTCATAGGGAACTTGGATCGCACCTGAAGCAAGATTCACCGCTTCATCCGATTTAAGGGCATCAACAAATGCAGGCGGGTTACCTGCAAAAATGACTTTCCCGCCGGCCTTTATAAATTCACCGAGCAATTCCAGCGTGGATTTCCGGATGGTTGTCATATTACCTACCAGGATTACCTTGTATGGGGCATTTCCTACATAAAAAAAAGTCTTCCCGTCACCGGCCCTGTCTATCCTTGAAAGCCTGCTCATCATTTCTTCATCACCGTAATCAAAATCAATGCGTGCATTCTGAAGCCAGCAGAACAGGCTGTTGTAATCCTCGTCGGTCTGCAGTATCTCTTTTGTGTTTCCACCCAGGTTATTCGCCCATCCTATGTTGGCCTGGCTCCAGTCGCTTTCTATCGGGTTTACCACCAGCACGTCACATACGGGCTTACCCTGGGTAAGCATCAAACCCAGACGAGAAAAATAATCTTCCACGTAGCGGTAATCCTTATACCAGCCCGATTGAAACGAAATACTGGCGGGATAATCCCTTTTTGCCTCGCCCTCCATGGTATACCACGACAAATGAGGACACCGCAGGTTAACGCCAAAAAGTGCCTGCCAGTTCCCTGTGGCCTTGTGGTTTTCAAAATTCATCTGCCATCCCGAACAGCCATATAATTCCGAAAGGATAAATTTCTGATCCATTTGCCTGGCAGCAGAAGAAACCTGTTTTGCAATCCAGTAATTGTTATTTCCTTCAGTGAGTACATCCACGCCGGGATAGTCCTGAAATTCGTAAAAACGCATCAACGAACCCTGCATGATGGACTGGGCCATGAGATTATCTTCATGCAATACATGCCCCGTAAAAATCATGTTGTTCTTTTTGCACCAGTCGACATATGGCTTTTCCCAGTTTTTAATAAACAGTTCCTGGGCAAGATCCATGTAATGCCACTTTACCTGGTTTACCCTTTCGCCGTCTTTCCTCAGGAATAGTTCGGGAAGCCGGTCCAGTATATCATAACCGAATTTTTTGCTGAATTGGTCAGGAAAATCATATGTCCAGGGAACATCCCAGGATGAAGGATTGCCAAAAACAGCACCCCGGTGGGGCTCATCCGTAAATATACCCTTGATCGATGTCCCAAGCCGGTCACCGCACTTTTCCGTATATTTTTCGTGGGTCAGCCGGATATATTCATCTGTCGTTTTCCTGTCCATTGTATTGGCATAGGTATACCCATTGTAAAAATCATTGGGCTTGTCATAGGTCCTGACAAATGCCAGTACCTTTTGTCCGGAAAATGATTTCATATCTGAATCTTTTGAAATCCGTCGTGCATGGGAGAAACTGATCGTATCAACAGTACATACAAATGCTGCCAGGGTGGAATCATTCCAGGAGAATTTTTCAGCCGGTATTTGGATACCGGTTAAGAACTGCATTCTGAATTCCTTGTTTTTAGTCACAAGTCCGCCGGCAATCCCTGAAGGCCACCGGTCCTCATCATAGAGCCAGGCTTCCATTCCCAGCTTTTCTGCGGTGTCGGCGCAGGCATTGATCAGATCAAACCATTTATCTCCCAGGTATTCCGTCTGAAGCCCAACCCTTGAATGCATGAAAAATCCGCCCATGCCCATTTCTTTAAAAACCTGTATTTGCCTGATGAGCTCATCCTCTTCAAGGTTGCCGTTCCATGACCAGAATGGTTTCGCACGCCATTCCGGACCCGGGTTCCTGAAGTTTGCGGAGAGATCCTGTAAAGTAAGATCGGTTGTTTCAGGGGACTGTTTTACTGAACAGGCAGAGATTATAAAAACCGCAAGGCAAAACCAAATGAATTTAATTGTCCTTTTCATGTATTCTGTTTAGGGTTAAAAGCTTTTATTTCAACAGTCAATATTTTTATCGATTCAGGGATCAGTTAATTCCTTTCGTTCATCTTTTTAGGATTCATTAAATTTATTAAGCCGAAGAACCTGAATCAATATCTATTCTGAACTTTCTTATATATAAAATGAGACTGTTAAAATAGATTCCAGGCGAAGTTTACCCGCTATCGCTCGTGAGCAAAGCTGCCATTTCGCCTGGCGTCCCCGGGACTAAGCGTAGTTAATATATGCGACTGATAAATCCCGGACTTATGAGATGAAGAATCTTAATGATCCCGCTGTATAATCAGTTTAATTGAGCTGACCACTTGTGTGCCATTTCGTAACTTAATCAAATATGTACCTGGTGGCAGCGATGAAATATCCAGCTCTGTTTCAGATTCACGAATGGCTTTACTTAAAACCTTTCTGCCTGTAATCGTAAGCACATCCAGCTCATTGATCTGGTCCATCCGTTCAATATACAGTTTATCGGATGCAGGATTAGGGTAAATCCTTGTTTTCTGATCGGGTCTGGTTTGACTAACACCTGTCACCTGACTGGAAACCGTGATGATAAAAGTGTCACTAATATCCGGTTTGTCATTAGAGGCAGCGGTGATCGTAACAACACCATCACTTACTGCACGAACGAGTCCTTGTTGTGAAACCGTTGCTATTCCGGTATTGTCAGAGGACCAGTTTACAGTAGTATCGATTGCATCTTCGGGCATTACGATGGCGTATAGCTGCAATTCCCCATCCTTCTCATTAATATAATCCTGCATATTTTCACTTGTTATTTCTACCGATGTGACGTGAATTATGGCAGGCTTTGAAAACGGCACCCACAAGTAATCGAAATCCATCCAGCCCCAGCTGGCAACCAAAGAAATGGAATTCTGTCCTGCGTTCAGCGCGACCGGTATTTTTTTCTCAAACCAATCCGTGCTGTTTTCTCCCTCAAATTCGAGATTCCCGTTAACAAGCGAATCATTTACATATAAAAACTGCGCTTTATAACCATTGGGAGTCCGGTAGCCGATAATCAATTCAAATGTGCTGTCGGTGGGACAATTGGGAATGATCCAGGTGATAGTAGCTCTTCCATCATTGTCTGTCATGCTCACAAATTTTCCTCCGCTTGCATTACTGCCTGAAACTATTCCTGCGGCACCGACTAAAACGGCATCCTCAGCTTCATACTTATACACAGGAGGTTCTCCCACTGTTATATTAACCGGAAAGGAAGTTTTAAAATTTCCATCATTGTCCGTACTTTTTGCCTGAATTTTATAAAATCCATCCGGAGCATTGATCCACTCAAATGAAAATGGTTCAATATCATCCTCCCCGAACTTATTTCCGCCTTCAAAAAACTCAACCAGTACAATGCTGCCATCGTATTTCTTCGCGCTGACTTCAATAGTTACCGTGTCTTCAGTGCTAAAAACGAAACCATCCTCAGGACTTGTGATTATGGCGGAAGGCAGGTACGGAAGATGCGGTTCAATGGGCATTATATCATTACCATAAAAGTCGAATGTTCTTTGGAGTTCATTTAATACGCCCTCCCTGTATTGATTTTCAATGTACTGCCAGCCCATTGCCCCTGCATATCCACTCAGGTAAAGCGTCTTATAATTTTCGTTTTTGGCAGCGCAATAGTTGCAGTTTGTAAAAAACTCGGCAACCACTAAAGGCTTATCCAAATTCCAGTGAGAATAGGGGTGCAGGAACGGTGAGGTATCATCCCAGTCATAGTAATGCACTGTATAAAAATCAAGAATACCGGCAGTATCACTGCCCGCAGCGATCAGTCTTGCATCCGAATAATAATTCGTCCCCCCGTCCACATCGGATGCAGCATAAAACGACCAGGCCCCGTTAGTGACCTTTGCAGTCGTATCGGTGCGGTGAATGGCGCCTGCACATTTATTAACGAACTTCATTACATTTTGCTGGGTTACATGCTGGGTTATATCCCAATTCCCAATTTCCGTCATCCCTTCCGGCTCATTAAATATCTCCCAGGCAATAATTCCGGGGTGTTCCTTCGTCGAATCAACTATGGGGATCAAAGCATTCTCAATGTAACTGTTCAACCCATCATCGGTAGTCAGTATATTTTTATTCCGGGCCAGGATCTCTGCCGGAAGACCAATCCGCTGCATATCAAACGACCAGAGACAGAGAATCAGCCCGATGTCATTGCTGTATGCAATATCACAAATTGATCTGAGGTCTGAAATAGCCCTGTTGCCTGGTCCTGTTACCAGGTTTCCGGTAAATTCCGGAGTTGCGGTTCCATTGGTATGAAGCCAGAGTCGCATACTATTGCCGCCATTGTCGTGAACTTCCCGGAATATTTTCCTGAAATATACCGTATCTGTTGGTGCACCGGGATCGCCAATATCGTGAGCAAAATTTATCCAGACAACATTGGCCCCGTTTAGGAAAATCGCTTTGCCATTATGCTCTATCCTGTTGTTTTGAGGAAAAAGCAGGCCTGGGATCAGCAGAACAAAGGAAAGTATTAAGATACCCCTTCTTGCCAATCGCATCGTATTGAAATGACGTATAGTTTCCATAAATTGACCTGGTTGTCTTCAAATGATTTCTATGGAAATTTAATGAATATTTTCTTTACTCGTTAGTTTATGATTTGTCGAAGATTTGCCTGTTATTTCCCGATCAAAAGTTCGAAATCATCCATCAGTCCGTAATCAACAAACCGGTATTCGCTGCCGGGAGGGTAGCCCCCTGGATTTCCCTCCTTAAACATCGCCGGCCAGGCCATGCCCAGCGGCTGATTGTTATGATGGGGCCCCAGGGTATTAATCAGACTTCCGGTAACATTGACCGAGATACTGTTGATACCCTTCTTCATGAACCGGGTAACATCGAGCTCATAAGGTTCGCTTATAACAACACCTGCCTTGGTACCGTTTACAATTACCTCAGCCACTGTGCCATTCCACTTGTTCAGACGTACTGTAAAAAGGGAGGAACCATTCCCGGCGTTGTTATAGGAGGCAGAATAACCAATCTTATTTGCATAAAATGGAAGGCCCTGTTCATTCCAGCTGATCATGGTCATCGGCTTTGCCGGTACAATGACAAATCCCTTTGCCGCCTTATCTACATTAAAATTTCCCAAAATATAAATTGATTCCAGTTCACTTAAAACCCTGAATGGCGAAGAGATCACAGTGATTTTGTTTTTGCCCTCCTTAACCAGGGACGCTATTTTATATACACCGAATTTTTTATCCAGCCACCATTTTCCGTTCTCAGGTTCAACCGGCTGGCCATTAACGAGTACCCTGAAAAGAGATGGACGCTCAATGACGGCCTCAAGGTTGGTGGTATCAACCCCTTTATTTATAGTGATCCAAAAATCGGCTTCAAAACCTGTACCGGCTTCCAGCGTATCGGCATCCATGGTCTGCGATTTGAACTGCACGCCATTGTCCCAGGGATTACCCTCAAAACCATTATACTGATAAGCTTTCAAATTGGCTTTGTAGAAATAGACATCCTTTTCCACCGTGTTTCCCAGTTTCAAATCACAATAATCCACAGTCAGAACGTTGGGTGACAGACGATTTACCTTAACGGCTTCAATCGGATTGAGCAAGGTTTTAACAGAAGTTTTTTGAACACCCGGATTTCCTGAATTTTTCCCATGCACACATAAAATAAGGCTGCCCTTTGGAGCAATATGAAATTTAGCTTTTAACGAATCAGCACGGGGGGTGAATTCGTAAGGTGAAATTTCACCGCTGAATGCATCCCATTTTTCCAGGTTATCACCCGGAATTTGCAAGTCGCCGGCTGACCATTCTTTATCGCTTGCATTTACAAGCAAGAGCAGCTCCGCATCTTCAAGTACACGTCGGTGATGGTACAAAATTCCCCTGCCCTCGCCGGCAAATGTGAATTTAACGCCCGGGGAAGCCAGTTCATTTATTATTTCTGCATCAGGGGATGATGCACTTATCCATTGATCTTTATAATCTGCAGAGAGCTTATCTACTATATCACTCTCATTTCCATTAACATATGACGGCGTTGCATAGGCCAAAACCATCCCTCCCTGTTTCAGGTATTCTTCCAGGAGGGTAACAGACGAAGAATTCAGGTTTTCAGTAAAAGGAGGAAGCACAACGAGGGTATAGTTCCGCTTTTCAATTACAAGTGCTTTATCTGTAATTTTTCCGAATTTCTCCAGCGCATATTCCGTACCCAGGTCATATTCCACCTGCGCCATTTCGAGGCGGCGAACAAACTGGTGAAATGAAACTGCCAGCGAATCCATAATTTTTTGCGAACCCGACAAATTACTGCTTGAATAATGCATCCACCCGGTGGTAGTAGGTTCAAGCACGAGGACCTGATTCAACTGTTCCCCGCTGGCCCCGAAAACACAGAGCCTGCTTATATAATCGGCCATTACCTTATAATTGTCCCACCAGGGCTCATGATACGAAAACGACTGCGGATGATCACGCTTGCGCGCCCCGGCAATTGTCATGTATTGCAGGTGCTGGTCCACCAGGTTTATGCCAAGCACGGTTTCCCAATCAACAATGCGTTTCTGGTCGGCAAATGTAAGGTCCCATCCGCCTGCACCATAGGTTTCCGATAAAATCCTTTTTTTGCCGAGCTGGTTGGCAATACTGCGCACTTCCTTCACGCTCCGGTCATTTCCAAACTGGGCGCCGGGACCGTTCCCCCAGTTATTCATCAATTGATCAATCCCCGGAATGTCGGTGTAAATGGCCATGGCCATATTATCCGGCGGAGAGGCAGGTTTTGGCCATTCATGTTCCCAGTAATGACCTGTGAATGCAAGGTTATTGGCTTTACAGTAATCATGATACGGAATCGCCCAATTATTGATAAATAAATCCAATAATACGTAGTAATAATTGTGGCGAACGGTTCTGTAATCCAGCGTGTCCAGGAAGATCTGCGGTAATTTTTCTTTCAGGTCATATCCCCATTTTGCCTTAAATTCATCAAACAACGCAGGCGTGTAAGGCATTACCGGCGGATCCCAGACTGTCAAAACATTGCATTCATCCTGAAAGGAACCCGGAATTGTTTTTCCGAATTCATCTCCGGCAACTGATTTATAGGCATTGAGGGTTACATCCAGGAATTTTTCGGTTACCTTTTTTTGCATTACATCTACATGGTAAAAGCCGGCGAACCATGGATTCGGAGTCGGTTCCACAAGGTAAAACACAAGATACCTGCCTCTGCGGCCGCGCAGGGATGAACTGTCGGCAGTAATATCCTTCATCCCGTTTTTGTCCGGTTGAAAGATGGCAATGATATGATTTTTAAAATCCGGGGGCAGAACTTCCATTCGGCTCATTTTAATCATCCTCCCCTTTGATTCCGGCATCTGATCCGGAACATGCCCGCCGGCGAAGCCCGATGGATAGCTGTTTTCATCATATATCCAGATCTTCATCCCGTTCTGTTTCCCGACAGTCACTGCGTATTTGAAAAGATCGAGCCATTCAGCCGAAAGATATTCCGTAACAAGCCCGGGACGCGGATGTACAAACACCTGGTCGATCCCTTTTGAATGAAAATCGTCGAGCTGCGATTTGATCTCTTCTTTAGTCACCGCATCATTCCATACCCAAAGCGGTGCCGAGGTATACTCTGCTGTCGGGTTTTTAAACAGTGCGGATACCTCTCGATAGTCGTCGGTTGTTACCTTCGTCTTGTTGCAGGAAGTTGCAAAAAGCACGGCAACCACAATAAATAGATATTGATGATATCTCATATTATTTGTTGATTTGTTGATTTGTTGATTTGTTGATTTGTTGATTTGTTGATTTGTTGATTTGATGATTTGTTGATTTGATGAATCCCGGTAGGGATTAACTGTCGGTAGATAGGGAGAATCACGATGGAAGATGGAAGAATCCCGGTAGGGATTAACTGTCGGTAGAAAAACAGATTCCATGTCCACCCCCTATCTCTTCAGAATCAATGAATCGCCCGTGTCAATCAGTTCATAAAAACCGGCCCGTTCATCCGGATCCCTATTAGGTTTGTGAAGTGAAAGCATAATTCTTCCGTCGAAAGTTGTGAATATCATGCCATGACCTCCATCGCCGGTGAACAGTGGTTTTTCCTGCTGCTTCCAGGGTCCGGCAATTTTTCCGCTCACCGATTCGGCAATACCTACCGAATAGTCCTTATCGCCAAAACTCGACCATATCATCAGCAATTTCCCTTTGAATGTCCGGTACAAAAAAGGGCCATCCGTTACAAGGGTAAGGTAGGCCTTTCCCTTCTCATCTTTCCATTTCAGATCTCTTACCCAGGGAGCATCACCGGCCCTGAAAAGGGTTTCAGGATCTTCTGCCAGGTCAGACAAGTCTTTTTTAAGTCTGGCCAGCTCAATGGTTCCATTGGCAAGCTGGATCCATTCATGGCAAAAAACCATATACGGTATGCCATCCTCAACCCAAAGAGTGCCATCCAACGCCATCCATCCGGTCGGCGTGTGAGAACGGTTCTGAAAAGGCTTGAAGGGGCCTGTAAGCTTATCAGCCACCAGCACCTGGGTGCCTCTTTTTTGCAGGGGCGGCCGGCCCGGTATGGAAGGCAGACTGTCAACCGAAGTAAAAGTGACAAACAAATAATACCTGCCATTGAAAGCGTGTACTTCAGGAGCCCATACAAAATGGTGCGCCCAGAAATTGTCCGGTATGATAAACACCGGTATGGGCTCATTCCAGTGAATCAGATCTTTACTTGTGTAAACCTCCACCCCCTGGATTGAATCAATTGTATGCAGCCGGTTTGAAACGGATGCATACATATAATAGGTGCCGGATGATTTATCCGCGACCACAAATGGATCGCGGACATGAATATCCGAAAGGGAAAGCAATCCCTGCTGTGCGTTTAAATCAAAGGCATGCAGAATAAAAAAAGATATAACCAGAACCAGATATGATTGCCTGTATCTCATTTTATTCAATGACTATTTTCTGCATCGTTAACTTTACATTCCCGGAAAATAATTTCATAAAATAAATCCCCTTATCCAGGGTAACCGGTATGGATTTGATTCCTGTAAAATCTTCATGAAGAGTATAAACCGGTCTTCCCTGCATATCATATATTGTAATTTCCTCCACTTTTAATCTTTCACTGTTCACTGTTATCTGGTTCCTTGCCGGGTTGGGATAGATCATAATGCCAGCCTTGCTTATACCGGAAATATTGGTGGGCAGGCTCAACGGGTACAACTGGCTTTGAGGAACCACTTCCCTTGGATTCAGGGTACTGCTCCATTCAAGTTTTACATAAGCGTCGCCGGTTTTTTCCGCATAATCAATCCGGATGGGTACTTTTTCACCCGCCGTTAAGGCAACAGTTCCTGTAAAGGTTTTTCCTGAACTTGAAGATGTCCAGCCATCAGCAATAAACTGATCATCTACCCATAGCCGTCCCATGTCATTTACTGTAAGCCAGAAGGTGTAAGTATCTGTAAAAAGGGGCTCAATCTGGCCTTCCCATCGGACGTTCCAGAAGTCCTTGCCGATATCGAAACCGGGACTGACATCAGTCCAGGATTTATCCACAACGGCACCGATTTCCGAATGAATTGAATCCTGAAACCATTCCCTTCCGCCGGCGGAACCGGTCCAGTATGTCTCCAGGAGACCTATCCCATCGCCCGGCAAAGTCACTTCTTTTTCAATAAATTCAATTTTATCCAGTTTAAATTTGCCTGAAGCATTTTGGACCATAAACCTTAAAAGGTGCTGGCCGCCTTTGAGTACAACATCGGTTTCCCGGGTGGACCAGGTTTCGGAATTCCCGGATGACGGAAATTCGATCACCCCTGATATATCCCCATCATCTGCATAAAGGATGGCTTTATTTGCAGTTGAATCAGCCGCATAATGAATCACAGCAGTGAATTTTCCGATGGCATTGATGTTTACGGTATATTCCATCCATTCACCGGTATTGGTCCAGCCAACATTGAAACCCCCTTCTTTGGCTTCGATATCAACCGATTCTGCAGGTCTGTATTCATTGCCTGTATTTCCGATTGTTGCATCCTTGTATGCCAGTCCGGCTCCACCATTGTCAAAATCTTCAAATTCAACTGTGCCGGGGATATTCATTGTTTTAAATGACGACTGTGAGGTGGTCGGGATCTTTGATGTGCTGAAATTATAGTTAAATCGCCTGTCGGGAGCAGATTCACCATCCGTAAAGAAACAGGTGATGTCATTCAGATGCTGGGGATTATCGGCCCAATGGAAATAAAACTCAGGTGTGCCTTCCTCCATCATCACGGCACTTCGGGGAATACTGAATTCCAATCCATCTCCGGTTACCATGTAAGGAATTACCGTTTCATTCGCCCATTGTACACCATCCCATTTTTTAACTGTAGTTTCATTCCCGGATTTTACACTGTGGTTGACAATATAATCATATCCTTCCCATCCCGTTCCCTTGTTCCGGTCCACATCCAAAAACAGCAGCATCCAGTTCGGGTCCGTGGATGGCGTTAAGGTCTGCGCCGTTTGTACATAAAAGCTGATGTTCTGATCATCAAATGCTACCCTGCTTGAAATGATATCGTTCCTTCCGGTTTCATTTGTATAGTGAAGTCCGCCATACCCATTGTGATTGCGATGGAACACATCACCTTTCACGTCACGGAATTCATTGTTCACTTCCTGCCAGTCGGCAAATTGTCCGTCAATCGCAATGTCATGGGCAGTCTGGGGTTCAATGCCCGGTCTTATCCCCTTATATTTGCGGATATTCTGTGTCATCTGCATATAGTAGTTATCAGAGTAACCGTCTCTCATGGGTTGAACACACCGGTTAAATTCCGAATTATACTGGTCGACGAAGAAAAAGGGACTGCTTCGGCGCATAAATGGAGTTGTACCGGCGGGGGCAGGGAATTTTCCGGCGGTCCATTCATTCCAGTCATTGATATAAAGCATTTCCGGATCGGTTTTCAGGGCTTCATCCCACCTGTCCTGGAAATAAATTCCATATCC
>Ga0105092_10000985_pt1 | contig 15106 bp, 12 predicted proteins | sample PPLLak2March2015_FD_87021 | JGI IMG/M metagenome (GOLD analysis project Ga0105092, IMG submission 87021) | Freshwater sediment microbial communities from Prairie Pothole Lake near Jamestown, North Dakota, USA - PPLs Lake P7 Core (1) Depth... | ecosystem: Environmental > Aquatic > Freshwater >... | reverse complement strand
CTTCAACCCCTCTGGGTGATGTAAGTGAATATAAGGCGATTGAAAAGGTATTCAGTTCTACCTTGCAGAACATTCATGTAAGTGCTACCAAGTCCATGACGGGTCATCTGTTGGGCGGAGCAGGCGCCATAGAAGCCATAGCCTGTCTGAAAGCGATTGAAGACAATATAATTCCGCCGACTATCAATCTCCGTGACCCGGATACGGAAATCAACCCCGTTATTGATCTCACTGCGCTTACTGCAACAAAACATCAGGTGGATGTTGCACTCAATAATACTTTCGGATTTGGAGGACATACGGTAACAACACTGTTCAGGAGATATAGATAAATTCTATAAATAAATATCTTTCCTGCAATATAATCTGTAGGATAGGGCTGTCAGGAGCAAAGTAAAGCCAACAAAATATACTACATTCCATATATCCAGGTGATAGGCCGGATTGGTCACTTCCATGCCTACATATCTAAACGGACTGATATAGCCAATCTTAGTGGCACTTTCTGTAATTTTTGAAAGCGTAAAAATAAAATACAGGAATAAAACCAGTCCGATGCCCAGGGTTGTGATCGGCCTGGCTCTCTTCACGAGGTTTGATAGCAAAAGTCCCGTTGCACCAAAAAGAATGTTCAGCAACAGGGTGTATAGCGAAAGGATCAGAAATGCACCTGTGCTGAAAGGATCTTTCTGTACCAGTTTCATGCTGATGAAGCCCGCAAGGGTCGTCACCAGATTCAGCATAATTACATGAAGAATAATAACCGCCAGCTTACTGAAAAAAACCTCACTGCGGGTAAGGGGTTTTGTCAGCAGGAATTCGGCAGTCTTATTGTATTCTTCCTTAAGCAGTATATTAGAGCCCAGAACCATGGCAAATATACTTCCCAGCACCATCATATAAATGACGTTATTCACAGCATAGAATCCCAGCACAGAAACCAGGTCATTTACATTTGAAATTCCCTTGAACTGCAATGCGCCTTTTGGAACCAGGTTAATCATCCCCATTACCTTGGTCCGGTTTTCTACAAATGTCTGGTAAACCGACATGGTAAACGAGATCAGAATGGTAATTACAGTGATCCATAGCAACAGGCTCATTGCATTTCTTTGCATCTCCTTCAAAAAAAGATTTTTGTTCATTTGGCCGGCCTATTTGTAATAGTGCATGAAAATTTCCTCCAGGGAGGGTTCTTCAATGGTAAGATCAGATATTTTCTTTTCTGCCAGGAAAGTGATTAATTCATGTATTTCACCCGAATACATAAATGAGAGCCTGTTGCCCTGAAGTAGAGTCAAATTAACTATTCCAGGCATATTGATATTTTCAATGGTCCTATCATCTCCAAATTCGACGATCACCTTTTTTAATTGTTTTCTCCTGAGATTTTCAATATCCTCCAGCTGGATAATTTTTCCTTCTTTGATTACTGCAACCCTTTTACACAGCAATTGAACCTCATTCAGAATGTGAGAGGAAAAGAATATAGTCATCCCTCTTTGATTTTCCAGTCGCAACAACTCAAAGAATTTCGCCTGCATTAGCGGATCCAGGCCTGTGGTGGGCTCATCCAGGATCAGTAACCGGGGTTGGTGTATCAAACTTTGCACAATGGCTACCTTTTTACGGTTTCCCATGGAGAGATCAGAAATTTTGCGTTTCTGATCAAGTTCGAACCATGATGTAAGATCATTGATCCGCTGAATAGTATTGTTTGTGCGATAAAACCGTTGGCAGTACTGTAGAAATTCAAGCACATTCATATACCCGTAAGCATTGGCATCAGAAGGTACATAGCCGACCATCTCCTTGATTTTCTTTGTTTCCCTGATCACATCCATTCCCATAATTGTTGCACTGCCATGGGTGGGAAAGATCAGATTCAGGAGAATGCGTATCGTGGTTGATTTACCGGCACCATTAGGCCCGACAAATCCAAAGATTTCGCCTTCGGTGATTTGCAGGTTTACCTTTTCAATTCCCCTGGTTTTTCCGTAGAATTTTGAAAGATCAGTGATGTCAATTATGGGATTCTTCATTTCTATTGTGTAATTGCGCTGATAAACCGGTCGGAATTTTGAATGATTGGGTATTTCAATTTCAAACTTACAGAATTTTACGCCTTCGTGGTATGCATTTCCAGATATTTCTCCCGGTTCTTGCAGATCTCGCGGATTTCACAAATATTTTTTTCACAGACTCTCAAAGATTTACACAGAGTAACACAGAGAATGCACCGAGTATCACAGAGAAATATTTATTGCAAATTTTCGCAGATCTTTCTGCAATGAGATTTCTCTATGAACTCTCCTCAGTGGAATCCTCTGGGCTCTCAGTGGTTAAACAGATTTTACCACAAAGGGCTCAAAGGACATCACAAAGACCGCAAAGGGAAAATTAATATGAGCCACAAAGGCACAAAGCCATTGAACAATTCTTTGTGTCACCCGTGATTAAATTATTGGGAAATCTCACCATTACCGCAATTGTTTTCTCGCGGATATTCGCGGATCACGCAGATCACGCGGATCTCGCAGATTTTTGGGGTTATTACTCCTCATGCTTTTCTACCGATACTGAATCCCTGCCGGGATTCTTCTTTCTCGTCACTGCCTGCCGGGATTCTTCTTTCTCGTCACTCGTCACTTGTCACTTGTCACTCTTTTTTTTGCGGTAAGATTTTACAATCCGGTGACAATTCATTACAATTCTTTACCTCCCTGTGACAGCGTTTCGACGCAGTGCATGTAATTTTGATCACATAATTAATCAGGTTATACCCTAAAGATTGAAATCATGAAACGGATAAAAGTAATCGCAACGTTGTTCATACTGTTCTCCGCCAGTTTGATGAACTATCACGACCGCTCCCTGTCATCTGTAAGTTTCGTCCAGGGGTCTGAAATGGTTGTGTGCGCTGAGAAAGCCATGACTAAAGAGGTAAGGTTCTGTAATCATAATGAAACCGATTATTCGGGCGCTGAACAAAAAACATCCTCAGGGAAAAACTATGAAGCCACCATGATTATCCTGTAAACAGGAATCCAATCAAAGGCAATAGCATATTATTAAGAAAATTTGAAACTATACCATATGAAAACGCTCTCACTTAAAAGATCAATTTTTTTCATGCTTGTCCTGCTCATTGGCTTATCGTCACATGCTGAAGAATTACGGAGACTGACCTCCCTGTCCGGATTCTGGAAATTTTCAATTGGTGATGATATCCGATGGGCAGGTATTTCATATGATGATTCGAAATGGGATCAGGTGAATGTGCCCGGACAATGGGAAAATCAGGGTTATAATGATTATAATGGCTATGCGTGGTACAGGAAAAAAATCCATGTGGGTGAATTACCTTCCAACTATACTATTTATTTAATGCTTGGACGGATAGATGATGCGGATGAGGTGTATGTCAATGGAAAATTGCTGGCAAAATCCGGCAAGTTTCCTCCTAACTTCAAAACAGCTTATGATAAGACAAGGAAATATGCGATTCCGGCCGGTTATCTTAAAGCCAATCAGGACGCGGTCATTGCAATCAGGGTATATGATACCTTTCTGGATGGAGGGATTCTCGATGGAAAAATCGGCATGTATGTGGATATTGACAATGATTTTCTCGATCTCAATCTGAGCCACGGGTGGAAGTTTCATACCGGTGACAGCAAAGACTGGCGGGCACCTGATTTTAAGGATGAAGCCTGGAAGCCGATCAATGTACCTTCAGACTGGGAAAACGAGGGATATGATGATTATAACGGCTACGCCTGGTACAGGTTAAAATTTAACCTGCCAAAGAATTTCAATACAAATGATCTTTTCCTTTCCCTGGGCAAGATCGATGATATAGATGAGGTATACCTGAATGGCAGATTTATTGGAAGTGTATACGATCTTAAGCGGGATGGAGAATTTAAACGAGCCGGATGGGAATACAATGCACGCAGGGTATATAAAATACCGGAAGGCTTATTAAAAACTGACGCGGCCAACACCATTGCAATCAGGGTATATGATACACAGCTCCGGGGCGGAATTTATGAAGGACCCATCGGGCTTATGAAAAGCGATAACTGTCGCAGGTACAAAAACAAGCATTATTCAAACCAGTCATTCTGGGATTACGTTTATGATTCATTTTTTGAAAATTAATTGCAAAGGATTTACCATGATTTCACCATTAACATCGCATAAAATGAGACTACTTATCGCCATCGCTTTATTCTGTTTGCTTGCCATGCCGCAACAAATCCAAACATCCCAGGAAAATCTGTCACTTATTCAAAGTTTGAAAGGAGGCTGGACATTCTCCATCGGAATGAACAATGATTGGATTTCACCCAAGTTTAATGACAGTGGCTGGGAAACCATCAAGGTTCCTTCAAATTGGGAAGACCAGGGATTTAACGGGTATAACGGATATGCATTCTACCGGAAAAAAATCTCAATTTCTTCCAGTCTGAAAGGTCGAATGCTGTATTTGAATATGGGATATATAGATGATGTGGATGAAGTTTATATGAATGGCCGCAAAATTGGCTCCCGCGGTGGTTTTCCTCCCAAATATATCACAGCATACAATGCAGAACGCATTTATTATATACCCGAAGAATATATCAACTTCGACGGGATGAATGTTATTGCAGTGAAAGTGTATGATTCATATGAGGCGGGCGGTATTGTCGGCGGTGAAATCGGAATATATGGCGGAAAGGCGTCAGTCAGTTTTGATGTCAACCTGCAATCGTTGTGGAAATTTAAACCAGGGGATGACCTCAGGCGCAAAGACGCTGATTTTGATGACAGCCTCTGGGATGATGTATTGGTTCCGGCTCGGTGGGAGGACCAGGGATACAGGGATTACAACGGATATGGCTGGTATCGTAAAACATTCACGTACACTGGTGGTAATGAAGAGGATAAGATGGTAATTATCATTGGCAAAATAGATGACATCGACCAGGTATACATCAATGGGACCCTGGTAGGATCAACAGGAACCTTCCCGACAAAATCAAGCCGTGCCGTTATTTCCGGTCAGGAGTACAATGCATTCCGCGGTTATTACCTTCCGGCCGGTTTATTGAAGAAAGGACAAAAATATGTTATTGCCGTAAGAGTTTTGGATACCGGGGGTGAAGGTGGTATTTATGAGGGACCGGTGGGTATAATTTCACAGTCAAAGTATATCGATTACTGGAGAAAGAATAAGACAAACAGGTAACAATGGTTTAATCAGGCGTAGTTGCATACTACGCCTGGCGTCGGAGGCATAATTACAAACTACGCCTGGAATAATGTCTGTCAAAATACATAACTTTAGGAAAATATCGGTGTGTGAATTCTTCATTGCGAAAAATCGGATTGTTGATCCTGTTAATCATCGTGATGCCACTTCTGGTCTTTTCAGTTTTTGAGATCGGGAACCTCCGGCAGAATGAAAAAGTAATCCAGGACATTTACAGGAATCAGCTCGATGCTATTCTTTTTTCAATCAATCAATACTCCGATGATATAGTCGGCAACCTCGCCAGCCGGGTTGAACATAGCATGAACAGCAATAAACCGGACGATATTCAGGCATTAAATGCACTGATTAAGGAAATGCCACCGGTACTCAGTTTGCAACTATTTGACAAAAATCTGGTATTCATTGGATCTGTACCTGACAATTCCGCTGACAGTAATATGCTGAAAGGAATAGTGTCAGCATTGAAAAGCAATGATAAAACCCTGGTCCGGTTACTCACATACATCAGGGGAGGGTACAGAAAAATTGAGACAATCGGGAATACGGAAAACGGAATACAGTGGATCGTTTTTTTATCCACGGTAAATAACAAGGAAATAGTAAATGTCCTGGTTCTTAATCCCGAAACCTTCATCAGTCAGGTACTGGATCCCAAAATGCAGGAAATAGCAAAGGGTAAGTTCTATATTGCTGCATACCGTGACGGGAACGAGGAGCCTTTTTATTCCACCAATAAGCAAATCAATGCCGGAAATATTTCCAACAAGAAGCCATTCTGGCTGATGAAGGATTACAAGATGGGCATTGAATTGAAGGATCTTACCATTGGTGATTTGGCCAGGGACAGAATGAGGAGGAATCTGATGCTGATCGGCCTGATGGACTTGCTATTGCTTTTCGGGGCCTGGCTGATTTTCAGAAATATCAGCAAGCAGGTTGAACTATCACAACTAAAAAGCGATTTCGTGTCAAATGTTTCGCACGAAATCCGCACGCCACTGGCCTTAATCAGCATGTACATTGAGACCCTTGAAATGGGCAGAATTAAGGAGAAAGCTAAAATCAATGAATACTACACGGTTATTTTGCATGAAACGGCAAGATTATCCGGAATTGTAAACCGGATTCTCAGCTTTTCTCAGATCGACAATAAAAAAAGAAAGTATATTTTTAATTCTGCCCTCTTGAATGATATTGTTGAAAAAACAGCAATGACTTTCCGTTATACACTTGAGAGCAAGGGATTTACTTATTCTTTTGAACCGGATAATACATTACCGCCGGTTTGGGCTGACAGGGACGCCATTGCCGAAGCGCTTGTAAATCTTATGGATAATGCGATGAAATACAGTGAAGAAAATAAGCATATTGTTGTAAGAACCGGAAAAGAGGACAAATATGTTTATGTGGAGGTGGAGGATCATGGTATCGGCATTACCGGGAAAGACCAGCGATACATTTTTGATAAATTTTATCGTGTTACCGGCAAAAACCTGGCCAACCGTGTTAAAGGCTCAGGGCTGGGCCTGGCTATTGTAAAACATATTATGGATGCGCATGCAGGAAAAATATATGTTAAAAGTTCCCCGGGTGCAGGATCCTTATTCCGACTTTTGTTTTCGGTTAATAATAAGCAGTCATGAAAAAAATATTGATTGTAGAAGATGAATTAAACATGATCAAGGGGTTGAAGGACAACCTGGAATTTGAGGGGTACGAGGTGGATACGGCCATGGAGGGCAACCAGGGCCTGCAAAAGGTTTTGCATGGAAGTTATGATCTGATTCTCCTGGATGTCATGTTGCCTGGAATATCGGGTTTTGACATCTGCCGTACCGCCAGAAAAGAAGGTGTGGATACGCCGGTCATTTTGCTTACAGCCAAGGGAGAAGAAATCGATAAGGTAGTGGGATTGGAACTGGGAGCCGACGATTATATAACCAAGCCATTTAGCTTGCGGGAACTGCTGGCACGAATCAAGGCCATTTTGCGGAGAGCTCCGGCGGGAAAAGATGAATCGGGGAATTCTTCACTTGTCCGTATTGGAAATATCCAGGTTAATTTTAAGAATTACCAGGCCCTGGATGGAAGTAATGAGGTGAAAATGTCGCATAAAGAATTTGAAGTGCTGCACTATCTCTGTAAAAATGCAGGAAAAACAGTGCATCGCGATGACCTGATGAGCAACGTGTGGAGCATTGAATACGATATCACAACCCGCACTGTAGATAATTTTATCATGAAGTTAAGGCAGAAGATAGAAACAGATCCAAATAATCCTAAAATCATCTTAACAGTGCATGGAGTGGGGTACAAGATGATACTCGACAGGCCGTAATCTCCAGAATTTTGTCAGATAATTCCCAGCTTTTCCGCTTCCTTAATTGCCATGATTCTTGAATGAACATTGAGTTTCGATAAAATAGCGGTGATGTGATGGTCGGCTGTTTTTGACGAGATAAACAGTTTTCGGGCGATTTCAGCATTCGGCAAGCCTTCCTTTAACAGATTCAATACATCTACCTGGCGCTGGGTGAGGTTGGCTGAGTTGCTTTTGGTACTTGCCCGCGGTCCGCGGGGAATATTCCGGATTCCCTGGGATCGCAAACCTGATTTCAATAATTCCATGGTGCCGAAAGCACCCAACTGATCAAGCAAGGTTAAGGCTTCCCGCCGGGCATCTTCCGTACCATCAAACAGGGCGAGTGCATATTCATACCTGCGGCCCAGAGTAAGCCATTGATGAGCTGCATCTTGCCAGTTTCCTGAAATACTTGAATCAAAGGGGCTTTCTACTTGATCCAAATTTCCGGTTTCGATCTTGTTCTTATCCAGCCAGTAAGTCAGTTCACTGTAGAAATTAGGCACAAATGTTTTTGCGAGCAATTCACGGGCAACTTCAACTACCTGGCGGAATGCATCCGGATCGTTGGCTATCCAGCCATATTCAAGCAGGGCTATGGCCACCGGAGTTATTCTCTGGAGTTCATTTGTTAGAAAGGCAAGCTTTTTTGCTTCTTCTAAATAGGAAAGTCCGGAAAAATCACCTTTCCTGATCAATAATCTTCCCAGAATAACCAAAGCCCCTATGCGGATTGTTGCAGGGTGCAGGGGATTTTCAACAATATCCCTGGAAATAGCTTCGGCTTCTTTCCATTCACATTTTTCAAAATGAAACCGGGCTTTCCATGTCAATATATAATAGGTCCACGAATCCAGATCGCGTTGCTGACAATAATCAAGGCCCAGCTTCAGATTTTCCTCTGCTTCGGGATAGAGTCTGTGCTCAATTGCACTGGATGCCAGGTTGGTATACGCCCTGCCGATGTGTTCCTGAAATCCATTTCTTAAGGCTATTTCCAGGCTCTGATATAAATATTCTGAAATTTTTCCGTCGGTAACGAAATTGGCAGTTCCGATATTATTCAGTGCATGGCAGAGAATTTCTTCATCATGGATCTCTTTGGCGAGGTCGATGGCCTTTTGACCATATTCAAAAGCCTTTTCCTTTTCATTTGACAGCATTTTCAATTGTGCGTAATTGCTATATGCCTTGGCCCTTTCCTGTAAATGGGATACTTTTTCAAGCTCTGTGATGGCTTCCCGGGCGTATTTTTCGGATTCTTCCCGGAATCCTTCAAACCAGTAAAACCTGGAAAGCAGCCTGAGAGATGAACCAACTTTGATTTTATTATCCAACCCGGACCATATGACAAGAGCCTTTTTCTGTGATTCAATGGCATCTGAGATATGATTGGTCAGATAACATTCGTAGGCATATTGCTCATAAAGATCCGCAAGCGGTTTTTCCGTGGAATTAGAATACTGGATGGCCGTCATAAACAGTTTGGCAGCCTCGATATGGGCCCCGTGCATTGCGGCATTTTGAGCGGCCATGGGAGCGAATTCGGCAACAACCGCGATATTGTTTGCATTTTTCGCATGATGTACAATATAGGTCAGATCACTTACTACGTCCCTGTTTTCAAGCATTATATCCAGCACTTTTGAATTCAACTGTATCTTTTTATAAGCGGTCAGGGCGTCTTCGATTGTTTTCCGGAATAGTTCATGCTTAAATATCAAAAAATTCCCCTCCATCAGCAATACACCCGATTTCAGACACCTGTCCACAGACGAAAAAAGATTGGGTTCCATCAGTTCAAGAAGCTTATAGTCAATTTTTCCCGATAAAATGGAAATGAGTTCCCATAATTGCCTTACTTTTTCGGGTTGCCTGTAAAAGAGACTTAAAATGGAATCCTTAATATTATCAGGTATACCAAGACTATATTGGGAAAGTATTTCGGTTACATAAAAGGGATTTCCGCCGGTAAGTTTATAAACATCCTCAGCATTGAATTGAGTGCTTTTGGAAAGTTCCTTTACAGCATCCAGGGATAATCTCTGAATTTTTATCCTGGTGTGGTGTTGCGGCGGGATCTCGCCAATTATTATCCGCAGCGAGTGATCGAGGTCAATCTCTGCATCACGGTATGACAAAATAAACAGGCAATTAACCTGCATCACTCTTCGGGAGAAATATTTGATCAGGTCGAGCGTTGCCTCATCAGCCCAGTGAATATCTTCGAAAATCAGAATTGTAGTTTCAGTTCTTCCCTTCATTTCCTCCAGAAATGCGTTGAAGAGTGCGGATCTGTTGGCATTGGATTTAAGTATGCGCTGAAATTCAGTACTCAGCTGAGTTGAAATGTCAAACAGGGGACCCAGTGGTCGAGGGGTGAACAGCGAATCACATCCGCCGGTAAGAATGCGTACCTTGTTACCAACCTGTTTTATAAAGGTTTTTATCAGCGAAGTTTTGCCGATTCCCGGCTCACCCGATATAAAAAGGGTATGTCCGCCATTCAATGCAATACCATTAAAAATCGCGTTAATGGTATTCAGGTAAACTTCACGTTCTAATAATTTCATTTCAGTAAATGAAACCTTTTAGCCATAAACAGCCAGGTGAACGTAAAGTTTAAACCAGGTCAGATCATATTCCGGGAGTTACATGCATTTCTTTCTCCGGCTCAAGTGCGTGGTCTTCCAATTGATAAACAAACCCGTTCTTTTCATCAGCCCAATAATTGACAAAGCTCATATCAGATCTGTTTTGAACTATCAGATCGTGATTATGAACATGCGGAATTGTTGTATTCATGGAATTCCTTCGATTACCTGTGGAATTACTATAATCGAACAGCAGAATGCCTGTAAGAAGTACTATGATGATCATTTTCATTGCCAGTAGATATTAACTGATTTATATGGGACAAAATTAGCCCCTGGCCGCGCGCAGCGCATCGGGCAGATTCCCTATATTGTGTATCAGGGCACCCTATTTTTGAGGTATAATGCAGGGGACAGAAGGATTAGGGTGTAACCCCACATGCGGTTAAAGTCCCTTCAATCGGATGACAATGTGAAAAAAGCAGGGGTCACTTCAGGATAGCCTTGTGAATGTTTTCCACAAAACAGGCAGCTTTATCCAGGATAGGTGACTCGGTAACTGTACCGATATTAATGGCTAGGAAAATGTAAATATTTTTGGACGGGACATAATATAACTGGCATCCTGAACCCAGTTCCCCAGCAGGCAAAATCGGATTGGCCATGTCGTTTGAATTAGGAAGAACAATCCAGAGATGATGATCACGGTACGGCATTTCATATATATCAGGGCTTAAAAATGAGGACTGCTTCTTTTCCATTTGCAGTCGCAAAAGCACGGAACATGCCTTCCGAATTAAATGTCATGGTAATATTGCCCTGACCGTCTATACCAATCACACCGCCGGAACCTCCGGCTTTGACCAGTTTTTTGTTCACCACAAGATCCGCCGCCTCCTGTAGCGTAAGGCCCTTATATTCAATGAGGGCTGATATGTCGTGTGCTACTGTCCACCGGATGAAATATTCACCATGTCCGGTTGCCGAGATCGCACAGGTGGCATTATTTGCATAGGTGCCGGCTCCAATGATGGGGGTATCGCCTATCCTGTTATATCGTTTGTTGGCCATTCCCCCGGTAGAGGTACCTGCAGCCAGGTTTCCGTGTCTGTCGAGGGCGCAACAACCCACCGTCCCGTTTTTTTCCTTCTTTAGCAATTCCTGCAGATCATTCCACCTTTGCTGAGTATAAAAATAGGACGGGGGCACTATTTCAAGTCCCTGTTCTTTTGCAAAAGCAGAAGCCCCTGCCCCGGTCAACATCACATGGGGAGACTTGTTCATCACCATCCGGGCTGCACTGATCGGGTTTTTAATGTCGGTAACTGCTGCAACGGCTCCTGCCGCGAGGTTTGAGCCATCCATGATGGACGCATCGAGTTCGTTTTTCCCTTCATGGGTAAACACGGCTCCTTTGCCAGCATTAAAAAGCGGATTATCTTCCATCACCCGGATCGTCATTTCAACCGCATCCAGGGCAGTGCCGCCTTCCTGCAGGATTTTCTTCCCGGTATGAAGGGCAATTGTTAATGCTTCATTGTATTGCTTTTCCTGGCTCGTGTCCATGTTAGATTTCGCCATGGGTCCGGCACCCCCATGAAGCACGATGCCCCATTCCTGGGAGTCCGCTGCCGGATTTTTCGACTGGGCGAAGTATGTGGCGTGCGGACTCTTGCATGAAAAAATCCATATAACTAAAACAAATATTGCAGGAATCAAGGCCCTGGATTTCATCACCATGAGGTATTGTTGCTGAGCAGAAAGTTAGTTTAAACGCTTCAGATTTTCTACAGCTTCAGGAACGTATTTATGAACCATGGCTACAATTTCGCAGGTTGACATTTCAGCGCAGTCACCGCAGGTTTCATATCCTTTCTCATTTACGCAAATCCGGATCTTGCAGGTTTCACAATGACCAAACTTAACGCCTTCCATTCTGCATCCTGTACAATTGATGGATGCAGGTGTGAGTGTGGCTGCATTGTACATTTTTTGCCACTTTTCCGCCGTGGCTTGTCTCAGGTTGTCATCGTTCTGAACCGTAGCAATCCTTGCTTCACAGGTCTCGCAATTCAGTCCGCAGCATGAAATTAGTTTTTCCATTTTTTTAAAGGTTTGAGGTTGTTTGATTAATTTATCATCAGAATTTATCTTCATAATATAGACTGATATTTTATTTATACCAAATTTTATTGAAGGTTAAAAAAGAATGACCAATTTTGATACACAATCCATATTCAATGAAAAAAGCATTCCTCTTTTTAATCGGTTCCGTTTTTTTTGCCGGTCATTTATACGCACAATTGCAAAAAGGACAGGTTGATCCAAAGAAAGTGATGATCCCGGAGTGGCATTATCAACCTGAATTTACTTTCGATAAACCATCCGATCCGGCATTATGGCAAAAACAGTCGCCCGGACTGAATGCGGCTTTCGGTACTACTGATGAGCTTTACCTGAGGAGTGAGGTTCCGCAGCTTTCCGGGGTTTCTGCCAGTTGGGAGGCAACCGGCTGGAAAGGCGAGAGACTGAATGCCCAGGTATTGGTTTGGTCGCCGGATACCCTGCAACAAGTACGTCTTGTTTTAGAGGATCTGTCAGATTCAAAGGGCCATATATTGAAAAAGGAGAGCATTTCCGCCAGCCTGGTTGGATATGTCCTGTCCAATTTCCCCTATGCATATAAAGAGGCAACCTGTGGGGCTTCCTCAACGGATACTGCATTTCTGATGCCTGACCGGCTGGAGAAACTTGACCGGTTCAGCTTACCGGGCAGAACCCTCAGGCCGGTATGGATCTCCTTCGAAATACCCCGTGATGCAGCATCAGGTGAGTATTCCGGTATTATAAAAGTATTTTCTGATAAATATCACACTGAATTACCTGTTAAAATAAACATTCAGGAACAGGTTCTGCCTAAGCCTCACGATTGGAAATACAGGCTTGACCTCTGGCAGAATCCCTGGATAATTGCATCGTATTATCATTTGGAGCCATGGTCGGATGAGCATATCCTATTGCTGAAAAGGCATTTGAAATTATATGCTGACGCCGGTGGTACCTTCATTACCACCTATGCAGTTCATTCACCCTGGGCAGATAATTCCTATATGATTGAAGGCACTATGATTGATTGGCTCAAACGCAAAGACGGATCATGGAAATTTGACTATACCATTTTTGATAAATACGTACAGACTGCCATGGAAGCAGGAATCGATGAGGCAATCACGGTATATACCCCTGTTCCCTGGGGCAATCGGTTCCGTTATATGGATGAATCATCCGGCAATTATATATATGCAGAATGGGCACCCGACGCAACCGAATACAAGACGTTCTGGAACATTTTTTTGAATGATCTTAAGGCACATCTGTTACAGAAGGGATGGCTTGAGAAAACATACCTGGGTATTAACGAAAATGCAATGGAATATACGCTGGCAGCTTCAAGGATCATCAAGGAAAACTCAATGGACTGGAAGATTACCTATGCCGGGAACTGGCATCCTGATCTGACACAAATATTGGATGATTATTGCCTAGTGATTGGAAGTGAACCCAGCCGGGAACAAGTAGCCGAGCGAAAATCAAGAGGGGCAACAACAACATATTATGTCTGCTGCACTCCTGCCAGGCCCAACAACTTTGTGTTTTCACCCCCGGTTGAAGGAAGATATTTAAGCTGGTATGCCTCGGCCTTTGGTTATGACGGATTCCTGCGCTGGGCTTATGATGCCTGGCCTGCTGACCCTGAAAGGGATGCCCGTCATACCCTATGGCCTGCGGGAGATTGTTTCCTCGTGTATCCCGGTGGAAACAGCAGCATTCGTTATGAAAAACTGCGGGAAGGAATTGTTGATTATGAAAAGATCCGGATATTAAGGGAATTAGCGGGTAAATCTTCCGATCCACAGGTGAAAAACCTGATGAAAGAACTGGATGCCCACCTTGGCACTTTCGTAGGAGAACCTGATTTCAACAAGCGTGATTTTGATACGCAACGAATTACGGAAATGGTTCACAAGGGTGAAAAACTCATCCTCGATTTAAGCAATGCGCTGGCTGATTCAAAATAACTGACTATGGCAGGAATGAATAGCAGCCTGGTCTTCTTTTTTCTGGTACTGGCCTTCACAGTATCCGGAATGGAACACAAAGGTAATTTACAATGTACTGAATACCAGGACTACTTTCTGACTCATGTGCTGACCCCTGCGGGACCTGTTCCCACTGCTTTTGATGCAAACGGGGTTTATCCGTATGTTAGTTATAGCGAGACCTCCAACCGGCCGGTCCTGAAAAAATATCGCTTTGTGGCCCTGGAGAATGCGATCATGCGTGTAACGATCTGTCCCGATCTCGGCGGCAAAATTACATCCATTGTTTTGAAGGAGACAAACAGGGAAATCCTCTATGTTCCTGACGTCATAAGACCTACAAGAATACTGCCACGCTTTTATTTCGTGGCGGGTGGTATTGAGGTGAGTTTTCCTATTTCACACTCGCCTTCCCAGAATGAACCTGTTTTATACCGGATTGACAGGACTCCGGAACGCATATATGTAACATGCGGTGAGAGGGAATTGCGCTTCGGCATGAACTGGTCGGTAGAGTATTCCCTGGGTGAGAAGGATTCCTGGATAACGCAAAGAGTGGCATATTACAATCCCGGAACCAGGTCTAATCCCTGGATGTCGTGGTCAAATGCCGCGGTGCAGTCTGCCCCGGATACCAGATTTTATTTTCCCAATGGCCGTGTGCTGTCGCATTCATCTGTGATTGACACGATTGACTGGAAGAGCCAGGGACCTTTTCAGGAAGCCGATATAAAAGAAATGACCGGATATTTTTGGCTTACAAAAGATGTAAATGCTTTTGGTATAT
>Ga0105092_10000983_pt1 | contig 15140 bp, 13 predicted proteins | sample PPLLak2March2015_FD_87021 | JGI IMG/M metagenome (GOLD analysis project Ga0105092, IMG submission 87021) | Freshwater sediment microbial communities from Prairie Pothole Lake near Jamestown, North Dakota, USA - PPLs Lake P7 Core (1) Depth... | ecosystem: Environmental > Aquatic > Freshwater >... | reverse complement strand
TCGCATGTCTCGGCGCCGGTTGTAATAAGGACCGGGTACCAGAAAGAGCAGACCGTCCGAAACCACGATTGGCCCGTTCAGGGCGACTATGTGTTGCGGATCGACATAAACAAGCCGGCGTATTGGGTGGTTCGGGGTATAGCGCCTCAGTTGCCGCCGACCGGAAAAGGGGTCGAGACTCTTGGCGCACGCCTGAGGCCCATTATGAAGGTGCGAAACGCTCACCGGTCCCTGTTTTTCATGGCGCCTCTCGGGAAGCCTCGTTTTGAGGAGACATCGATTTCCGCAACGCTCCTGGCGGTCGAGGGATACGGTGGGACGCGAAGCCGTTTGACGATGCCCGACTTCCTTCCGGGTGATGCCCTGTGGTGGATGGATCACTGGGTGCCGAAAGATTTCGACCTGCGACTCCTCGTTGATCCTGGGAGACCTGTTCTTTTTGTTACCGGTGACCTCTCGATATTTTCGGCTTTGCCGGAGATCTCAGTCCTCGGGCCCGAAAACGATGTGATTGCGACGATCAAGGGCGAAAAGACTGGTCCCTTCACTTCGGAGATATCGCTTCAGCCCTTGCTTGCGCGGCATTCGGGCCAATACGCGACGCTCCGCTTTCGGGCAAGTACTTCATTCGTTCCCTTCAAGGTGCTCGCTCCCAGCCAGGATCGCAGAGAGCTGAGTTGGATACTGTGCCGGCTTCAACTGGCGCCCGAGAGCCGGGAAATGAAGGCGCTGGTCGCATCCGGTCGCCTGGGCGACTGCCAGGAAACGTGGTAGGTGGCGACCGGGAGCGCGGAGCGAAGCGGCTCGCTGCGGTGCGAGTAGAGCAAGCGGACCACCCAACCGCCGCTGAATTGGGTGGTCCGGTCGTCGCGCGATTTGCGCAAGGTCCTACGGACCGGTTCGTGCGACTTGGCTTCTCCTCAGCCGAACGTCCGGTACAGAGCGAATGTCTGTTCGGCGACCCGAGCCAGGGAACGTTCCTGCCTTAGCCTTTCACTGTGCGCTTTCATTTGCTCTCGAAAACCGGGATCCGTCATAAATCGCCGGATCTTGTCGGCCAGCGCGGCTGCTGACGGTTCGAAAAGGACATCCTCAGAGGCAACGATCCCGCCAAGCGCCGTCGAGGCGATAAACGGACGTTCATAGGCCAGGGCCAGAGAAAACGGGCCGCTGCTCGACAACGCGATTGTGTACGGGAGGACGACCAGATCGGCTGCCGAAAAATGAAGCTGGACGTCGGATTCGCGGACGAATCCCGTAAACCGAATGTCTGCGCCAACCCGCTCCGCCCTCTCCTTCAGAATGACCGAGTAAGGCCGGTCGCCCGCCACCTGGATACCGGGCGTATCTGCGCCGGCTACAATCAGCGTGAGATGCGGGAAATCCTGCTTTAGAAGACCCATGCTGTCGATGAGCATCTCAAGGCCCTTGTACCCGGTCAGATTCCCGAAAAAAAGGATGGCGGACTTGCCGGCGACCGACAGCCGCTCTTTAGCCTCCTGGGCGCCGAGCCCCCGGGATACGGATTCCACGCCCAAAGGAATGACAGTCGTCCGGCCCTGCAGGCGGGGTACATGATAAGGTCCCTTGAGGCTGTCGACGAACTCTTCGGCGTGCACCACGAGCCGGTCGGCGAGGGTCGCAATCGGCCAGATAGTTGACCAGAAAAGGATCCTGGCCAGAATTGGAGGGGCGTTGACCCGGTATGCTTTCATGAAAGACCGGTCGATCTTCTGGAGAGGCGGCACCGAGTGCAGCGTCACAACGGTCGGAATTCGGAGGATCTTGAAGAGGAGGATCATCAGCGGGGGACCAAAGGCCGCAAATCCTTTGCCGAACTGAAAAATCTCGTGTTGCACGTGGACCAGGTCCGGACGGTCGGCCTTCACCTTCCGGAGAATATGCAGCCAGGCGAAGAGTCCCGGTTCCCAGCAGCGCACGATCTTTACCCGGCTGGAGATGGCGGAGGTTGCCGGCTCTCCGGCTATCCTGTTCGCGTAGATGACGTAGCTCGTGTCACCGGCCGGCAGCTCACCCATCAGGTTCGCGGAGTACCAGGATAGGGCCCGTTCCCCCTCCGCGTATTTCAGCCCGGCCGGCGGATAGCTCGTGATCATCCCGATTGTCATCGGTCTGCCCTCTTGCTAAGGACGAACTCCCAGTTGTAGTAACCGAAGATCGGGATTCGAAGCTTGCGACATGCCCGGAGAACCGGGTGTGTTTGGTAGACGTCCTGACGGTAACCCAACCGTTTAAGAAGGAAGTCGGTCATGGGGAACCAGTGCAGTTTCTTGCCGGATCTGAGGATCTCGAACCCCTGTGCGTCAAACAGTCCCGTCAGTTGCTGATCTTCCGTGTATTCCCGGACGTGGGTCGGATCGATGACCCAGCGATTCTCCGAGTTCTTGTAGAAATACCACCCGTACCACTTCTTGAAGACGGTAGCGAGATAGGCAACGCCGCCGGGGCTCAGTACTCTCCGCACTTCCCGGATCATGGCTTCGTCGTCCGGCACATGCTCGATCACCTGGTTGGTGATGACGAGGTCGATCTCGCCGTCTCGCAGTTGAGGGATACGGCAAACGTCGGACACGAGGCCCTTGATTCCCGGGTCGATGCGGCCCGCGTTCCTGACTCGCTCCTCCGAAAGGTCCACAGCGTAGACCGTTTCGAACTGCTGGAGCAGGTTTCTCTTGCGCAGCGCATATAGAATGGTCCCGTCTCCGCAACCCAGGTCTGCGAGGGTCCGCAACCTGGGGTTCGCCTGAATGGCTTGGACTATGATCGGCGAGATGTCGTCGACATGGTAATGAATGAACTTCTTCGAGTAGTCGTCGAGTTTCATGGCGTTTCGGAATCCTTCAACGTCTTCTCGTGCTGATATTCTTCAATGGTTGAAACTACCGAGGCCCTTTCTCCTCTCAACGGCAGGTAGAAGAGCATGCCGGGTATAGCGCTGAGAAGATTAAGACTGAAGTGTATCAGCGACAGCGTAATTGACCGTTCAGGCGGCACCTGGATCTGAGAAAAAAGCAACAAATAAGCCCCTTCGCGCAGTCCAAACCCGTTAATCGTCAGAGGTATCATCGTCGTCAGGCCAATGACCGGGATAAAGACCAGAAAAGCTTCCACCGGCGATTCGATATGGATCGCGCGGGCGGCGGCCCAGATGATGAACACCGAAAGCAGCTGGATCACCAGAGACAAGCCAAGGGTCTTGATGACGGCTGTCTTGTCGGCGCGAAGCCGGCTCAAGCCGTCGGACACCTCCTCCACTTTCCTCGTGAGGTCCGTTCGGCCGAACCGGCGGAACAATCGAATAACCAGTTCGTGCAGGGAACCGTGAAACAGCGCCAGGTTTGCCACCATAAAGCAGGCGAGAAGGGCGACAAAGAGGTAGAGGAGCGGAACTCCTTGAAATTCAATCCTTTGATACCCGGCGGCGGCCGTTCCTATGAGAAGGAGGGCGCAGAGTCCTACGTCCCGTTCAAGGAGAGTACTCACCAGGGCAACTGAAAAGGGCCGTTCGTAAGACTTTCCAAGGTAGTATGCCCGAAAAAGATCGCCACCTACGCCGGTTGGCAAAAAGGCATTGAAGAACTGGCCGACGAAGACGAGGCGTGTCAGACGCCAGAAGCCTGCAACGATGCCGAAGGGAACCAGGATGACCTGCCATCGTCTTATGGCCCAGAGGAGCGTTACGAACTGAAGACCGACGGCCGCGAGCAACCACTGCCAGCGAGCTCCAGCAACCACGTCCAACAAACTCCGGAAATCCACCCGGACCAGCACCAAGGCGAGCAGGCCCGCAGTGACTCCGAGCCTGATCACTAGTCCCGCCCATTTGCGCATAGTGGCTTGGCATTGTGACAAACCGGGTGACGGGCAGTCAACCGAAGAGGGCGGGGTGTGGCCGCCTCTCGCGTGCACCTGTTGCGGAATCGCGGGTGCGGGGGGGGTTATCGTGGCCGGACTCTCCAGAGTCCGGCAGCCGGGCCGAGAGCCCGGCGAAAACAAGCAACTTCCGTCTGCTGCAGTTCGTTCATTCTCGCCGGACCTGGGGTCCGGCTGCCGGACTCTGGAGAGTCCGGCCACGATGAAAGCTCCCCGGACCCGCGATTGTGCAAGTCCCCCGCCTCCGGCGGCTTGCCTCCTGTCACTCAATCGCGAGTGCGGGAGGTTTTTATCGTGGCCGGACTCTCCAGAGTCCGGCAGCCGGGCCGAGAGCCCGGCGAAAACAAGCAACTTCCGTCTGCTGCCGGACCTGGAGAGTCCGGCCACGATAAAAGCTCGCCGCACCCGCGATTGTGCAAGTCCCCCGCCTCCGCCCGCTTGCCTCTTGTCACTTCACGGCGGGTTTGTTATTCTCCGTGCGGCCTTAGACACTTTTGTCCCTGCTTGGGGTTTCAACGACACATGACACTTTCTGGTCGTCGGGTATTAGTTACAGGTGCTGATGGTTTCATCGGTTCCCACCTCGTCGAGGCTCTCGTCGAGAGGGGAGCCAATGTCAGGGCTCTGGCGCTCTATAACTCGTTTAATCACCTGGGCTGGCTTGAGCAGGTCGGCTGCAAGCAGGCGCTCGACATTGTCACCGGTGATATCCGCGATCCCGTGATTTGCCGCGACATCACGAACGATATCGACGTGGTTTTTCATCTCGCCGCCCTGATCGCTATTCCATATTCTTATCGAGCCCCGCAGAGTTACTTCGAGACGAACGTGCTGGGGACGCTGAACATCTGCCAGGCGTGCCGGGATAACAGCGTCAGCCGATTGCTTCATACGTCGACGAGCGAAGTCTACGGGACCGCCCTCTATGTCCCTATTGACGAGAAGCATCCGCTTCAGCCGCAGTCGCCGTACAGCGCGAGCAAGATCGGGGCTGATGCGGCGGCCAAGAGTTTCTTCCTCTGCTTTGGCCTGCCCCTTACTGTCGTGCGCCCCTTCAACACGTACGGTCCCCGTCAATCGGCCCGAGCGGTGATCCCGTCAATCATTACGCAGATAGCGGCCGGATGCCCGTCGATCAGCATCGGGGACGTCACGCCTACCCGCGACTTCAACTATGTCGCCGACACCTGCCAGGGTTTTATCAGCATCGCGGAAAGCGACCGGACGATCGGGGAGGAAATCAACATAGGATCGAATACTGAGATCACGATCGAGAATCTTTTCTTCCTGATTCGGGAGCTGATGGGAAGAGAGGTCAGCCTGGTTACCGAGGAAGCCCGGTTGCGGCCGGAGAAGAGCGAGGTGCGACGGCTCTGGTGCGACAACACGAGGATTCGGGAACTGACTGGCTTTAAAGCGCAATTCCCGCTTCGCGAGGGGCTGAAGAGAACCATTGAATGGTTCACCAAGCCCGAGAATCTTTTGAATTACAAGGTCGGGGTCTACAATGTCTAAACGCGCTGTGATCCTGGCCGGCGGGCGGGGCAGCAGGCTTCGTCCCTACACAGTCGTCCTCCCTAAACCGCTGATGCCGGTCGGGCCTTATTCGATCCTGGAGATCATCGTCAGGCAGTTGGCCAAGCGCGGCTTCGGCCGGATCACAATGGCGGTGTACTACAAGGCGGAGAGCATAAAAGCGCTTTTTGGCGACGGTTCGAAATGGGGTGTCGCCATTGACTACTCCCTCGAAGACCGCCCGTTGAGCACGATCGCCCCGCTACGGCTGATCCCCGACCTGCCCGTGCATTTTCTCGTCATGAACGGGGATGTGCTGACGGATCTGGATTTCGGTACATTCTACGAGACTCATGTACAGGCGCAAGGCGCCGGTTTTACCATCTCCTGTTCACGCCGGCAGAACTTGATCGACTACGGAGTGCTGGATACCAGCGACGGCCGGCTGGTCGGTTTCAAGGAAAAACCGGTGTCCGAGTACGTGGTCAGCATGGGAGTGTACATGGTCAGCCGGAGAATCCTGGATTACGTGCCCGAGAACCAATCGTTTGGCTTTGACGATCTCATGCACACGCTGCTGAATCGGGGTGAATTGGTCCGGACCTGCGAACACAAAGGGTACTGGCTGGACATCGGGCGGCCGGACGATTACCTGCAGGCGATCGAGGAGTTCGACCGGCTGAAGAGTGTTTTCTTATGAAGGTTCTGGTAACCGGCGCCGACGGATTCATCGGCTCGCGTCTGGTGCGCGCGCTGACAGACCAGGGTAATCAGGTGACTACCCACAGTCTGGCGGACGGTGACCTCGTCCGCTGCCCCCTGCCCGATTGGGACGTGGCACACGTCATTCATCTCGCGGCCCGTACCTTCGTCCCCGAAAGCTGGGAAAACCCGCGTGACTTTTACGAGACGAATGTGATGGGGACTGCCGCGATCCTGGAGTTCTGCCGCAAGCGGGAGGCTTCCCTTACCTTCCTCGGCACGTACATCTACGGCAAACCCGACCGGTTGCCGGTGAGCGAGGATCATCCCACGCGGCCGAATACCCCTTACAACCACAGCAAGCTGATGGCCGAGGAGTTGACCCGTTTCTACAGTCAGCAGTTCGGGGTCAAAACGACTGTTCTTCGGCCCTTTAATGTTTTCGGTCCCGGCCAGCGGGCCATCTTTCTTATTCCTCACATCATCAGGCAGGTTGTCGACCCGGACTGCTCGGCGATTGAGGTTGCGGATCTGAAGCCCCGGCGCGATTTTCTGTACATTGAGGATCTGATCTCGGCTATTCTCCTCACTCTTAAGCCTTGCGGCTGGGCGGTCTTCAACATCGGCGCCGGCCGGTCGTATTCGGTACAGGAAATCATCGATGCCGCCCAGTCGGCAGCCGGGACGTCGAAGCCCTATCGGTCAACCGGCCAGGAGCGTCCCGCGGAGCTGGACGACGTCGTGGCGGACATCAGCAAGGCCCGCCGGGAGCTGGGCTGGGGCCCGCGTGTCAGCCTGTCCGAAGGGCTCAGTCGGATGGTTCAATCCGCGCGGTGAGGAGGGTGTGTCGTTGCTTACAAACCAACACCGACCAACACGAACAAAGAAAATCGATATTGTTCTTCCGGTCTATAACGAGGGTGCGATTCTTGAGCTGTTTGCCGAGCGGCTTTACAGCGTCCTCGAATCTCTAAGCCACCGCTATCGTTTCGAGGTCATTTTTGTCGTTGACCGGAGCAGCGACAATACGGAACAGGTTCTGGCCCGCATCTGCGCGCACTATGCGAATGCCAGGGCCATCTTCCTGTCGCGCCGTTTTGGTCACCAGATGTCGCTCGTGGCTGGAATGGACTACAGCGACGGCGATGCTGCGATAATGATGGATTGTGACCTCCAGCATCCTCCCGAGGTGATACCGCAGCTGCTCGAGCGCTACGAGGCCGGGTACGACGTGGTCCACACTATTCGGAAATATACGGAGAGGATCGGCCTCCTGACGCGCCTGACCTCTTCTCTTTTCTATAAATTCCTGCGCCTCATGTCCGACGTTGAGATCTCCGAGGACGCGGCCGATTTCCGCCTGATCTCGCAGCGTGTTCTTCACGTCTTCCAAGCGAAGATCAGGGAGCAAAACCAGTTCCTGCGCGGCCTGTTTCACTGGGTTGGGTTCAATCAGTGTTTCGTGCACTTTGATGCCGGCAGAAGGGAAAAGGGAATCAGCAAGTACAACCTGAAACGGCGCATGAGGTTTGCAGCAACGGGGATCGTTTCTTTCTCCAAGACCCCGCTGCGGTGGTCTATTACGCTGGGCTTCCTGGTTTCGGCCTGTTCGTTTCTCTATGCCATCCATCTTGCCGTCGGCTATCTGTTCAGTAACGAACTGCCACCCGGATGGGCAACCCTGGCGGTTGCCGTCTTCTTCTTCATGGGAATTCAATCCGTCTTCACCGGTATCCTGGGAGAGTATATCGGTGCTCTGTTTGACGAGGTGAAATCCCGTCCTCTCTATGTGGTTGAGCGAGTAATGGGATCGCCGCGCCACACGGATCTGTCTGAGTCCGGTGTCCTCGCGGGGGAGGAAGAACGGGCGGGCTCCCTGGTTCGGGCGGAATAGCCCTTTCGGGTCCGATGAACAGGAGACAGGCGTTCATCCGTAATTACGAGGCTTGGGGACACCTGGAGGTGTTCCTGATAGCGGCGGTTGCCGCCGTCCTGGTGATTCGCCTGTTCCTGGAGTTAACCGGTTATCCGCAACTCGGCGGCGCCGGTCTGCACATTGCCCACATGCTGTGGGGCGGCCTGCTCATGGCTGCTGCCATCATCATGCTGCTTTCATTCCTTGGCAAGACCATCGACCGTTGGGCCTCGCTGACCGGTGGACTGGGATTCGGCGTCTTCATCGACGAAATCGGGAAGTTTGTAACGGCAGACAACGATTACTTTTTCACACCGGCCATTTCGCTTATTTACGTGGTCTTCGTCCTGACCTTTCTGGCCGTCCACATCATCCATTCGCGTCCCCGCTATTCCTCGACCGAATATCTCATGAATGCCCTCCACAAGATGGAGGAGGTCGTCTTCCAGGATTTGGATTCAGCCGAGAGGCGGCAGACTCTGGCGCTGTTGCGGAAGTGCAGCCCGGCCAATCCCCTCGTCGCCTGCCTGTCGGACCTGATCGGACGTACGGACCTCGTCAACGATCGACGATCGCTCTTAGGCACGCGTGTGCGTAGTCTGTCCCGACACCTGTACCGCAGGCTGGCGCGGATGCCGCAGTTTCCAAGGATGGTCGTCTGGCTGTTCGTTGCTCAGCTGGTCCTGAAGATGATGCACGTCGGAGTCGTGGTCTTTCTGGTCGGGATCGGCTGGAACACGATCGCGTCGGGTGGATTAGCCGGCTGGCTGCTCGGCCGAATCGAAGACCTCTCGTTTGTCGACTACGCGCAGCTCTTCTCGTCCCTGCTCTCAGGAGTCTTCGTGCTTATCGGTGTCCTGCGAATACGTCGTTCCCGCACCGCCGCTTTCCAGATGTTCGAACAGTCTCTCCTCGTCTCGATCTTCCTCACTGAAGTGTTCAGTTTCTACGAACAGCAGTTCCTGGCTCTGATCGGCCTCGCGCTGAATATTCTCCTGTTGATCATCACTCGCTATGCGCTACGGCAGGAAGCCGCTTCAGCGAGCGCGGTGGTGACGTAGCCGCCGCACGACGCGAGGGTGTTGAAGAAGATCCCTACCCCAAGGGCGATACTTCCTCACGCCGGAGGCGTGAGAGGAGAGTAGCCGGGGGTGGAGCCGTTTTTCAGGCGACACCCCCGGGAAAACGACGCAGGAGCGAGAACGCACCCCGGCAGGGGTGCGAGGAGGCCCTCCTCCCACTCCTGCCGGAGTGGGGATTTTGCTGCCTCTTTCCCGGGGGTGTCGCCTGAAAAACGGCTCCACCCCCGGCTACTCTCCTTTCACGCCTCCGGCGTGAGGAAGCAGCCTCGCGTCGTGCGCGGCTCTGTGAATTTGGTTCCTCTTCTGGTACTTGTGATACATGACACTTCTACCTGGCTTTTTCATGCTTGCTTTTCTCTCGTTTGCAAACGCGTTTCCGCAAGACACTAAATCGGCCCTCGAGTCCGATCCGGGTGGGTGGGTCGATATCATGCCTGGCGCTGATCTGAATGGTTGGACTGTCTTGACGATTCCCGCCGGCGGGTCGATTCACAGTCCTTCCCAGTGGAAGGTCGAACCGGCAGGCACTCTCGTCTGTGACGGAACCGGGGGACACGAGTGGTTACGGTATGACCGTGAGCTAAAGGACTTCATGTTCCACGTCGAGTGGCGCTTCGCCCCGATCGAAGCGGGCAAAGGGTACAACAGCGGCGTTTACGTCAGGAACAGCGGCGATGCCAAGGTGTGGCACCAGGCCCAGGTCGGGGGCGGGAGCGGGGGCTTCCTGTTCGGAGACACCCCGGTGGGCGGTGAGGTAAAACGGGTCAACCTCCGTGCATCCAGCGTTGTCGATCGGGTCAAACCGGCAGGGGAGTGGAATACGTATGAGATCACTTGTCGTGGCCCAGTGATCAAGTTGTGGACAAATGGGCTCGTGACCAGTGAAATGCCGAATTGCGAGGCCCTTCAGGGCTACGCAGGCCTCGAAGCGGAGGGCTACAGAATCGAGTTCCGGAATCTGAAGTTGAAGGAACTGAGGTGATCAAAGGATGAAGGATGAAGGATGAAGGATGAAGGATGAAAAAAAGCCGCTGTCAGCGGGTTTCTCTTCATCCTTCATCCTTCATCCTTCATCCTTTCCTCAATGCTCTTCATGCTCATGCTTTGGCGTGTACAGCGGCGTGGGCACAGTGTACGGGGGGGAGACGACTTCCTCGGGCGCTCCTCCCTCCTGTCTCTTGATCATGATTCCGATATAGTGCTTCTCGCCTTGAAAGGTTCCCGAGTCCGTCTCCTCCCATTCCACTGCGCCACCTGACGGCAGCATCAGCCACCGATTAGGGATGCCGAGGAGTTTCGGCCAACAATTCTTGTTCGTCCGTTTCTCCTTGCCGATGCAGGCCAGCGGATCGATAGCGTCCTCCACCAGCAGCAGGAGAACGGCGGCCGCCGACTTGTTGTGGAGGCGAAGGCGCACGAGAATATTGGGACCGACGAAGCCTCGCGACTTGTCCAACGCTTCCTGTTCCGCCATGGCCCGAACCTCCAATACGGAAAACTCGAGATCCGGCGGGGTCTGGGGCAAGGGAGTCGCTTGCTGAGCTTGACCACGAGCGGGGACCAGGGACGCCAGGAAGATGAGGACGAACAAGGCTTTTTGCATGATTCCATCAGTTTACCAGCATGGGACGATCCTTCCCTGCTTTTCCCTCCGCCCTTCGGCCCCTTGACCCCTTTGGCCCATGCCCGTTTGTTGCTCGGGAAGAAGCAATGAGATAATGTTAGTAAGCAATATTCAAGCCGTATTAACACAGGTGCTAACAGAACGGCTATCCGAGGGTTGGAAGTTGGTGGCCGTAGCGACCGTGGATCTCCAATAGCCCCAGCCATTTGCTTAGAATACGGAGGAGACGTACCTGCTATGAAGTCTAGCCGTGAGCAGGTGGCCAGGGTATTGCGGGAGGCCTCCGAAGCGGAGGCGAACGGACAAAACGCCTTGGCTGGCCTTCTTGCCCTGCACGCGCTGCAAATTGACTCGAATTCCGCTGAAGCCCGGGCCATCTTCGATCGCTCGCAGGCCGCCCTTGGCCGGACGGGCGGGGAAGATCCGGAGCCGATCACGGCTGACCAGCCCCCGATGCCGGGGTCCGGCTCGGAGCCCGTTTCTGCTCCCCGGATGCAGTCTGTCCCCGAGATTCTCCAGGCGCATCCTCCGAGTCCGCCGTATGACCTTAGTTATGTGCCCCCTTTGACGCCCAAGCCGGCACAGCGGGGAATTGGATTCCGGCTCATTCGGACCGCTTTCCCGCTGGTCGGGTTGGCCTTACTGCTCGCCGGACTCTGGCTCAACTTCGGACGGTTCCAGGGTTCGGCTCCCGTTGCAGCCGAACCTGTTGCGGCCGACCCTGCAACACCCATCCAGCGAACCGACGCCGGCCCCAATCCCGCTCCAAGTCCGCCCCCGGGGACTGTCGCTCTAAACGTGGTGCCTTGGGCCAGAGTGGACGCGATCTACAGCGTCGGCGACGGCCGAGTAATTCAGCCGGAGGGATTAGTCAGCCCCTGCACCATCTCGCTGCCGCCCGGAGATTACAGGTTTGGAGTCTCTCACCCCGATTTCGGCAGCGTCGAGTTGCCGGTGAAGGTGGAAAGCGGACAAACCAGCAAGGTTGAACATTCGTTGATTTCCAGCCAGGAGCTCGAGAGCCAACTCTTGTCTTCTGCCACGGACTCGGTCAAGGGAGCGGGCGAGCAGGACCGGGCGACTGACTCCCAACCTGAGGGAGCGGGCGACGGGAATCTCCTATCGGGAAGATCGGAAACCTCGGCAGATCTCAAGATAGGAGCAGGTGCGAGTGTCAGATTGCGGGATTAGTGAAGCCATATGAGTTTGAAAGGTCCCCTTCTTCTGCTTGTCATCACGGTGATGACTCCGGGCGCCCATGGCCTCGGGTGGTCGAGTGAAGAGCCGGTCAAGGAGGCGTCAGCCGAACGATGGTACAGACTGTATGATCAGGCGCAGGAAGACATGGCCGAGCAGCGCTGGCAGGCAGCCATCGTGAAACTGAAGCAGGCGATAGCGCAAAACCCATCCCCCGGGCCGTCCGTCCGGGGAGAAGGAACGAGGACGATGGGCTACTTCCCTTACTTCCTGCTCGGGAAGGCCCACTACTATCTCGGCCGCTACGATGATGCAGCCAGATTCTTCAAACGGGAAGAGCAGTCACGGCCGGTCGGACGGGTAGCGACGGAAATCAGTCTGTACCAGTCCTACCTGCGTGCAATTCAGGAAAGCAGGCAGCGGATTGCCGAGTTCGACCGGATCGTTGAACGGGCTCTAGCGGCTAAGGCCAAAGGTTCATTCAGGGAAGCGGCCGAAAATCTACGCAGAGCACGCGATTTCCACCCGAACGAATTTGAGCACCGGGACCTCGGCAAGGTACTGGCCGTTGTTCTGGATTCCGAGATGAAACGGAATGAGGCCAAGGCCACGCGCGAGAGAGAGGAGCGCTTTCTGGCTTTGATCGGGAACGCGGCCACGAACGAAGCCGGAGGCCGCCTGGCCGAGGCCGCTCGCCTCTTGACTCAGGCCGATCGGCTGATCTCCAGGCGCCCGGAGGTCCTCGCGTTCCAACGCCGCCTGCAGGAGCGCGAAGACCGGTACGCCCGGCTACGACACGAGGCTCTGGAGCACCAGCGCTCAGGCCATGCGCCCGAAGCGCTGGGAGCTTTAAGGCTCGCCAACAAGTTGAATCCCGAGCGGTTTCGTTCTGATCACCTTCCCGAGCTTGCCGCCTCGCTCGTAAAAGAGATTGAGATCGATCGGGACATCCGGGCGCGTGCAAAAGCGGCTGCCGACGGCAACGCCGGGCGCCCCGGGCGAGCCACTGACCGGGGCCGCAGAATTCCGGTAGGCGCTCGCGCCGACTCGGCGGACTTGAGACGAGCGATCCTGGCGGCCTATCAAGCCAGACCCGAGGACGCGGTCAAACTGCTGGAACAAATGCGTGCCACCCGGAAGACACGGACCGTCGATCTGGAGATCTCGACCGGAATTGCCTATGCCCGGCAGAGTTTTCTCACCGTTGATCCGGCCGAGAGTGAAAAGCTTCGCGACAAGGCCATGCTGAATTTCAGGCTCGCCTTGGCCCTTGATCCTCGATATCAGCTCAATTCCCGCCTCGTTGCTCCCCAGATCATGGAGTTGTTCGCTGCGGCGGCGAGGTAGAACCAAAAGGACCCCAAAGACCCCCAAGGACCCCAAGGACCAGATCCAGTCTCGTCCTTGAGGTCCTTGGGGTCCTTGAGGTCCTTTTGGGTTGGCGCCTTTCTCTCCTCTTTCAACCCGCCTGACTTTGTGGTTTGATTCGCGGTATGCGAACAGAAATCAAGTTTCGTTCGGTTTGGTTGTTTCTGGCATTCGCGCTCGGAGGCCTGCTCATGGCGCAGACTGCCCCGCGCGTCACGCGCCCGGAGGAGTTCTTCGGATTTCGACTGGGGAGCGACAAGAAGATCGCCCGCTGGGACAAGCTCGTCGCTTACTACAAGCTGCTGGAGAAGGACGGCGGCGGCAAGCTGAAATGCGTTGAGATGGGTCCCACGACCATGGGACACCCGTTTCTGCTCGTGATTGTTTCTTCTCGAGCGAATTTGGCAGAGTTGGAACGGATCAGGCAGGTCAATACGCGTATCAGTGACCCTCGTGGATTGTCTGAAGAACAGGTGAGGAAACTGATTTCGGAGGGCCGAGCGGTTATCTGCCAATCCATGAGTCTCCACGCGACCGAAATAGGGGGGGCGCAAATGGCTCCCGAGCTGGCCTACGACCTCCTGACACGATCCGATGAAGAGACGAAGCGGATCCTCGACAACGTGGTCTTACTCCTCGTTCCCTCCTTCAACCCCGATGGCCTGGAGCTAGTCGCCGATTGGTACACCAAGACGTTGGGAACCGAGTACGAGGGCGGCAGCATTCCGTGGCTGTATCACAAGTACGCCGGGCACGATAACAATCGTGACGCTTTTCAGACGAACCTGGTCGAGTCTCAGTACATGGTCAAGATCCTTTTTACCGATTGGATCCCGCAGGCTTATATCGATCATCATCACATGGGTCCTTACGGGGCGAGAATCTATGTTCCCCCCTATGCCGAGCCCGTCCGTCCCTTCGCCGATCCGCTGGTCTGGCGCGAGCAGAGTTGGTACGGCGCTCATATTGCGTTCAAGGAAGAGGAAGCCGGGCTTTCGGGGGTCCTCAACATGGCTCAGTACTCCGGCTGGGGACATTTCGGCTTTCACTGGATCACTCCTTTCCACAACATTGCCGGGATGCTGACCGAATCAGCCAGTGCCAAACTGGCGTCGCCGATCTTCATCCACCCTGATCAACTGCGAGGAGACACGCGGGGAATGCCCTCGTATGAAGAACAGACGACATTTCCCAATCCCTGGCCGGGGGGATGGTGGAGGCTCAGGGATATCGTCGAACGCCAGAAGACCTCGGCCTGGGCAGTCCTGGATCAGGCTGCCAGGAACAGAGAAACGGTACTGTGGAACGCCTACCTCAAGGCCAGCCGACAGACGGAACGGGGCGCGAAGGGGAAGCCTCTGGCTTACGTGGTGTCATCCGCCCAACATGACCCGCTGACCGCACGCAAGCTGATCGACAAGCTGATGGTCCAGGGGATCGAGGTCAAGCAGAGCGCCGGCGGTTTCACCACCGCGGCGGGTGTTTCGTATCCGGCGGGCTCATACGTTATCTCGCTGGCGCAACCGAAGATGGGACTCATCAGGTATTTGCTTGGCCGGACGTTCTACCCGGACAACGAATGGACCCGGGCGCGAGATGGTTCGCCGATTCGGCCGTACGACATGGCGACCGACACGATGTCGGAATTCATGGGAGTGCGAGTTGACCCGCTCGACGAAGCTGTCAGCGGCGAGTTGCGAAAACTGACCGGCCCCGCCTCGGTGGAAGGCAAGGTCGCCAAGGGACAGTACGGGTATGGGCTGGATGCCCGACTCAATGACAGTTTCAAGGCGGTGAATCTTCTGATCGATCAGGGAATCACGGTTCGCCGGGTTCGTAAGCC
>Ga0105092_10000982_pt1 | contig 15142 bp, 26 predicted proteins | sample PPLLak2March2015_FD_87021 | JGI IMG/M metagenome (GOLD analysis project Ga0105092, IMG submission 87021) | Freshwater sediment microbial communities from Prairie Pothole Lake near Jamestown, North Dakota, USA - PPLs Lake P7 Core (1) Depth... | ecosystem: Environmental > Aquatic > Freshwater >... | reverse complement strand
CGTCTGGCCGCTCGCGTCTTCGATGTCGTAGAAGCGGGACGTGCGGCCGGTGGTCTTGGTGATCTTCGGGGTCTTCGTTTTGAGCAGTGTCGCCATGTGCGCGGCCTCCTGTGCCGCTGGTGTGAGCGTCGCGCCGGGGCTTCCATCCCCAACGCGCCGTGGGAGTAAAGTATGCGCTAGCGGTAACGGAAAAGCAAGTTAGAACGGAATGTCGTCGGCCGTCACTTCGCGCGTGCCATTCGCCTGCCCGTTCTGCCGGTCTTTCAACCGCACAAAATCAACCGGCGCGATCTTCGGCTGCCCCTTCGCCGGTGCGATCACCGTCGAGACGTTCGCGTAGATCGTCCCGTCGTCGCCGAGGCGCTGGACGACCTGGATCTGACAGTTCACGCCGAGGAGCCGCTCGAGGTCGAAGCCGTCGAGTTCCTTCTCGGTGAACGCGCGCCCGCGCCAGCTCTCGAGGTCCTTCCGGAGCGCCGCGCGCTCGTGCAAGGACAAGGTATAGACGCGCGCGACCTCGTAGCGGCGGCCTTCGTCGGTCGTGAGGTCGAGCTGCCACACGAGGCGCACCTTGTGCTTCGCGCCATACGCGCCCTGGACGAGGCCGAGGTTCTGGACGTCGACGCAGCAGCCGGCGAAGAGCCCCTCGGGGGCCTGCGCGAAGGATTTGGTCGGGCGACGGGCGAGGAGCGTCATCGGCGGACTCCCTTCAACACAAGCTGGACTTCGGAAGTGGGGAACGCGACGGCCTCGGCCTGGCGGAGGCGCGCCGCGTAGTCACGATTCAAGGATACGCCGAGCGCGAAGAGCGCGGCGCCCACGGGCGACATCGCGTCGGCCTCGGCCGCGTCGAGCGGGAGGAGCGTCCATTCCACGGCCGCGTCGATCTTATCGTCCGCGGCGGCGAGCGCGGCGGCGCAGATAGCGCAGGTCGGGTTCAAGCTGTGGCGCGCGGTGTCGCCGCGCATCAGGGTGCCGCAGGCGGCCTTCTGTTCGTCGCCGTCCCAGGGCCAGTAGTGCGTCAGTGCTAAAGTAGTCGGAGCCATGTGTCGCGCCCTCCTGTGGCGCGGGATGTGGTGAGCGCTGCGTCGGGGCTTCCATCCTCGGCGCGGCGCGACTTACAAGAGCGAGTATGCGCTAGCGGTTGGGGATTGTCAAGGGGTCTTTTTCGTGCGCACCTTGCCGCCGCTGTAGAGAATCCAGAACGCCGCGACGACCGTGGCGATCCCGATCAGCATGGCGATGATGCTAAAGACATCCGTGGTCATAAATCATCTCCTTTTAAGTCGCGAATAATCACCGTCGCGCGCCGGAGCATCCACATCGTCATGAGGCCGACAATGACACTTAGGAAACTGGTGAGGCCACGGAGGAGCGGCTCACCGGTTGTGGTGGCGAGCCAGCCCACGAGCGAAAATTCCAACGAGGCGGCGAGCACGACGATCACCTTTAACCAGCCCAGCTCTTCCTTCAGCCCTTCGCGATGCTCCGTTCGATACTCAGACATCGGATTCGGGCGTCTCCTGTTTCTTCTTCGCGCGCACCTGCGCCCAGCGCGCGAGCGCGGCGTGGCGCGCGAGCATCGTGCGCTTCGCGGGCGGCATGACGTCGCGGATCGTTTGTCCGCGGCGGAGGCCGCCGAGGCGCCCGAGGGCGACGGCGGCGGGGTTCTTCTTGCGTTGGCGTTTCGGCATGGCGGTAGTCTAGCACGAAAGCGCTAGCGCATCACGACGGCTGAAACCAGCGCGGGAACCAATGACAGAGCCAACTGTAGACATGCCGCCGGCAGAGGTCGCCGGCCCCGCGGCAGTCGTCGTGCCCGAAGGGCTGATCGGGATGCCGCTCGCAGACCCAGCGGGTGCCGCGACAGGGGCAGGGAGAGGGCACGCCGGGAGTGTAGATCGGACCTGTGGGCTTCCGAGAATCGGACCAGTGCGGACAGGGCTGGAATCGGCTGAAATAGGCTCGCGGGTGGGAGAACGGGGTGGGAGCGAGTGGACAACCGTGTCGTCTCAGTCACTTACAGCCGCACCTGTGGGCTCATAACCCAAAGGTCGGGGGTTCAAATCCCCCCCCCGCAACCACTCAAAACCCTCAAAAACACTCCGGAAAACGCGAAACGCACCACAACAGGGCGCTCGGGACCTCCACCTGCGGCCGTCCGATCTCGTCCAACCAAATCCGCTCATTTCCTAAGGATTCCGAGGGTATCCTGAGGCCCAGGTGGAGGGTGGGTGGTGGACAGGTCGAGCATGTTGGGTTACAGTCTTGTGTAAGTTGTGCAGCGCGTGCGGGAGTCGACCTTTGGGTATTACCCAATGAGGTCCGCCTGTGCTCCACCCGGCGGAACAGGAGCCGCCTTCTCATGCCTACAGGCACACCCGTCAAGATCCGCATCGCCAATCAAATCTTCCGCACGCCCTACGGCTTCGATGTGCGCGTGAAGCACAAAGGGAAGCTCTACTCGGCGCCGGCGTACGCGAAGGACACGCCGCTGCACGTCATGCAGCAATGGCAACTCGACAAAAAGAAAGACCTGGCGCTCGCGCCGCTCGAGCCCGCGGTGGGGCACGCCGTCGCCGGGACGGCGGGCCAGACGCTCGCCGCGCGCCTCGACACGTTCTTCCCGCAGATTGCGGGACGCGTGTCGTACAAGGCTGACCGCTCGCACCTGCGCGCGTGGCTCCTCGCGAAGGGCGCTGATGGCGTGGTGATCGGCGCGAAGACCCCGGCGGCGATCACGACCGCCGACGTCAACGTGGTGATCGCCGCGTGGCGCACGCCGCCGCCCGCCGGCACACCGGGGCAGCCGCGGGCGGTGCGGCGTATCACCGTGACGGCGTATCGGCGGCACGGCAAGGCGATCGACGGCTATGCGCGCACCACGCCGACGACCAGCGGCCCGCTCGTCGTCGCGATCCGCACGGTGCGGCATCGCTGCCGCCTCCTGCGCGAGTTCCTCGTCGCCGAGGGCGTGGCGACGACGGCGATCGACGCGGCGAAGATTCCCGCGGTCGAGAAGGGGCATCCGGTGGGCGTCGACCTCGAGACGATCCGCACGGTCGCGAAGGCGCTCGCGAAGACAGACTGGACAGATACCTATGGGCGGTATCTCGTGCTCAACACCACGGCGCAACGGCCGACGCAGCTCATGCGCGCGGTGCCGAGCGACGTGAAGCTCGAGGCGAAGCTCTGGATTGTGCGCAGTGCGAAGGGTGCGCCCGCGCACACGATCACGCTCAACACGGACATGGTGAAAGCGTGGCGCGTGTTCATCGCCGCGAACGCCTGGGGTGTGTATGACACGTCGCTCCACGCGAAGCGGCTCCGCGCGTGCGACTGGCCGGCCGCTGTGCGGCCGTACAACGCGCGGCACTCGGTCGCGCAGGACGCGCTCCAATCGCACGACGTCAACCTCGACGACGTGCAGGGGCTCCTCGGGCACACGACGCCGCAGATGACGCGGAGCGCCTACGGGCCGCTCGCGCTCGATCGGCAGCGGCGCGTCAGCGCCCAGATCGACGGGCGCCTCAAAGGCGTCTTCGGCCCGCGCCTGGTGAAGAAGGCGGCTACAGCAGCGCGCTCATGAGCGCGACGCTCGCCCAGAGCGGGTGATGGTTGTGCGCCTGCGCAATCAGGCGCGCAAACGCCGCCCGCATGTCGGGGGGCAGGTGATCGGTCGCGAGGCAGTGATCGAGCGCCGCGGCGACGGCGGACAACGATCCGATGGCGGTCTGCACATCACGGCGGGCCGTCTGGATGAGGGTGTCGAGGGACGCCGACCGCCGCCGCCGGGGGACACGAGTCGTCGCGTGTGGCATGGGAGGCTCCGCGTGGGGTAGTCCGCGCGCTGGGGGGTCATAGTGCTTCCAAACGTCGGCGGGTCATGGCCTGTTTACGCCGGTCGGGGATTCGAGGCCCTCGAGCACCCGGAGGAAGGCGCGCCGCGTGCGGGGGTCGAGCGCCTGGATGCGCTGCAGGAGGCGCTTCTCGGCGAGGGACACGCTGGGGTCCGTCGTGCGTACCAGCGCGGGGCCGCCGTAGAGGGTCTCCAGGAGATCGGCAATAGCGTCCTTCCCGGCCGCGCGTAACACGCGCGAGGCCGATGTGTGCGTGACGGCGGCGATCTGGAGGCACACCGCGATCCCCGGGCCGGGATGCCGGCGCGCCGGGTTCAGCCAGTGACTGACGGTCGCGGGGGTCTTCCCGATCGCGGCGGCGAAGTCCTGCTGCGTGCCGCCATATTGCGCGAACACTTCGGCGAGAAAAGCCGCCCACATTGCGACCTTCTTACGCACGTACTACACGTTTTACAACGGTTGCACGTCCGACACAAGATAGCGGGTACTAGGTCACAGGATCGCCGCTAGATTTCGGGGCTTGTCAGCCGTGGGGAAGATTTGTATAACCCTTGCAGTTGCGCCACGTGCAAGATGTGCGCTGTCGGACACTTTCATTTCAAGGCGGGTCCATGCTTCCGGAATGCCTCGCGCTGAATGCGATTCGACTCGAGCGTGACTGGTCGTGGCGGGATCTCCAGGCGATTCTCCAGCGCGCGGGCGTCCGGCTCTCGTGGCGCACGATCCACTACCTGTTGACGAACACCGCGACGCAGGCGCACGTCCACGATCGGACGGTGCATAAACTACGCAAACTGCTCGCGTATTGCACGACCCAAGGCTGGCTCCCCCCCACGACCCGCGCCCCTGCCGCCGATGAAGGAGATCCGTATGCCGCGCCGCTCCTCCGCAGCCATGACGCTCGACGCGCCCGTGCCCGATCCCGACGCCCCCCGGGTCTACGGCCATAGCCCGTTCCAGGTCGGCGTGCCGCTGCCGGGGGTGCTCTACCTCGACGACCTCGCGCTGATTCTCGAGATCGGCCGCTCGCGCGCCTACGGCCTGCAGGCGGCGAACGCCTTCGCGCAGTGGGAGCTCCGGCCGCGCATCGGCAACACGGCGCGGTATAGCGGGCGGAAGGTGCAGGCGTGGCTGGACGGCGAGGACCAGACGCAGCCGTCGCGCTACTTTGCGTCGGCGCGCCGGTAGGGGAGGGCGGCCGTGAAGTGGTTCCAGGTCGAGAGCGACATGCCGGATGATCCGAAGATTCGCGCGGTGACGCGCGCCCTCGGGCCGGCCGGGCTCGGCGGGCTGACGGCGGTCTGGTGTCATGTGGCGAAGCATGGGAGCTACCCCGGTCGCGCCGTCGACCGGGAGCATCAGCCGCTGCCGCTCGACGACATCGCCGAGGCGAGCCTGCTGCCGCGCGATCAGTTTCAGCAGCTGGTGGAGATTTGCCTCCGCACGGGCCACTTTCAGCCGGCGGCGTGGCAGCGGTGCCGCGGGATCTGGATTCCTGCGATGGAACGGCGCGGCGATACCTACTCCAAACGTCACCTGACGCTGAAACAACCACATCTGGTGTTTGAGGGCTAAGGGAGCGGACGCATGTTCGAACAGTGTTCGCGTACAACACAACACAGTACACGACAAGAGATCACACCCGGCGCGCGTGTCGCGCGCCGTACGAATACGACCTGTGGAAAAGTGGAAAAGTGGCGTTGTCGTCGCGCCGTCAGTGACTTAGCCTGTGGATAACCCTGTGGATCGCTGTGAGAGGATACGGAGGCACTGATGGGACCGCTCGTCGCCGACCTGCTCCCGTTGACCGGGACACTCGTGCTCATCCTGGGGCTCGTGATCGCGCTGGTGGGCCTCCTCCTCTGGACGCGCTACCAGATCGCGATCCAGGAGGCCCAGCAGGTGGACCTCCTGATCGAGACGAACACGGCGCGCCCGCGTCCCGGCATGGACACGCCCGATCGGCGCTTTCACGTCGTCGGCGGCCGAGGGTCCGATGCCGGATAACTGGACGGGGATCCGATTTAGTCGGCGCGAAGGGACGCGCGTGATTTGCAAGCTGTGCGGCGAGGCGCACGGGCGGCATGACGCGACCTGCCCGCTCGTCGCGCTCGACGCGGCGATCCGCGACCTCTCCGCGCATGTCGGGATGTGCGTCGCGAACATCAAGGACTCGCTCGAGACGATCGGGCGGCTGCTGCGTGATGAGGAAAATCATGGCTGACCATCTGATCGCCCTCAATCCGTCCGAAGTGCCGGTCGTGCAAGCGAATCTCGTGGACTGGTGCCAGCAGAAGATCGTGGCCCTTGGGAAAGAGCTGCGCGAGGCTCGGCAGAACCTCAGCATCGCGAAGGACGCCGGGTGGCGTCGGTCGCAGTGGGTCAACCTGATCGCGCGGACGCGCGGGCGAATGATCTACTTCGCGAAGATTAAGGCCGCTGTCCACGCGGGGTATCTCATTATTCCCAACTTCCCGATCGAAATTATGGCGGTGCGCGTCGACCGCGACGCACCACCGGCTATGGCGGTTAACAATCTCAACTATGCCGCTGTGCCGTCTAGGATTAGCGCGGCGTCGCCGCAGCTCCTGCCGCCCGGACAAGGCCGCTACGTCGACGACACCCAGTTCTTCGAACACACCCCCTACACAGTTCAGAAAGACGGAAAGGCCGTCGAGCGGCACGCGTACGAGGCCACGGGCTACGACGACCCAGACTTCCCCGTCGTGCTGGTGAAGCCCGTCATTCTCGATGCGACACGACGCGCGATGGCGCTGCGCATCTTCGACCGCATCGGTGTGGTGACGGGCCGCAAGCAGGACCCGCTCGTGGTCGGCGAGATCATCGACCCGCGCGCGAATCTGCAGTGGCGTCAACAGGAGCAGCGGCGCGTGACGTTCTTCATCGCGTGGTGGCTGAACCCGGAGGATCTGTGACGTATCAGCCAAGCCTCGGCACGCACTTCAACGCCCGCGTCGACGTGCCGACGCTCGAACAGATCCGCGCGTTCGGCTTCCAGTGGGCGCGCATCGACGCGCAGACGAGCGACCTCGACACGCTCACCGGCATGATCGACGACGCCGACAAGGCCGCGCTGCACCCGCTGCCGATCGTGTACGACCTCGACCGCCTGGAGCTGCTCGGCGTGACGCCGTCGGTCGTGGACGTCGAGTGGGGGAACGAGCCCGACGGCGACATCAGTCCGTCGACCTACCGGACGCAGCTCGACCTCGCGTGCGAGCGCGCGGCGTACTTCCATCTGCGCCTGTGGGCGCCCGCGCTCTCGAACCTCGATCGCGACTCGCTCTACTGGCTCGAGCGCGTGCGCGGCGCGGGCTGGCCGCCGGGCCTGCACGGGATCAGCGTGCATCGCTACGGCGACGGCACGTTCGACTGGGCGCACGCGGGGTTCGACTCGCGCGCGGACGAGGTGGCGGCGCTGCTGCGCTACTGTGACGGGAAGCCGTTTCTCGTCACGGAGTTTGGGTACCCGACCGGCACGGCGCGCAGTGGCGCGAAGCGCGAGCGGTTCCTCCAGATCGGCCTGCACCTCACTGAAGCCCAAGCGGCTGAGAACATCGCGAAAGAATGGGCGTTCTGGCGCGACTACACTGCGGTCCCGACGCTCTATCAGATCAACGACGGCATCCATGACTACGAGACGTACGGCATCCGCCGCTGTCTCCCCGATGGCACCCTGACCGACTGGAAACCCGCGGCCTACCAGGTGCCGCAGGAGGAGCCTCCTATGCCTGATGACACCGGCGTCGCAACGTACTGCATCTCGCGCAGTCTGTCCTTCGAAATGCCGGGACGGCCCGGAGAATTTCATACGTACTACCCCAAGTGGGTGCCGGGTAGTGACCCGAAGGAGCTCAACACCGACACGGTCTTATCCGTTCGAGAGAATGGCCAGAAAACAGCGGTGCCCGTGGCTCAGGCTGGTGCGTTCGAAACGTGGAAGCCCAGCAAAGACGGCAATCGCGGGATCTTTCACGAGACCGCAGAGTTCTTCGCGTTTCCGCTGGTGGACTGATGCGCCTCGTCGTCGCGCTCGCGCTCGTGGGGCTGGCGGGGTGCGCGATCCGGCGCTGGGATCTGCGCACGTTTCCCCGGTGTGCCGATGGGCTGCCGGTGGAGATCCTCATCGACCCGGCGTGTCCGCCCGATGGCGTGTGTGGGTATTCGTGTTTACCAGGGCGATGGGGGTTCATCGCCCCGGTGCTGATCTCTGTATGAGGACTGCATGAGCGACCTCCTCCTCCTCGACGCGCCCGCTGCCACGCCGCCGCCGCCGCTGGTCGCGCGCACCGGCCTCGTCCGCGCGGAACATAAAGTTATCCGCGACGACACGGGCATCTTCCATCCGCTCGGGCTGACGTTCTTCTGGGCGCTCTACGGCTGGAAGTACGAGCGGCAACGCATCCTCGAGCATCTCGCGTGGCTCGCGCCGAAGCGCTTCGACTATCTGCGCATCCTCGCCGAGGTCGACTGGGTCGGCCGCAGTATCGAGCCGTGGGCGTGGCCGGACTACGCGGAACAGCTCTGCGGGTTCGTCGACGCGGCGTACGATCACGGGCTGCGGTGCGAGGTGACGATCGTCGGCGGCTGCCAGTTCGACCAGCAGACCGGCGCCCGGCGGTTCGTGCCGACGGAGCTCGCGCGGCAGGTGGCGTCGGCGCTCGTCGGCCGCGAACAGAAGATCATGCACGTCGAGTGCGCGAACGAATGGGCGCGGCTCGACAAGGTTGGGCCGCGGGATCTGATGGACATGACGGCCGTCGTGCGGAGCCTGCTGCCGAATCTGGTGAGTCTGTCGTGCCCCGAGGCCGACGGCTACGAACAAGCGCGCGAGGCGACGAAAGCCGCGGGCGGCTCGGCCTACACGATCCATCCGCGCCGGAGCGATCACGATGCCTACTGGAGCCACGTCCGGCAGGGCTACGACTTCAAGGACTTCCCGGCGGCGACCTGGAACAACGAGCCGCAGGGGCCGCAGTCGAGCGTCGACGAGCTGTCGAACCCGATGCAGCTGGCGTGCGCGCGCCTCCTCGGGATCATGTGCGGCGGAGCCGGGTACGTGCTGCACGTCGGCCAGGGCGTGACGGGCGAGGCGGACCCGGCGCACGGCCGGCCGCAGAACATGTGGGAGGTCCCCGACATCGACGCGATCATGGCGGCGGTGCGCGCGTGCGATGGCCTCCTGCCGGACGGCGTCGAGAACTGGAAATGTGTGAACAACGGCCGCGACGATCACCCCCTACCGCTGCACGCGCATGACGGCTTCTGGGAGGACAGCGATGACCGCGCGCCCGCCGTGAACAAGAACTACGCGGCGGTGAATGGCGCGGCCTTCGTCGTCATGCTGACTGGCGTGAAGAGCGCGGGCGCGACGGGGCCGGTGCCGGCGGGCACGGCGCGCAAGGCGTGTCACGTCGAGGCGTGTGATCCGGTGACGCTGGCGATCGTCGCGAGCGCGGATCTCGCGGCGGGGCAGGCGTGGACGCTGCCGGGGCGCGGGGACAGTATGGCGGCGTATGTCGTGCGGGGGAGGTATCGATGAGTCGCGTACAGGCGCCGCTGAGACCTGAACTGGATGTCGACAGCATGCCGGATCGGATGAAGTTGCTCCCCATCGACGCGCGCGGGTATCCCGTGCCGTGGTTTGTGGCGTGGGTGGACGGGCAGCCGGAGTTCCGTGCGATGGACCCGGCGAAGTGGCGCCAAGCGGTCACCGAGAAACGCTGCTGGGTGTGCGGCGGCATCCTCGGCAAGTGGCTGACGTTCGTGATTGGCCCGATGTGCGCGATTAACCGGACGACGGCTGAACCCCCGTCGCACACGAACTGCGCGACGTGGTCGGCGAAGAACTGCCCGTTTCTCTCGCGACCGAAGATGGTCCGGCGCGAAGACGACACGATTAACATCGAGGTCTGTGCGGCGAATGTGGCGGGCGAGATGATCGCACGCAATCCCGGCGTCACGCTCCTCTGGACGACGCGCACGTACACGGTCTACCGGGACCAGAAAGGGTCACCGCTCATTGAAATCGGCGACGCATCCGCGATCAGTTGGTATCGCGAGGGGCGTCCAGCGACGCGCGCGGAGGTCGAGGAGTCGATCGTCACGGGCCTACCGTTTCTTGTCGAGGCCTGCGAGAAGGAAGACACGCCGCGTGAACGCAATCGCGCCCTGGTAGAACTCACGCGCCGCCGCGTGGCTGTGGAAGCGCTCTATCCTGCGGCCACATGACCATCCCCGAACCGACCCGCGCGCTCGTCCTGCGCCTCCGTCGCGTCGCCGTCCTTCTCGACACGATCGCCGTCGACGCGGCCATTTCTACCAAGGCCCGCGCGCAGGCCGAGACCAGCGCGGCGGTGGTGTGGGACGGCGTGCGGCGGCTCGAGGACCTCGCGGGCGTGGTGGAAGATCTGGCGCCGATGGTCGCGCGCGTCGTGCCGGAGTGGGACCCGCCATGAGCGACCCTGTGCGCTGCCCGCACTGCGGCGAGGACCGGCAGGTGGAGCCGACGACGCGGCGGTCGATCTACTACCTGTCGACGCCGCCGACGCCGCTCGTCGTCTGGTTCTGTAGCGTCTGCGCGCGCGAGTTCATCGCGCCGAAGGGGTAGATGGGGAAAGCCAAGCGCCGCCGCCGCGTGCGTCCGACTCTCACGGTGAAGCAAGCGCGCTTCGTACAGGAATACCTCGTCGACTACAACGGCACGCAGGCCGCGATCCGCGCAGGATACCCAGCCGCGTCGGCGCGGTCGGTCGCGCACGAGAACCTGACAAAACCTGACATCGCGGCGGCCGTGCAGACGCAGCTCGCGGCGCTGCAGGCGCGGTGCGACATCACGGCGGAACGTGTGCTGCTGGAGTTGGCGAACGTCGCCTACGCGGACATCCGGCAAGTGTTCGACGCCGACGGGCGGCTCAAACTGCCGACGGCCTACGCGCCCGCGCTCGCGAGCGCGGTGGTCGGGATCGAGATCGCGACGAAGCGGATCGACGAGGGGGACGTGGAATACATCCACAAGATCAAGCTCGCGCCGAAGGTCGAGGCGCTCAAGACGCTCGCGCAGCATCTCGGGCTGCTGAAGATGACCGTCACCGGGCCCGGCGGCGGCGCGGTGAACGTGCGGATCGTGCATCAGCAGCTCGCGGACGGGTGACGGTGATGACGGTGCATTGCAAAGCGTGTCATCACCAATGGGACGTCATCATGCCGTTACCGATACCGATTGAGCGGGCGGTGCTGGTGATGAAGGGGGCTGTGGCGGCGGGGTGTCCGCAGTGTCACGCGTACGGGGCGAACGTATTATGCGGTCCGGCGGTCCCCGTCGCACGGACACCCCGTGCGCCGACGTCCTCACATGACCAAGACCGCGACCGCTGACCGCGCGCTGACGATGACGTGGCGCGGCAAGCAGTGGGACGCGCTCACGGACACGACGCACGCGCTGGATGTGGAAGGCGCGTTGCGCGCGAGTAAAACCACGATCGCGCTCTGGAAGGAGATCAACGCGCTCGTCGCGCACCCCGGTATGCACACGCTCCTCGCGCGCTGGACGGAGGACGCGATGCAGACGGTCCTCAAGCCGATCTGGCGCAGTATCCTCGAGAAGGCCGGCCTGCGCGTGCGCTGGAACGCGATGGAGCACTACGACGAGTTCCCGAACGGCGCGCGCGCGTATGTGCGCGGGCTCAAGGCGCAGGACCAGCAGACGCGCTACGCGAAGTTCCGGGGGCTGACGCTCTCGCGCGTGTACATCGACCAGGCCGAGGAGATGCCGCGCGATGTCTACCACGAGCTCAAGGCGCGGCTCTCGCAGAAGGGCTACCCGCACCAAATTGTCATTACGCCGCAGGCGGTCGAGGAGACCCACTGGATCGCGAAGGAGTTCCCGGCGGATAACACCGTGCCGCATCGGCGCTACATTCCGCTCTCCGTCTATGACAACGCGCACAACCTCGACGCCGACACGATCCGCAACCTCGAGGAAACCTACCCGCTCGGGCACCCGAAGCGGCAGACGCTGCTCAACGGGCTGCGCGGCATGAACGTCATTGGCGACCCGGTGTATGCGGGCGCGTTCAATCGGCGGCTCCACGTCCGGCCGCTCGCGTTCAATCCGGCGCTCCCACTGGAAGAGGCGATCGACTTCGGCAAGCATCATCCCTGCTGGGTCGCGCGGCAGGTGGACCCGTTCGGCGCGGTGCTGTTTCTCGGCGGCGTGCAGGGCGAGGACTTGTTCCTCGACGACTTCATGCGCGTCGTGACGCGCTATCGCGAGGAGTGGTTTCCCGGCGTGAAGGACCTGAAGACCTGCTGCGACCCGGCCGGCAGCCATCAATCAAGCCAAGGCCTGCGGCAGAACGGCGTCGAGATTCTGCGCGCGCACTATCCGGCGCGGCATCGGATTCATGTTCAGGACAACAGCAACGCGCCCGACGTGCGGCTCGCGATGATCGAGGAGCTCGCGAAGGCGATGCGGCAGCGCACGGCGACCGGCGAGGGGTTCGGCATTGACGATGCGCGCTGGCTGCTCGTGTCGTCGCGGCGCGGCGTGAGTAAGTGGGCGTTCTACGCGGACGGCTGCGAGAGCGGGTACGTCTGGGACGCACACATGATCAGCGTCAACCACAAGCCGATGCGGCACCCGCAGAAGGACGGCTGGTATGAGCACGCGCAGAACGGCGCGGAGTACCTGCAGCTCAATTTCTCGCCGCGGCGGCAGCGGCCGACGGTCGCGTCCGAGCCGCCCGCGTCGGGGCCGCGGCCGATGGGGCCGGGGTCGTGGATGGGGTGAGCGTGGGGAAAGCGGCGGTCCTATCGCTGGGGCTCGTGCTCCTCGTGCTCGCGCTCGACGTCGCGTACTGTCACGGGCCGGGCCGCTGGCATGCGGCGATGCCGTAAACCGTGCGGCGTGAGCGCACAGGAGACACAGGGATGAGTGAAATTGAAACCTTCACGGCGGCGGATGCGTTCGGGCTGCTGCGGTCCTACAGCCGACACCGCGATTACGTCAGGTTGGCGCTGGTGTTTGTGACGCAGGCGCTGGAGCGCCGGTCGCTGGAGCACGACGCATCGAAGATGCTTGACGACGAGTTCGCTGGCTTCGCTCGGATCAATGCGATAGCACGCGTGAACAAATTCGGCACGCCCGAATACAAGGCGTCGATGCAGCAAGAGAAAGCGACGATTGATCTGCACTTCTCCCGCAATAGCCACCACCCGGAACGGCCGAAGCTGCTTGGTGACGCGGCTGAGAAAGATCGCGGCCTCCCCGACGACGCGACGTATTGGGCGGCGCACTCTGCGGCGCGCATGACCTTTCTCGACGTAATCGAGATGGTCTGTGACTGGTGGGGTGCGCGCAAGGGCTACAACGATTCCCGAATGACATGGCCTGAGTCGGTTGAAATGAACCTGACGAGCAAGGGTAAGCACCTCTCCCAAGAGCAGATATGGCTGGTGCGTGAAGTTGCGCTTTTTCTTGAGGGGGAGACACAGGGATGAGCCAAGAACAGATCACAGTGAACGACCTCGACAATCTCCGGCACATGCTCGGAGTGTCTGGGCGGTGTCTATTCGGCTATCGGAATTACTTCGTGGCTGGCGGCGAGGATGTAGCGAGCATGGAACGTCTGCGCGCGGCTGGTTTTACTGTTAAGAACGAATGCTATGGGCTGTCAGCGGACCCGTGTTATCACGCGACGATAGACGGAGCGCGGGCCGTTGGGTTGCAGAGGCTGCCGCGATGAGCCCAGAACTCTCGACCACCCAGAAGATATTCGTGCTGTTGTCCGAGATTCGGCACTGCATCAACGATGACCGCTTAATGGAAGCACAGCGGAAAGTGTTCGCGATTGAAGCCCTTGTAAAAGAACTCGCTCCCCCGGCGTCCGCTGGCGGGGCGCAGGACGCAGACGTTGAGTTATTAGAGGATTCCATCGGTTACTTTTTCGCGCTAGGGATGGGCGATATAGCGGACGGACTCCGCAATATCTTAACAAGAATCAAACTCGCCACCCCGCCGTCACCCGCCGAGAGCACGGCAGCGGAGAGGCGTATCGAGTCACTCTGTGTTGCTCATGAGGAACAGTTCGTCAGGGCAGAGAAGTTACAAGCCGACGCCACCACGCTCCGGGCGCAGATGATTGAACCGCTACACACTAGCGACGATCCAGAAGAATCAGAAGCGTTACGTGTCAATAAACCGCAAGGCTATGTGTTGTATGCCTTTAATGCGTGGGAAACAGAAACTCGGATGCATCGCTCAAAGGTTGACGCACTAAAGAGGCAGATAGATACGCTCCGGGCGCAGATTGAGCAGTTGCTTGTCTTTGGAGAGCAAGACAAGGAAGCCGCACGGCTTGATCAAATCAGAAGTCAGTACGAGTTCTATGGAGGGTGGGTATCTGCGCTTCAGCGTGTGCTCGCCCTCATGCCCACGGAGGACAAGTGAAACCGAGCTTTATCTTAAATGCGTTAATGGTGTGGGTTTTATGGTGCTCATTTGGCACCGTGGTTCTGTTGGCGTATTTACACGATAGGTTTAATGGGGTCGGGAGGTGACGATGAAGCAGTGGCAAGCCGGGAAACCGCCGCATAAACAGATCGTCGAGGTTGAGGACGAAGACGGGGCCATTATTCGCGTCCGTGCCATTTGGGGCGGCGACGGATACAGGCCGCATTGGAGATCCGAGGACGACAACACACATTGGGATGTTTCGGCCTTCACGCGATGGCGGCCCACGGAGGACGCACAGCCATGAGGCGACCCCGAACTAGCTCGCCGCGTCCTGCTGGACCGCGGGCGGCGTGAGCGTATGCATCACGAGGTCGGTAAACACGTCGAGCGTCGCGAGCGCGTCCGCGAGCGCGGCACTCCGCGTGACGCCAGTGCCGACAATGAGACCGCCGCGGCGGGGCTCGCCGTCGAGCGCGAGGCGGACGCGCCACTCGCGCCGCCAGGTGGTCGGCGATCGGGCCGACACGACTTCAAGGGTCGCCATCAGAGGGTATCCGTAGGATAGCAAAGTGTTGACAGGGGCCGCTGTTCGCTCTGTGACACTGTGAGAGTTGACAGGCTGTGCCATACTGCCCGGGACCGCATGCCCGCCGACCTCCTGCGCGACGCGCTCGCCGACAAATTCCTGCGCAGCGGTCCCGCGACGCCCGAGCGCATTCGGAAGCTCCTGCGGCTCGCGCGGCTCGGCACGCGGGAGGACTTCGCGCGGACGCTGGCGGCGATTCCGGACCCGGACGTGCGCGCG
>Ga0105092_10000981_pt1 | contig 15155 bp, 12 predicted proteins | sample PPLLak2March2015_FD_87021 | JGI IMG/M metagenome (GOLD analysis project Ga0105092, IMG submission 87021) | Freshwater sediment microbial communities from Prairie Pothole Lake near Jamestown, North Dakota, USA - PPLs Lake P7 Core (1) Depth... | ecosystem: Environmental > Aquatic > Freshwater >... | reverse complement strand
TCATGCTTCGCCTTCTCGCGGCCGTCGCCGTCGAGCGGGACGTCCTCGCCATCAAGATGACGCTGTATCGGGTGGGCGCCGACTCGCCGATCGTGGCCGCGGTCGCCCGCGCCGCCGAGAACGGCAAGCAGGTCGCCGGGCTCGTCGAGCTCAAGGCGCGGTTCGATGAGGAGAACAACATCCAGTGGGCGCGCTCGCTCGAGCGCGCCGGCGTCCACGTCGCGTACGGCGTCGAAGGGCTGAAGACCCACGCCAAGATCGCCCTCGTCGTCCGGCGCGAAGGCGCCGCCATGCGGCGCTACGTTCACGTGGGAACCGGCAACTACAACCGCCTGACCGCGCGGACCTACACGGACGTCGGGCTCTTCACGTCCCGGGCCGATTTCGGGCACGATGCCTCGGAGCTCTTCAACTTCTTGACCGGCTTCTCGAAGAAGACCCGGTACAAGCGCCTCGCCGTCGCGCCCTTCGCCCTGCACGACCGGCTGGTCGCCCTCATCGACCGCGAGGCCGAGAAGGCCCGCGAGGGAAAGCCCTGCGGAATCCTCGCCAAGCTGAACGCCCTCGTCGACCCGGCCGTCATCCGGGCGCTCTACCGTGCCTCGCGGGCGGGCGTGCCGATCGACCTCTCGGTCCGCGGCATCTGCTGCCTTCGGCCCGGCGTCGCGGGCGTGTCCGATGGCATCCGGGTCTCCTCCGTCGTCGGCCGCTTTCTCGAGCACAGCCGCGTCTTTTCGTTCGGCGTCGGCGACGACGAAGAGATCTACATCTCGAGCGCCGACTGGATGCCGCGCAACTTCTACCGGCGCGTCGAGCTGATGACGCCGATCCTCGACGAGAAGGCGAAGGAGAAGCTCCGCCAGGAGATCCTCGAGCCGATTCGCACCGACAACTGCCGGGCACGCGACCTCCAGAGCGACGGCACCTACGTCCGGCGCCGTCCCGCCCCGGCCGAGGCCGAGGCCGACACGCAGGGAGCGCTCCTGGATCGGTTGGCCCGGAGAGGCCTGAAAGCCGTTCCGGCCCTCTAGGGCCTGCTAGGCCGTCTTTTTCAGGATCCGCGTGTCGGGCCCGATGACGAGCGGGCGGCCGCGCCACGCGAGCGTCCGCCCGACGAGACCGGCGACGAAGACGGCGGTCGCGAAAATGTCGCGCACCGGCAGGAGCGCCGCGTCCCGCCAGTCGACCGGCTCGCCCCAGGCTCGGATGACGGCGGCCTCAGAGCCCCAGCGGAGGCTCAGAAGCGCCCCCGCGGCGGCCTTGAGCGGCAGGCCGGGCGCCGCAAGCGCCAGCACGAACCAGGGCAGCGCGCCGATGAGGGACTCGCCGACGTAGAGCCGGCCGGCCAGCCGGCGGCGCATCATCGACCAGCGCCGGTGGCGCGCCCACACGGTTCGAAGCGACTTGCCGACCTCCATCGTCTCGAGAACGTCGGCCGAGAGGATCACCCGGTAGCCGGCCCGGCGGATCTCACGGCCGAGCACGAAGTCCTCCGCGAGATAGTCACGCAGCGCCCCGATTCCGCCGATCGCGTCGAGGGCCCGGCGCGAGACCAGAATCGACTTGCCGACGACGCACGGCCTTCCGAGGACGTCGGCGACGAGGGCCGTGCCGGGCATCAGACAGCCGTTCAAATACAGCGCCTCGACGCGCGATCCGAGGCTCGCGGCGCCCGACGCGCGGAAGAGATTCGAGACCAGACCCACGCGCGGATCCCGAAACCACGACGCAGCTCTCCGCATGAACCCGGGCCGAACCCGGACATTCCCATCCGAGAAGAGGACCAGGCGATGCTTCGCGTAGCGCATCGCCGCGGCGAGCCGGTTCACCTTGGCGTTGCCGCCGGGCTCGCGGTCGTCGAAAACGAACGTCGAGGGAACCTCCGGGTGCCGGTCGGCGACGCGGCGGGCCGGGGCGTATGCCGGATCGGAGGAGCTCGCGAAAGAGAACACGATCTCCAGCGCCTCGGGAGGATAGTCGAGGCGGAAGAACGACTCGAGATTCTCCTCGAGCCCTTCGTCGAGCCCGCGCAGAGGCTTCACGACCGAGACCGGCGGCGTGAAGCTCGTCTCCCGGTTTCCGCGCTGGCGGCGACCCAGGCGGAGGAGCGTGGCCGCCGACACGACGTACGCCCCCGTGCCGAACGCCAGGCCGCCCAGACCCAGGAGACCGAGAGCGAGGCTCACGCCGTCGCCGCCGTCTTGGCCGGCGTCAGCCGCAGCACGCCGATCCCCGTGCCTTCGCGAAGCGCATCGAGAACGGACTCCCGCGTCTTCTCGGCATTCAGTAGCGTCTTCCACGCGTAGAGATGCTCCGGGCGGTGGAAGTCGCTGTTGGCGATGTGCGGCAGGCTTTCGCGCGAGATCACGGGGAAGAGCTCCCACCGGCAGCCTACCTCCCAGAGATCGACGAGATCCCCGACCTGCTTGCGCCGGTTCCAGAGGTACCAGGTGTTCGCGAACCACTCGCTCATCTCGTGGGGATGGCAGGCTACCGTCACCGTGCCGCGGGACTTGAGCTCGCGGAGCATCTCGAGGGGATCCCCGTCGGCCGGGCAGAACTCGTCCAGGCCGAGGGCCAGGGCGTGAACCGACGTGTGGCGGTTGATGGTGTTGCGGGTCATTTCGGCTCCGGGAAGGACCAACATGCGATAGGCATGCCAGGCCCGCTCCGCCTCCCCGGCGATCTCGTCCACGTAGCGCTTGAAGGATTCGGCGTCGAGGCTGTGACGGATGCGGTGCGCGATCCTTCCGAGGCCGCTGTCGTGATTGACGATGTGGTCGGTGATCGCGATGACGTCGTGGCCGGACTGCCCGAAGAGATCCACGACCTTCGTCAACGGCAGGACGCCGTCCGAGTAGGTCGTGTGGATATGGAAGTCACAGAGCAGCATGCAACCGTCCCGATTCTCGGCCGCGCCCGCGAGGCCCGGGCGAGGAGGGGGAAAAGGAACGCCGAACGACGTGTAAAAAGCGGGAGAAGCCCGGGGACGGTTCTAGGGACGGGCGACGGGAAAGTTGCCCGTGCGCCGGGGCGTTTGGAAGACGGGCCGGCGCCCGCCGGAGAGCCACCAGGAGACCCACCGCGTGCGGGCCTCCTCGACGGAATCGACGTCGGAGACGAGGAAGGCCTTCAGGTCGCCGGCCTTGACCTCGGCCATGCGCCGCGATGCGGAAAACACGAGGTGCACGGGAGAGAGCGCGGCGCCGGAGAGGGCGAATCCGAAGCGAAAGCGCTCGACGTCCTCGGCGCTGCGCAGCTCGCGCGAAAAGCCGGAGATCGGAACCGAGCGCTCGCGTTCGAGAGGCGTGCCGAACCGATCCTCGTCTGTCGTCATGCAATCGAATCTAGGAGTCGGGGGTGAAGTTCGCATGAAGCTCCGGGGCTCAAACAGATGCCTCTAACGGATGCGTGACGTTCGGGAAGCGGTCGAAGAGTCCCGTCCCGCAACGAACCGCCGGCCGAGCGCCGCGAAAACGTCCGCCGAAGGCCGCCGGCGGCGGGCATAGGTCGCGTAGTCGACCTCGTAGAGCCCGAACCGCGGGCGGAAGCCCTCGAGCCACTCGAAGTTGTCGATGAGGGACCAGTAGAAGTACCCGTCGATGCGAGTGCCGGCCGCGCGCCGATGCGCGAGGACCATCACGTGCTCGCGCAGGAAGTCCGTACGCCGCCGGTCGTCGGAGGTGGCGATGCCGTTCTCCGTGACGATGACAGGCAGTCCCGTGGATGCCGCCTCGCGCAGGACCCTGTCGAAGCCGTGGGGATGAACTTCCCACCCCATGTCGGTCAGACCCAGACCGGCCGGGTCCCGATAGAAAAACTCCGCGATCTTGCCGGGCCGGCCGCGGAAGCGGATGTGAACGCGGCTGTAATAGTTGACGCCGATGTAGTCGTTGGCGGCCGGCAGATCGGCGATCCGCACACGGATCCGGCCCTCGCCCGGAAAGTACCAGGCGAGATCGCCCGTCGCGACCGCCTGAAGAAGCGCGAGATTGTAGAGGCGGTCGCCGGCATGAGCGAACCGGCGGTCCAGCATCCGGCCGGGACGATCGGGAGCGAACTCGAGCATGTTGTGCGCGATGCCGATGCGTGAGTCCGGCGCGTGCTCGCGGATCGCTGCCGCGGCCTCGACATGGGCGCGGAGCATGTTTTCGAAAGCGCGCGAAGCGGCGCCAAAGCCCCGGCGGCCCGGAGGGATCTGGCCGTCCATGTATCCGCCGATGAGAATCACGACCGGTTCGTTCAGCGTCACCCAGATCGGCACGGCTGGCCCGAGGGCCCGAGCGACGGCCTCGGCAAACCTTCCGAACTCCGGGATGCTCCGCGGATCCTCCCAGCCGCCGCGAGCCCAGAACCATCGCGGGTGCGTGTAGTGGCTCAGGGTCACGCAGGGCATGACGCCGAGCCTCCGGAGCGCCTCGACACGCTCCCGCTCGGCGGCGAGCTCCTCCTCGCAGAAGCGGCCCGGCTCGGGCTCGATCCGGCTCCGCTCGAGGGAGTATCGGTAGGCGTTGGCGGAGAGGGACGGCAGTAACTGGAAGTCCGCGCGCCAGCGCTCACGGTGGCCCGAGGCCCGCCCGCAACGGCTGCCCGGGATTTTCAGCTTCTCGAGACTCTCCCATTCCGTCCAGTCGTTGTCGGCCGCGCCCTCCACCTGGTACGCCGAAGTGGCGACGCCCCAGAGGAAGGGAACGGCGGCGGCCGAGTCCGTCATCACACGACTGTAACTGCAAGCCGCGCGCCGGAACGGGCGGCCGGCGGAGGTCCGGGAGCCCTAGGGCAGCTCCGACGCGTGGTGTTTCACCCACCTCGCCTCGGCGATGAAAATCGTGTCCTCGCAGATGTTCGTCGCGAGGTCGCCGACCCTCTCGAGGTTCTTCGCGATCGAGATCAGCTCGATGCAGTATGTCGTCAGGGCCGGGTACTCGGCGATGTACGTCAAGAGCTCCCGGATGATCGACACGTTCTTCTCGTCCAGGATGTCGTCCTTCTTGATGACCCGTCGCGCCAGGTCCGCGTCCCGATTGACGAACGCGTCGAGCGACTGCTTGAGCATCGAGATCGCCACTTCGGCCATGTAGGGGATGTCGATGAACGGCTTGAACGGCCGCTGACCCGCGAGCCGTTCGGCGCCCTCCGCGATGTTGACCGCATGGTCGCCGATGCGCTCGAGGTCGTTGTTGATCTTGAGGGCCCCGACCAGAAAGCGCAGGTCGACGGCGACGGGCTGCTGGAGGGCGAGCAGGGCGATCGCAGAATCCTCGACCTGCAGCTCCAACCGGTCGATCTCCTCGTCGGCCGCGATCACCGATCGAGCCTTCTCGGGATCCATGTCGGTCAGAGCCTCGATCGCGTGATGGATCTGGCGCTCGACCTCGCCTCCCATCAGGATGATCTGGCGGCGGAGGTCCTCGAGCTGCTCGGCGAAGTGCTCTTTCATGGCGTTCGGGTCTCCCTTCTCAGTTCCAGAGGGCCTCCGCCGAGAGGATCTCCAGGTCTTTTTGCAGGACCTCCTCGCGGCCGGCCGGGACGGCGCGCAGAGTCACCGACCGGTCGAAGGTCCGCTCGAACAGGTTGGCCTTCTTCCGCGCGGCGTCGAGCTCCGGCTCGCAGTCGGCGCGCGCCGAGACCTCGAGCTCGATCTTGCGGGCCCGCACGCGGCAGGAGATGCCCGTGACGATCTGCCGGTGGCTGCGGTCGAGCCCGTCGGCGATCCGGAGAATCGAGGCGAGCTTCTCGACGACCGCCTGCAGGTACGGGTTCAGGCGCCGCCAGTTCTCGTGGGCGACCTTCGGGCCGCCGCCCTTGTGGTAGCGGGCGAGCGAGGCCAGGACCTCGATCTCGTCGGCCGAAAAACCCGTCAGATCGCCGTGGGTGATCAGGTAGTAGGAGTGGCGCTGGTGCTTCGCGTAGCCGATGTAGCAGCCGATGTCGTGGAGGAGCGCCCCGTACTGCAGCCACTCCCGCTCGGTCGCGGTCAGCTGGTGGAGGGCGTGGGTCTGGTCGAAGAGCTCGAGCGCCATCCGGGCGACGTGGGCGGCGTGGAGGACCTCGGCGTTCCCCCGGCGAAGCAGGCGGTCGACGCTGCGGGCGCGCATGTCCCGGCTGGCCGGGAGACGGACCTCGCCGCGGCGGGCCACCGTGTCGAGGAGCAGGCCCTCCCGGAGGCCCCGCTCGCCGACCACGATCGCGTCGGCGCCGGTGCGCTTGAGGATCCAGGCGAGCAGGAGCCCGCCGGGCACGGAGATGTCGCGCCGCCGCGGGTCGAGACCCGGGATCCGGAGCTTCTCCTTCTCGGTCGTGCGGCGAAGCATCTTGTTGACCTTCTTCAGCCCCTTCCGGGTGAGCGTCCGGTGGCCGGTCGGGCTGGGCTCGCGGCCGAGAACGGCCGCTTCGTGGACGAGGGAGAGCGACTGGATCGTGCCCGAGGAGCCGACGCAGGTCTTGAAGCCCTTCTTGCGGACGGCATCCGCGGCGCGCTTGGCCACGGCTCGAATCGCCTTCTCCATCGCCTCGAGGTCCTTCTCCGAAGGAGGGTCGTTGCGCAGGTGCCGGTCGGCGAGCCGGACGACGCCGAGGGGCAGGCTCTCCGTCAGGAGGACCCGCGCGCCGTCCGAAATCACGAACTCGGTGGATCCTCCGCCGATGTCGATGAGGAACAAAGGGTCCTGCTGGGCCGGGAACTCGCTCCGGATGGCGAGGTTGATCAGCCGGGCCTCTTCCTCCCCCGAGATCACCTCGACCCGCACGCCGGTCCGCTTCCTCACCGCTTCGACGAACTCGTGGGAATTGGTGGCCTCGCGGACCGCGCAGGTCGCAACCGCCCGCGCGACCTCGGCGCCCGCGCCGGCGGCGAGCTTCACGAAGTGCTCGACCGTCGAGACTCCGGCCTCGATGGCTTCCGCCGAGAGCTTCCCGGTCCGCAGAGTCTCGCTGCCGAGACGCACCATCGCCTTCTCGCGGAGGAGCACCTCCAGAGTGCCGTCGTCTTCGAGGTTGGCGACGAGCAGCTTGATGCTGTTCGTGCCGATGTCGATCGCGCCGAGCGTCCGCATGGCGGCGGAATTGTCGCCCCGGTCGGGCGGAACCCGGTGAAGGCCGTGTGAAGGGCGCGTGAAGGGACCGATCGTTTTCGTGTCCTTATAATAGCGCCCCGTGCGCGACGCCGGCGATCTCTGGAAGGTCCGTGTGCACGCGGTGGACCGCGCGCGCAAGGCCGCGAAGCGCGGCGATCCCGAGGGTCTGCATGACCTCCGCGTCGCCCTCCGCCGCGTCGGCGCCACCGCGGGCGCGCTCGGCGCGCGGTCCGTCTCTCGCGAAGCGCGGGCGCTCGTCCGTTCGCTCTCGAGCGAGCGGCAGATCCAGGTCGATCGCGAGCTCCTCACGCGGGTCGGCAAACTCGGGTATCTCTCGCCGGACGCCGCGACGGCGCTCGCCGCGCGCTGGGAGAAGCTCGCCGAGCGCGGCACCCGCCGCATCGTCCGCGCCGCCGACGGCGGGGCCGTGCGCGGCCTCCTGAAGGCTCTCGGGAAACTGGCCCGCCGCGGCCGGGACGACGCCGTCGAGAGGATCGAACGGGCGCGCCGGAAGGCGGAGGAGACGCTCGCGGAACCCCTCGAAGGCAAGGACGACGACGCGCTCCACCGCTACCGCATCGCCGTCAAGACGGCGCGCTACCTCGCCGAGGATCTCGCGACCCTCGGCGTTCGCCGCTTCGCGAACCAGATCGAGCGCGAGAAGGCCCTCCAGGAAGCGCTCGGCCGTTGGAACGATCTTCGACTCTTCGCCCGGCGCCTCGCCGAGGCCCGCGACGAAGCGGAGGAGCGCGGGTCCATCACGCTCGCCGCCGAGCTCGAGCACCTGCTGACGGCGCTGGAACCGGCGATCGCGGGAATCCGCCGCTCGGCAATCGATATTTCCCGGGCCGTGTCGAAGGTTGTGCCCCTGCGCCGGCAGGCCGCGCGCTAGAGCCGCCTCGAGAAGTACTGGCTTTCCCGGGAGAGGAGACCGGAGCGACTTCCCCTCTCATTTCCACGGTCCGCGAAGCGGACCGCTAGAGGTCTGAGCCCTTCAGGCCTCCGGGCGCGGAAGCAGACCCGCCGCCTCGATGAGGCGGAGGATCGCCTCCTGGCCCTTGATCGAGATCAGGTGGATGCCCGAGACCCCCGGCGTCTCGCGGAGAGCCCCGACGGTCTCGAGCGCGAGGCGGAATCCCTCCTCCGCCTGGCGGCCCGGCGTGGCCTTCTCGAGGCGCGCGAGGATCTCGTCGGGCACATCGATTCCGGGAACGACGTCGCGCAGGTACCGCATCGCGCGCGCCGAGCGCGCCACGTAGACCGAGACGAGGACGAACACGCGCTCGAGAAGCCCGAGCTCGCGGCAACGCTTCATGAATTCCACGAGGCGCGGGAAATTGAAGCAGAGCTGCGTCTGAATGAACTCGGCGCCCGCTTCGATCTTCTTGGCGAGCCGGGTCGGCCGGAAGTCGTGCGGCGGGGCGAACGGATTCTCGACGGCGCCGATGAAGAAGGAGGGACGCGAGGAGAGCGCCCGGCCCGAGAGGTACGTTCCCTCGTCGCGGAGCCCGCGCGCGATCCGCAGAAGATGGATCGAGTCGATGTCGAAGAGGGGCTTCGCCTCCGGATGGTCTCCGGCGGAGACGTCGTCGCCCGTCAGGAGCAGGACGTTTCGCGCCCCGAGGGCCGCGGCCCCCAGCAGATCCGCCTGCAGGGCGAGCCGGTTGCGGTCGCGGCAGGCGAGCTGGACGACCGGCTCGACTCCCGCCTGCGCCACGAACGCCCCGGCCGCGAGCGCGGAGAGGTGGGGATGGGCCGCGGGGTTGTCGGTGCAGTTGGCGGCGTCGACCTTTCCGCGAAGCTCCGCGGCGTAGCGGCGGACCTCCTCGGGGTCGGCGCCGTTGGAGGGCTGCATCTCGGCGGTGACCGCGAAGCGTCCCGCCCTCAGGATCGTCTCCAGGCGGCTCCGCGGCGCCGCCGCGCGCGTCATGCGCGCACGCCCGGCTCCTGCGACGATCCGGCGCCGTCGGCGGCGCCCCAGCCAGCCGGCACCCGGCGGTCGCGGCCGCTGGCGAGGTTGGCCCAGGAGGAGGTCCCCTGGAGCCTCCAGTCGACGGGCGGCTGGAGGTGCGTCAGGTGGTCCTTCCAGACCGGCAGCCGTTGCGACCCTTCGTACGCCCGAACCCACACGCAGCGCATCTCGGGCTTGACCTCGCAGTGGCCGTCCACGAGGACGCCGCCGCACGGCCCGTTGCGCAGGTTCTTGGGGCAGTTCATCGGGCAGACAAGGCCGGTCGAGTGCAGGATGCACTGGCCGCACATGCGGCAGCCGAACAGCGGAATCTTGACCGCCTTCTCGATCGCGATCAACGCGGTGTGGAAGACGCCCATCGGCCGCTCGGCCTGTCTGCCCCGGACCGTCTTTCTAGGAGACCGGGATCCGCTTGTCCGGATCGACGAAGGGCACCGGCACGACGGTCGCCGCCCGCGGGCCCCACTCGGTCTCGACGCGGACCTTCGTGCCGTCCTTCGCCATGTCGGCCGGCATCCAGCTGTAGCCGATGTTCCTCTTGAGCCGCGGCGAGTAGATCGCCGACGTCACCTTGCCGATCGCCGCGCCGCCGTCGGCGCGATGCGCCGCCCACTTGACGGAGTTGAGCGCCGGGAACGGCTCCCCTTCGATCTCCACCCCGACGAGCTTCCTCTTCACGCCCTGGGCCTTGATCTTCTTCAGGGCGCCGATCGAGATGCACGCGTCCTCGGGCAGCGAAAAGTCCACGAGCCGCTCGAGACCCAGCTCGATCGCGTTGTTCTCGTAGGTCATGTCCGCGCCCCAGTTGAGGATGCCGCCCTCGATGCGGCGGATGTCGGAGGGCCCTGTCGGCTTGACGTTGTAAGGCTTGCCGACCTCGAGCAGCGTGTCCCAAATCTGCGAGCCCTTCGTCGGATCGAGAAGGTAGATCTCGTAGCCGACCTCGCTCGTCCAGCCGGTGCGGGTGATGACGACGGGGATGCCCCGGATCTCGGTCTTGCGCCACCAGTAGTACTTCATGTCGAGGATGTCGGGGCCGAGGAGGTCCTTCATGAGGTCCTTGGACTTGGGACCCTGGACCTGGAGCGGCGCGACGTCGAGCTCGCGGATCGTGACGTTCAGCTTCGGGTACGCGTTCTTCAACCCCTTCGCGAAGAGGAGGACGTCGGAGGAGGCGAGCGCGAACCAGAACGTGTTCTCGTCCATGCGCGTCATGACCGGGTCGTTGATCACGCCGCCGTCCGAATCGCAGATCAGAACGTACTTGCCCTGGCCGACCGCGCACTTCGAGAGGTTTCGGGGAGTGAGGAGCTGGGCGAACTTGAATCCGTCGGGCCCGCTGACCTCGATGCAGCGCTCCACGGAGACGTCCCAGATCGTGACGTCGTTCAGGAGCGCCTGGAACTCGTTCTCGAAGGTGTCGAAGCGGACCGGGAAATACATGTGGTTGTAGACGGTGAAGGCCTTCGGCGAGCAGCGCTGGGTCGCCTCGTAGTAGGGCGTACGGCGGTTGCGCGCGCCTCGCTGGACCAGACTCATGTCGAACGGCGGCATTCCTTCCTCCTTAATTGCGGTTCTCTCAGCGGACCGGTGTGGCGGTCTTGCGGGCCGGATTGAAGAAGGGCGTCTCGACGACGGTCGCGGCGACCTTCCCTCGCACGGCCTCGACGGTGTACTCCATCTCCAGGCGGGTGCCCACGACGGTCGATCCGCGGGCGATGGTGGCCAGGGCGATCATTTTCTTGAGGATCGGCGACCAGGTCGTCGAGGTCGCCTTGCCCACCCACTCGCCGTCTCTGTAAACGGGCACGGCGGTCCGCGAGGCGGCCGCCGGGACCTGGGGCGCGAGCGACAGCCGATCGTAGATCGACTCGATGGAGTTCCAGTCGATCTCCAGGCCCACGATCTGCCGCGCCGGGCCCCTCTTCGCCTCCTCGCGCAGAGCGTCCTGGCCCACGAAGCGCCCCTTGTCGAGGGCGACGAGGCGCGAGAGGCCCATCTCGAAGGGCGAGTAGCGCTGGAGGTCGATGTAGGCCTTCTTGGAGCCGTGGAAATCGACGTCGATCAGGAGCAGGCCCGCCTCGACGCGCGACACGTCGAGCGCCAGCATGCCGGCGGCATGGATGTCGAACGCCTTCCCCTTCGCCATCAGCTCGTCCCAGACTCTGACGGCGTCCTTCCAGGGGATCCAGATCTCGTAACCCAGGTCCCCCGTGTAGCCCGTGCGGGAGATGTCGACGGGAACGCCCGCGATCTTGCCGGAGGTGACCTTGAAGTACTTGAGGTTCTCGATGTCGGCCTCGGCGATCGCCTTGAGCATGCGGCCCGACGTCGGCCCCTGAACGGCGAGGGCCGCGATCTCGTCCGAAACGTCCTCGAGCTTCACGTCGAGGCCGAGGGCGTTCTGCTGGAACCAGCGCAGGCTCGGATCGGCCGCGGTCCAGCGGTAGACGTTTTCGGAAAGACGCGCGACGGTCCCGTCGTCGATGACCTTCCCGTGCTCGTCGCACCAGGGCGTGTAGATCACCGAGCCGGGTTTGACCTTGCGCAGGTCCCGCGTGACGATGCGGTCCACCAGACGCGTCGCGTCCTTCCCCGAGACGCGGTACTTGAAGAGCGGCGAGATGTCGATGACGGCGGCGGCGTTGCGGATCGCGTTGTACTCGTGCTCGTGGTGCGCCTCGTACGCGGAGACCGCGTAGTATCCCGACCACTCGCGGTAGTTCAGGCTCTCGCAGAGCGGGAACGTTCTCTCGTGTACGGCGGTTCCGATCGGCACCTGGCGTCCTCGTCGATCTCGTCGATCTCGTCGATCTCGTCGGCCTCGGCGATCTTCCGGTCACCGCAGAACCCGCGGTCATCGGCAGCTTGTCGGGGCGCGCGATTATAAGTATGCTCGCGCGCTCGCGGCAAGCACGAGCCGCGAGAACCACGGGTCACAGCGCGATTCGAAATCGAGAACGGGCACGCAGGAGATGAGCTCGAAGTACGACGTCGTCGTCATCGGAGGCGGACACAACGGCCTGATCCACGCCGCATACCTCGCGCGCGCGGGCAAGAAGGTGCTCGTCCTCGAGAGGCGCCACGTCCTCGGCGGCGCCGCGGTGACCGAAGAGGTCTTCCCCGGCTTCAAGTTCTCGGTCTGCTCGTACGTCGTCTCGCTGCTGCGCCCCGAGATCATCCGGGACCTCGACCTGCCGCGCCACGGCCTCGAGATCCTCCCGCTCGACGGAACCTTCACGCCGATGCTCAACGGCGACTACCTCTGGCGCGTCAACGACCACGCCAAGACCCGCCGGGAGATCGCCCGCCACTCGAAAGTCGACGCCGAGGCCTACGACGAGTACGGCAAGGCCATGGCCGACATGGGCCGGTTCGTCAAGCCGATCCTGGGCATGACACCGCCGGACCCGACGAAGCTCTCGCTCAACGGCCTGCAGGACCTTCTCTTCCTCGGCAAGCGCTTCCGAGGGCTCTCGAGCACCGACCGGTACAACCAGGTCCAGCTGATGACGATGTCGGCGGTCGATTTCCTCGACCAGTGGTTCGAGACCGACCCCCTGAAGGCCACCATGTCGGCCTCCGGCATCATCGGCACCTTCCTGGGCGTGCGCTCGCCCGGGACCGCGTACGTCCTGCTCCACCACTACATGGGCGACATCGACGGAGCGTTCCGGGCCTGGGGCTTCGCACGCGGCGGCACGGGAGCGATCTCCGACGCCTGCGCCGAGGCCGCCCGCGAAGCCGGCGTCGAGATCCGCACCAAGGCCCCGATCGCGAAGGTCCTCGTCTCCGGCGGCCGCGCGACGGGCGTCGTCCTCGAATCCGGCGAGGAGATCGCGGCCCGCGTCGTCTCCTCGAGCGTCGATCCGCGTCTGACCTTCATGAAGCTCGTCGGCGAGAAGGAGCTCCCCGGAGACTTCGTCGAGGACGTGAAGCGCTACAAGTTCCGGGGATCCTCGGGCAAGGTCAACCTCGCCCTCGACGCGCTGCCGGACTTCAAATGCCTGCCGGGACCGGGAGCGCATCTGCGGGGCGCGGTCTCGATCTCGCCCTCGGTGGAGTACATGGAGCGGGCCTACGACGATGCGAAGTACGGCCGCTTCTCGAAGCGGCCCTACATCGACATGGTCATTCCGACGCTCACCGACCCCTCCCTCGCCCCGCCGGGCAAGCACGTCATGTCCTGCTTCGTGCAGTACGCGCCGTACAACCTCAAGGGCGACTGGGACAAGGAGCGTGAGGCCTTCGGCGACACCGTCATCGACACGATCGCCGAGCACGCGCCCAACATCAAGAGCATCATCAAGCACCGGCAGGTCCTCACGCCTCTCGATCTCGAGCGGGATTTCGGGCTCTCCGAAGGCAACATCTTCCAGGGCGAGCTGACCCTCGAGCAGCTCTTCTTCCTGCGGCCGGTGCCGGGCTGGGCCCAGTACCGCACGCCGATCCAGAACCTCTACATGTGCGGCTCGGCGACGCACCCGGGTGGCGGCATCATGGGCGCCAACGGCCGCAACGCGGCCGACAAGGTCCTCGCGGACTGGAAGCGAGGCAAGGTCTCGCGATGACCGTCACGAAAGACGTCGTCGTCATCGGCGGCGGGACCAACGGCCTGACCGCGGCGGCGTACCTCGCGAAAGCGGGGCTCTCGACGGTTGTGATCGAGCGCCGCGACGTCCTCGGCGGTGTCGCAGTGACCGAGGAGTTCGCCCCCGGCTTCCGGGTGTCGACCCTGCTCCACGCGACCGGCCCGTTCGTGCCCTCGATCGCCCGCGAGCTCGACCTGACGCGCCACGGCCTCTCCTGGATCGAAACCGAGGCCCGCGTCTTCGCGCCCTCGACCGACGGCGGGGCGTTCGCACTCTACGGCGATGCCGCGCGCACCGCCGCCGAGCTCGAGAAGATCTCGCCTCACGACGCGAGGGGCTACGCCGCGTTTCACGAGAGCCTCGGGCGCATCGGCCGGGTCCTCGAGCCTCTCGTCCGGATGACCCCGCCGTCGATCGACGATCCGTCCTTCGGCGATATGTGGGAGCTTCTCGGCGTCGGCCGCAAGTTCCGCGCGCTGCCGCGCCGGGACGCCTTTCGGCTGCTCCGGTGGGGCCCGATGGCCGTCGCCGATCTCGTCTCCGAGTTCTTCGAAACCGAGCGGCTCCGCGCCGTCGTGGCGGCCCGCGGCATCTACGGCGCGTTCGCGGGCCCCTGGTCGGCCGGGACGAGCCTCGGCGTCATCCTCCAGGCGGCGACCGATGCGAACGCCGCCGGACCGGCGACCTTCGTCCGCGGCGGCATGGGAGCCCTGACGCAGGCCCTGGCCGCGGCGGCGAAGGGATTCGGCGCCGAGGTGCGCACCGGCGCCACGGTCTCGCGCATCTCGGTCAAGGACGGCCGCGCGACGGGCGCGGTGCTCTCGACCGGCGAAGAGGTCCGGGCGCGGGCCGTCGTTTCGAGCGCGGATCCCAAGCGGACGCTCCTCTCGCTCGTCGACCCGGGCGAGCTGTCGCCGGACTTCGTCTGGCGGATGAAGAACTACCGCGCGAACGGCGCGCTCGCGAAGGTCAATCTGGCGCTCTCGGCGCTGCCGGACTTCCCGTCGGCGAAGGCTCTGGGGCCGAGCGTCCTCGCGGGCCGGATCCACATCGGCCCGGACATCGACTACATCGAGCAGGCCTACGACGCCGCGAAGCACGGCGACTTCTCGCCGAAGCCCTATTGCGACGTCACGATCCCCACGCTCACGGATCCGTCGCTCGCTCCCCAGGGCAAGCACGTCATGTCGGTCGTCGCGCAGTTCGCCCCGCGCAAGCTCAAGTCGGGCGATTGGAAGAGCAAGCGCGAGGCACTCGGGGACGCCGTCGTCGAAACGCTCGCGGCCTACGCGCCGGGGCTTTCGAAACTCGTCGAGAGCCGCCAGGTCCTGACCCCGGAGGATCTCGAGGAGACCTTCGGCCTGACGGGCGGCCACGTCTTCCACGGCGAGCACTCCCTCGACCAGCTCTTCACGATGCGCCCGGTGCTCGATTGGGCGCAGTACCGGACGCCGGTCGCGAGCCTCTATCTCTGCGGCGCGGGCACGCATCCCGGCGGCGGCGTGACAGGCGCGC
>Ga0105092_10000980_pt1 | contig 15159 bp, 9 predicted proteins | sample PPLLak2March2015_FD_87021 | JGI IMG/M metagenome (GOLD analysis project Ga0105092, IMG submission 87021) | Freshwater sediment microbial communities from Prairie Pothole Lake near Jamestown, North Dakota, USA - PPLs Lake P7 Core (1) Depth... | ecosystem: Environmental > Aquatic > Freshwater >... | reverse complement strand
CTGCACCGCTTGCACGAGACCGGCGAGGTCGACGCTCTTGCCCGTGCTCCAATTGGATTGGAGGATCGTGGTCAGCAAGATGTGCTCGCGGCTGCGGACGGGATCGGCGTCCAACCCCAGGAGCGAGAGCAAACTGGACGCGACTCCACTCGCGCGCTCGGCGAGAAGGTCGGCGCCGGTTTCGCCGCGCGGGAGTTCCAAGGACGAAAGCACGGAGACCGGCGTCGCCGCGTCGCTCCCGGGCGTATACACGACGACGTCCACCGCGTCTCGCAGGCGCTGGATGCGCGCGGCGTCCTGTCCCCAGTCGGAGAGGCCCTCGCTCCACTTCTGCGCCTCGCGCGCCGCGAATTCGTCGGGCGTGATTTCCTGTTGCCGCGCGGCGTCGTCGTTGATCCACGGGCGAAACGAGGCGCCGTCGAGGTTCGGGAACGTTAGCGCGAGGTTGACCAGGTCGCCCTTGGGATCGATGACGATGGCGGGGATGCCATCGATCGCCGCCTCCTCGATTAGCGCGATGCACAACCCGGTCTTTCCGCTCCCCGTCATGCCGACGCAAACGGCGTGCGTCGTCAGGTCCTTGGAATCCAAGAGAACGATATTCTCGGTCGACGAGTGGCGCGCGACGTCATATTCGCGACCGAGATAGAAGGCGCCCAGTTTTTCGTAGGGAGGAGTCATGATGCCCCGTTCGAGGGTCAGATACGCGCCTGGTAGAGGTACAAGTCGTGGTAGCGCCCGGTTTGAGCGATGAGATCGTCGTGCGTGCCGCGCTCCACGATCCGCCCCCCTTCGAGCACGGGAATCTGCTGCGCGCGGCGAATGGTGCTCAAGCGGTGCGCAATGACCAGCGTAGTTCGCCCCGCCATCAGCCCCGCCAGGCTTTCCTGGATGAGCGCCTCGCTTTCCGTGTCGAGGCTCGACGTCGCCTCGTCGAGGATCAAGATGCGCGGGTCCGCGAGCAAGGCGCGGGCGATCGACACGCGCTGGCGCTGGCCGCCCGAGAGCTTGACCCCGCGCTCGCCGATGAGCGTGTCCAAACCGTTCGCGAAACGGTCGATGAACTCGCCGACGTGGGCGGCGCGCACCGCCTCCGACAATTGGCTCTCGTTCGCCTCGGGTCGCGCAAACAAGATGTTCTCCCGAATGGTCCCCTCGAATAGAAACTCGTCCTGCAGCACCACGCCCAGGTGTCTTCGATAACTATCCAGCCGCACCATGCGCAGGTCGAACCCGTCGATCCGTACCACGCCACGGGTAGGGATTCTGAACGAAGCCGCGAGCCCCGCGATGGTCGACTTCCCCGACCCCGAACTCCCTACCAGCGCGGTGACGGTCCCGGCGGGCGCTTCGAAACTGACGTCGGTCAGCACCTCGCTCTCGGTATAGGCGAAGGAGACGCGCTCGAAGACAATATCGCCCTTGATGCGGTCGAGGGTGATCGTCCGCCCCGCCTCCTGGCCTTCCGTTTCCAGGCCCAGGATTTCCTCCATCCGGTCCAGTCCCGCGAAAGCCTCGGTCATCTGCGTGCCAATATTGCTCATTTGAAAGATGGGCGCGATCAGGAACGCCAGGTAGAGCGTGAACGAAACGAACTCGCCCACCGTCATCTGGCCGCGGATGATCATGGTGCCGCCGATTCCCATGATAATCACGCTGCCCAACCCCATCAACAGCGTGGCTAGGCTGGTCATCAAGCTGGTGGCGGTGAGCGATTCACGTACGTTCTGGAAAATGCGGTCCGTTCCGGCGGCGAATACCTGGTACTCCTGGGGCTCGCCGTGAAAGCCCTTGATCACGCGAATCCCGGCCAGCGTTTCCGTCAGCCGGCCCGTGACCTCGGCATTGATCGCGCCGCGCTTGCGGAAGATGGGCCGAATGTACGCGAACGCCTTCATGGAGATGAATCCGAAGACCACCAGCGGGATGAACGCGTACAGGGTCATCTCCGGGCTCATCCGGATGAGCAGCACCAGCGCGACGGTGGCGGTCAGTACGCCGCCGACCAGGTGCACGAGTCCGGTCCCGACCAAGTTGCGCACCCCTTCGACGTCGGTCATGATGCGCGACACCAATTCACCGCTTTTGCTGTTGTCGAAGAAGGAAATCGGGAGGCGCACGATATGCTCCTGCATCTGGGCGCGGAGCACCGAGATCAAGTGCTGGGCTTCGACGCTCAAGAGCCGCGTCAGCAGATACGACGTCACGGCTTGCACGAGGATGGCTGCTCCCACCACGAGGAGGAGGATCTTCAGCATCCCGGTGTCGCGCTCGGCGATGACGTTGTCGATCAGATACTTCGTCGAACCCGGGAGGACCAGCCCCGAGAGCCGGTTGATTCCGACCAGAACGAGCCCGATTAGCACGAGCTTGCGGCGCGGCCAGACGATGGTCCAGAACGCGCGCCGGACACTGGCGAGGGAGACCGCTTTCTTTTTTGATGGGTTTCGCATCGAGGCATCGCCAAACGATGCCATTCTAGCCCGGGACGCGCGTCGAACCGAAGGGAAAACCGCGAGGAAATGGACTATTCGTAACGCAGCGCGTCGATGGGGCTGAGCCTCGAGGCGCGAATCGCCGGGAGCAGCCCGAAGGCGATTCCTACCGTCGAGCAGAACACCAATCCGATCACGGCCCATTGCAGTGGGACCTTGACCTCGAACGACGTGAAGAGCGTGATCACGTTTCCCAATCCAAATCCCACCAGGATGCCGACAACCCCGCCGATGTTGCACAGGATCACGGCCTCGAGGAGAAACTGAACCAGGATGTTGGCCGGATTCGCGCCCAGCGACTTGCGAATTCCGATCTCCTTGGTGCGTTCCGTCACCGCCACCAGCATGATGTTCATGATGCCGATGCCGGCCACGATCAGCGCGATGATGCTGATCACGAACGCAGCGATCTTAATCTTCGCCGTCATCTTGCCGAACTCGGTTATCAGACTCTGGCTGCTGAAAAAGTCGAAGTTGTCGGGCTCGCCCGGGCGCACGCGGCGTTCCCGGCGCATCACCTGGCGGGTCTCTTCGATGGCGTCGTCGATCAAGGCCGGCGTCTTCGCGTGCACGGTGATGTTGCACGAGCGCGCGAAGCCGTCCCGGTTCGTCATGCCGTACACCGACTGAAACGTCGAGATGGGAATCAGTACATAGTTATCGTACGCGGAGCCGAACGCGGATTTCTTCTCGTCGAACACGCCGACGATCTCGTAACCGCGCCCGTCGAGACGCAGGTCCTTCCCGACCGGGTCGGTGAACGGAAACAGCTTCTTACCGATGGCGTGTCCGATGACGGCGACGCGGCGCGCGGCCTTCACGTCCATCTGCGAGAGGTTGCGACCGCCTCCCACGTAGTGGGTGTTGTTCTGCGGATACTCGGGCGTACCGCCCACGATGGAGAGATTCGCGTTCGTCTCTTCACCGCCGTATTCCGCTTTGAAGCCGAACTCCCACAGCTCGCAGCCCACGATATCGACGGTCCCGACCTGGCGGCGGATGGCTTCGGCGTTTTCGATCGTGAGCGGGGGCCGGCGCCTGGCCTTGCGGCGCTCGTCATCGGAGCTGAAGCCGGCCGGCCACTTTTGCACCTGGAAAGTCTGCGTGCCGAGGACACTCATCTCGTGCTCCATCGCCGATTGCACCACCGAGATCGCGGTCATCACGGTGATGATCGACGCAACGCCCGCCACGATGCCCAGGAGCGTCAGCGACGAGCGCAGCTTGCTGCTCACGATAGCGCCGGTCGACATGGTGAAAAGATCGGATGCACGCACGGCGTTCCCCTATTCGTAGCGCAGCGCGTCGACCGGATTCATGCGCGCGCCTTTGAGGGCCGGGACGAAGCCTGCGATCGCGCCCACCGCCAGTGCCACGACCACGGCGGTGAGCAGGATTCCCGGGGACACACTCGCCGGCATGACGGTGGCGTTGAGCACCGCAGTGAGCAGCGACGCGATCGCGATACCAATCAACCCGCCGATCAAGCAAATCGCGGCGGATTCGAACAAGAACTGAAAGAGAATGCTGTGCGGCTTGGCACCGATGGCCTTACGGATGCCGATCTCCCGCGTGCGCTCGGTGACGGAGACGAACATCACGTTCATCACGCCCACCCCGCCCACGAACAGCGAAATGCTCGTGATCAAGAGGCCCACCAGCAGCACCACGCCCATGACGTTGTCGAAGGCACCTACCAGCGTGTCGAGCTTGTTGATGGAAAAATCATCCTTCTCGCTGGGGCGAAGCCCGCGGATCTTCCGCATCTCGCCGATCACTTCGTACTCGAGGTCGTCGAGGGACTCTTGCGAGGGCGCCTTCACCGCCAGGTTGACGTCGAGGCGTTCACCACCATAGGCCCGAATGTACGAGCTGATGGGAACGTAGATCTGCCGGTCGAAGCTGGGGCCGCCCAGAAATCCGCCGCCCTGCTTCTCCATGACGCCCGCCACGCGAAACGTGGCGCGCCCGATCTTGATCTCCTTGCCGATCGGGTCGGTGCCCTTGAAGAGCGCCTCTTCGATATCGGTGCCGATCACGCACACGCTCTTCTTGTACTGAACGTCGAAATCGGTGAGGAAGTGCCCTTTCTCGGCCTGCCCACTCGCAACCATCGTGCGCTTTTCGGTGGTCCCGATGATCTGCACGCCCTCCATCGTCTCGTCGAGGTACTTCACGTCCTGCTGTCCGCCCAGCGTGGGGTTCACGATGGCCCTCCCCTGCAAACGCTCCGCCAACGCGTCGGCGTCGTGGAGATCCATGGGCGGCCGGTTGCGGTACACGAAAAAGTCGTTCATGATGATCCAGGGGAAGCGGGAGACGTAAATCACGTCGCTCCCCACTGCGGAGAAGCTCTGGCGGAAAGCGGTCTGGAGCCCGTGCGCCGCGGTCATGGTGAGAATGACGGCCACGATCCCGATGATGATCCCGAGTGTCGTGAGCACGCCGCGCACCTTGTTGGCGCGAAGCGCGCTCAATGCGATGCCCAGCGATTCCTCGAGATCGATTCTCCAGCGCATGGCTAGGCCGTCCGGTGCGACGCCAGCTGGTCGCTCTCGATGACGCCGTCGCGCAAGCGAATGACCCGGTGCGCATGCTCGGCGATGTAGTCCTCGTGCGTCACCAGGATGATGGTCTGCCCGGCCGCGTGCAGCTCGTCCAGGAGCGTCATGATCTCGTCGCCGGTCTTGCTATCGAGGTTGCCGGTCGGCTCGTCGGCGAGAATGATCGAAGGGTTTCCCACCAACGCGCGCGCGATCGCCACGCGCTGGCGCTGACCGCCCGAGAGCTCGTTGGGTTTGTGCCGTATGCGATTGGCGAGCCCGACGCGCTCGATGGCGCGCTCCACGCGCTCGCGGCGCTGCGCCTTAGCGACGCCGGCGTAGATCAGCGGCAGTTCGACGTTGTGAAAAATGTTGGAGCGCGGGATCAGATTGAAGGTTTGGAACACGAATCCGATGCGCTGATTGCGAATGTCCGCCAGCTGGTACTCGGACATGGTCGCCACCATCCGCCCCTCGAGGGCGTAGGTTCCCGACGTCGGCACGTCGAGGCAGCCGATCACGTTCATGAGCGTCGACTTCCCCGAACCGGACGGCCCCATGACGGCGACGTATTCGTTGTGGTGAATGTCGAGCGAGACGCCGCGCAGTGCGTGAACGGTATCCGCGCCCATCACGTACGTCTTGACGACGTCGCGCAGTGAGAGGCTCGCGCCGTTGGTCGACGGAGAGTCGCCGTTACTGGGACGCACTGGCTTGCTCCGTCTTTTCCTTGCTGTCCGGTTTGACCTCGTTGTTGATGGTGACGACGGCGCCGTTGTTGAGATCCTTCGAAATGGCGCGATAACTGCCGGTCACGACTTCCTCGCCTTCCGCCAGTCCCTCGGTGACCTCGATCAAGTCGTCGCTTTGGATACCCGTCTTCACCTGCTTTGCGACCGCCTTGCCGGCTTCGATGCAGAATACGATCTCGACGAAGCCGTCCTTGTCGACCGTGAACACCTTTTCGGCATCTTCGCGCGACTGTCCCTTGGTGGTGAGCTGGTCGACGGTGCGCACCGCCACGCTCTGAATCGGCACCGAGAGAGCGGTGTCGTTGGTCTTGGTGAAGACGTCCGCGGTCGCCGTCATGCCCGGGCGTAGCGTTTGCGGCGGGTCGGTCACCGTGATCTTGACCTCGAACTCGGTCTTTTGGTCGGTCGAGCCCACGCCGGCGGAGTTGGCACTGCTCGCGATTTCGCTGACCGTGCCCTTCAACACCTGGTCCGGCAGCGCATCGACTTCGATCTCGGCTTCCTGCCCCAAGGCGATCGAGACGATGTCGTTCTCGTCCACGTTGATCTGGGCTTCCATGACCGAGAGGTCCGCGATGACGAGGATGACGTCGGGCTGGAACTGCGAGCCAATCGCAATCTCGCCTTGCTCCTTCATGAGATCACTGATGGTGCCGGACATGGGGGCGTAGATGGTCGTCTTCGACAGGTCGTCGCGCACCTGCTTGAGCGCGGCTCGGGCCTGCGACACTTGGTTCTTTGCGGAATCGTAGCGAGCCACCTCGACTTGATGGGCGGCCTGTTTGTCCTCGAATACGGATTGGGACTCAAGGTTGCGACCCACCAGTTCCTGGGAGCGCGCAAACTCCTTTTCGGTGCGAACCAGGTTCTCGTGGACCAACTTCGCATTGGCTTCGGCGGAACGAACGTTCGCTTCCGCGCTCTCGACCAAGGCGAGGTAGCGCTCGCGGTCCAGTTCCAGCAGAAACGCACCCTTCTCCACCCACTGTCCCTCCACGACGGCCAGCTTGGTGATCTTAGCACTCACGTCGGCGCTGATCTTGACCTGAGTCTTGGGCTGGATCTTTCCGGTGCCGTTGACCTTCTGTACGATCTTCTGTCGCGAGACCTTGGCGGTCTGCACCTCGAGCGCTGCTTCGCCGCGGCCGCGCAGCGCAAGAGTCGCCATCAGCCCTCCGGCCACCACGACGATCGCGGCGACTATCAACACGGGCTTCTTTTTGATCTTCATCGAGCAGATGCCTCCATCGTCCTGTGGGTCACGGTGTTACGTCGCAGATACTACCGGCTTCGGGAATACGGGAAACACGAACCGGGGTTGCCCCCCATTTGTCGGCGGGTGAGCAATCATAGCACTGGCGGGCTTAGACCTGCGGTGTAACCCCAAGACGATTTGGCGTCCCCAACGGGATTCGAACCCGTGCTGCCGCCGTGAAAGGGCGGTGTCCTAGGCCTCTAGACGATGGGGACGCCGACTGGCGTTGGGCAGAAAGCTGTGGAAGAAACAGGCTACGGGCCGGCCGGGGCAGTGTCAAACGAAAAGCACGCCGCTCCCCCGGGGCCACCAAATCGCCCCCTCGGGAGCCCATTCCGGCCATCCCGGCGCCATGGACCCGATTCGCACCATCCCGCCAGCGAGTATCGCAATCTGATACGGGGCCCCAAGCCCGAACCTGGGCCGGCGGCTATCCTCGGCCGCGACGACGCGGCACCACTTGCAGTTCTCGACCCGCGAAAACCGCGTCGCTCCCCACGCACTTCCCGCTGGCACACTGCATGCGGCCATGCCGCTGGTTCCCTGGATTCTGTCCAACGCCAGCCGCCGGTGGATGACATTTCCACCGGGGCCCGCGCACGTGTCAATCGCGACGTGGCTCCTTACGTCGCAGGGGGATTAGCACGATGAACTTCAACGAACCTATGATTCGCACCTTCTTGAGCATCGTGGCGTTTCCGATGCTCTTTCAGGGCGCGCTGATCGCCTTTGCCTGGGGCGCCGGGGACGAAACCTGGCTGCTGGTTGCCAAGCGGGTACTCCTCTTGGCACCCGCGTGCGCCATTCTGGTCGCCTGCTGGGCAACGGTGTTGTCCGCGCTCACGATTCCGATTCGCAGCGGCCGCCATGAATTCATCACGGCGCTATTCGTCACCTGGTGGGACCTCGGCAAATCCATCGTGTCGTTCTGGGGCGGGCTGTTTCGCCTGGTGGTGGAAGCCCTGCTGGCCGCATTCGCCCTCACCCGCGTGGCGGCATTTGCGGTGTGGGCCATCATCCACGACGTCGTGATGCTCCCATTCGCGTTCTTGCGCCACGTGGCGGGAAACGTCGTGCGCTCGCCGATCCCGTGGATCGCGGTGTCGCTGACCCTTACCTGGTGCGTGATCGAAACCTCCATCTTCACCTACGTCATGTCGCCCGTGGTCGTCGACACCTTTTCGAACATCACGGGCGAAACGCTCAAGGAGAGTTTCGTGCGCGTGCCGCTGTTCCTGTTCCTGTTCTTCGTCGTGCTCGGAAGCTACGCGGTGCTGTCCACCTTCGTCGATTCGGTGCGGAGCAAGAACGCCCAGCAGATCGCGGCCATCGCGGTGATCGAGTGCGTCGTGATCTCGGTCGAGGTCATGTTCCTGTACCGCGAATTCGTGGATTCGCTGGTGCCGTGGTTCGCCCAGTACTCGGCCAACTTCGAACTGGGCATCCTGGGGACCATCGGCATCGCGTCCTTCGCGTGGTTCGGCATCCGCAGTCTTTCGTGGTTCCTGTTCGCCGCGCACGGAACGCCGACCATCATGGCGGTCATCCAGGGGCGCGGCATCGAGGCACCCGAGGTCGTCCCGGTCCACCGCTCCCACATGTTCGAGATGAGCGACGCGTTCTGGACGCGCACGCAACAGGATGCGGCCTGGATGCGCCAGCGCGCCGATTCCCTACTATCTTCGTTGATGCTCCCGCCGCTCCAGATCGTGGCCGCCGCCATCAACTTCTGCACGCTGGCGCTCTTGAACAAGCACTTGTTCTCGTTGCCGTTCGAGGGCCTGAACGCGATCACTTACTCGGAGAAGCTGATCCGCGACTTCAAGAAGCGTTCCGGATTCCAAGCCCAGCCGGCCGGCAGCGGGGCGCAGAAGGCGCGCCGCCTCGAACCCGAGATGGATGAGTCTCTCACGACGGTGAGCGACGTCTAGCAAGAGCGGACGTTATCGAGCAGGAGATATACGATATGAAACCACATATGGCAGTCCATCTCTCGCTGGTGCTCCTTCTCACCGCGACCGCGATAACCGCGTGCGATATCGCGGGCGGTGCCGTGACGGACACGCCGAGGTATACCATGTTCGTCGGCGTCGACATCAGCGGTTCATATATGGATAGCGGGCACTTCAACGACTCACTGGAGTTCCTCGCCTATTACATCTACGGCCACGTCAACGGTGTCGGCGGCATGGAACGGCCGGCCGCCCTGTTCGTGAGCTCGATCGGCGGTGCGCGGGTCGACGAGGCCAAGACCTTCTTCCCCATCCAGAGCTTCGAGAACAAGTCGGTGGAGGAGATTCATGCGACTCTGGTGGAGATGTTTCCGAAGGAGCGCCCCAACCCCTTCACCGACTTCAATGCGTTCTTCGAGCAAGTTGCGCATACCGTGCGAAGCAAAAACCTGGTGCTCCGCCCGCTCACCGTGGTCATGGTGAGCGACGGGATCCCGGACGTGTCGCGCGACGGCAAGACGTCCTACGAATCGGTGAGTCTGGCGCCGCTGGAAAGGCTGGCCCGCAGTGTCACGGTGCGATTGCTCTACACGGACGCCGTGGTGGGTAAGAGCTGGCAGACGCAGGTGAGCCGCAAGCGCATCAAGGTCTGGACTCAGGACGCGAACGTCATGCGCTCATGGAACGACCCCAAGATCATGCTGGGGGACGTCTCGTTCCAAGAGCAACCGCATTTCTTCGACTGGGTGCAAGACAACGTCGATTTCGGCGTGCGTGCACGTCGCGTGGACTAGACGCGCAAGAGGACGGCGCACACGATCGCGCCGTCCTCTTGTAAGACTCGGGCGTCAGGCAGTCCGAACCAATTGCGCTCCGAGAAACCTGAAGCCCGTTTGGATCAATGCACCATCACGAGCTTTCGCGTTTGCACCGCCGTGCCGGCGCGAATCTTCAGAAAATACACGCCGCTCGCGACTTCCGAACCGCTGTCGGTGCTCCCATCCCAGTTGAGAATGTGGTCGCCCGAGTCGAATGACCGGTCCGCGACGACGCGGACCAAGCGACCCTGGACGTCGTAGATGGCCGCTTCGACGCGCCCCGGTGCGGTCAGGCTGAAGCGGAGTTGGACCTGGGGGTTGAACGGGTTCGGATGCACCGACTCGATGCGCAGGCTGCTTTCCTCGGCCAGAACGGCCGGCTCTGCCGCCATCGGACCCACGTAATACGGCCGCATCATCTCGTGATCCTCGTGCGAGAGAATGTGGCAGTGCCACACGTACAACCCTTCGCGGCTGAACGTCGCGACGATGCGCGTGACTTCCCCCGGGTACATGATGACGGTGTCCTTCCAGCCATTTTCTTCCGCCGTCGGGAGACGCGGCTTGCCGATCAAATTGATGTCCTCCGGCTTCCCGGTTTCGTCGTCCACATCGGCTTTGAACTTCTGCCGGTCGACGACGCGGAACGCCACCAAGTGCAGGTGAATCGGATGCGCATCCTCGGTGGTGTTGTAGATCTCCCACACTTCGGTGTCGTTCACCATCGGGTTTTCCGTGATCGGCGCATCCCAAGCGAGTGCGCCGTCCGCGACCGTCCCAAGCATCGCCATCAGCCGTCCGTACTCGTCTTCTCCTTCGAAGAGAACGAGCTCGCGGGGATCCGCGTTGGGCACCGGCATCGCCACCGGCCCGTATAGGGGCCTCAAGTTGGCCGGCAGCACGGTCTCCGGGTACACCGACGTGTCCAACGGCCTGATGACCCGGAACGCCATGATCTGGCCCGTGGTAGTCGGGTCGACCGTCTCTCCCTTGGGAAACGGCGAGCGTGCGTTATTGCGGAGCACGAACGTCTTGCCCCAAAGATCGGGATTCGAAAAATCGAACACCATGTCCAGGCGCTCGCCGGGACCGAAGACGAAATGGTTGCGCAATACCGGTGCGTTCAGGAGTCCGTCGTCCGTTCCGATCTGGTAAACGGTCGGGACGGGCGATTTCGGCTTGATCGGCAGTTGACCGGCCTCGAATTGCTCGACCACCCACAGGTCGTAGAAACGCGAGTCGGATCCATTGAGGTAGCGAAAACGGTACTGGCGCGGTTCGACGTCGAGCACGGGCCAGGCCGCCGAGTTGACGAGGATGAAATCGCCGAAGAATTCCGGCAGGTGGCTCGGATCCGGCTGGCCCGGCATTTCGGGTGTCGCAGGATAGTAAAGCTGTCCGTCGGCCGTGAACATGCGGTCCTGGATCGCCATCTCGATCTCGTACGGGCCGGTCGGCAGGTTGTTCGCCGCGACGAGCATGTCTTCATTCGCGTCGCGGGTCAGATAGAACCCCGCGAGGCCGGCGTAGACGTTCAAGCGCGTGATCCCCAGGGCGTGGTCGTGATACCAGACCGTCCCTGCTTCCTGGTCGTTGTCGTAGTGGAGAACCTCTTTCACCCACCCCGGACCGGTCTGGGCGAAGCCCGGCGTGAACCATGCGTCCGGCAGACCGTCGCTCGCCGATTCGGAATGGCCGCCGTGCACGTGTGTGACGATCGGAGTTCCGGATGCGGGATTGTCATCCTGCAGGGCCCAGTGCAGGGTCTGATCGACGGGAAGCAAGTGCGGAACGCTGAGCGCGTTGGTCCAGCGGACGTCGAGTGGGACGTCGCGGCGCACGACGAGGGTCGGGCCGGGATACGAGCCCTCGTATCCCCAAATGGTGGTCATCAACGGCGAGAGTGTCACCGGATCGACCAAACCCAGCGACTGCGTCGCTTGACGGGCTTCGATTTCTATGAATCCACCCGCCGTCATATCGACGCGTGCGGCGATGGGTAGCGGGTTCACGAATTTAGGATGACTTACGGGGTCGAGGAGGATTTGGGCGTCCACGCTGGAATACAAAGCCGCGCTGATGAGGACCGCCATCGCCCCAACCCGTCGTGGATTGATGCGAGCCATGATAATTACCTCCGATGTGCGACTCGAGGGGATACAAGCCGATTCGCGTTTAGGATTATTGAGACAACGATTGCGGGTCTTCAGTGAGTGCCCGCGTCATCATTAGTCTACGCGATATCAGCAATAAATCAAGAGTAGATCATCTTTAATTCATCAATTATCTATCTCTATGTGTTCCAATGTGTTAGTTGGGTAGATGCCGAGCACCGAATGAAGGTCGGCGTCGCGGCGCGCAGTAGGGTGGCGCGCCGCGTCCACGCATGTGGGTGGTAGAAGGGGCGAGACGTTTTCTATTTCAACACGATGAGCGGATTAGGCCGACAACCCGCCCGAGTATCTCCACCTCCGGCCCTTTCGAATCGATCCTGACCGGACCCATTTGCGACACCAGGTATTCGGTGTCGCCTCGCATCTCGTAGCGCTTGACCGTGACTTCGGCCCCGATACGCGCCACCACGACGTCACCGCTGGCGGCCGCGCGTTCGGGAGAAACCACGATCAAATCGCCTTCCAAGATGTGGGCGTCCGCCATGCAATCGCCGGCCACTTTCATGAGAAAGTTGCCGTCGCCGGCGAACAGAGCGCGGTCGACCTGATAGCTCGCGTCGCCGACCTCGGCGCCGTTGGCAACCAAACCCGCGGCGACATATCCCTTCAAGGGTAGCGACACCGTGTGATCGGTAACGCTCGCGCCCAGCGAATCGGGACGATGTAGGAAACGAATCGCGCGCGATTTGTCCCGCCCACGATGGATGTAGCCCTTGCGCTCGAGAGCCTGCAAGTGCTGACTCACCGAACGCGGCGACTTCAAACCCGTAGCACGGCAGATTTCTCTGACCGTCGGCGGATAACCATAATCGCGCGTATGGAGTCCCAGGTACTCAAGGATCTCCTTTTGACGCATTGTCAGGGGAAGTCTCTCCATGACCATTCTCTCCTTCAGCGACTACGATCTCCAGCGCATCGCACACCTTTCTTCCATCGCGCAATCGAACCTTGCCCTGTACGATCACGCGATACCCATCGCTCAATGGCTCGCCGAGTCGAGCGACGCGCTCCCAGGGTACGAAGACGCGCACGGACCCACTGGAGTCGAATAGTTCGAAGAAACCAACCGATGTCCCTGAACTGGTCTTGAAGTCGCGGAAGTTCCGGATGCGCCCGGCCAGTTCGACTGGGGTGGCGCGCGGGTGGGGATAGAACTCCGACAACGATGGGACTACGCGAAAGCCGTGTCGCGTGTTGCCATCATTCTCGACCGGTGGCTTTCGGGCGGAGGGAGGATTAGGCGGTGACGACCTCTCGGGCACGGTACCCGCCGAGGTCTCCAACAGAGCCATACTCATCTGTTCACCCGCCGCAACGGAGGCGACGACCGGTCGGGGTTTCCCCCTCCCCGTCTTCTCTTTCCCTGCGGCGCTGTCGAATGCCCCTGCCCGGATCAGCGCATCGATCGTATCCAAGGTAATGCCGAAACTCGATGCCGCAAAACGGAATTCGTCGACGGTGGTGGCGCGCGACGACGCCCGCATACGAATGATGGCATCCGACGCGTCGCGCGAGACCCCATCGATGGTCCACAGTGGCGCCCGCACGCGGCCGCCTTCGACGACGTGGCTGCGCGCGCTGTCGCGCACACTCGGTGGAAGCCATTTCTTTTCCTGTTCGAGAACGGCCCGGTAACGCGCCCGCTTGTCCGCGTCGATGGGAGCGTCGAGCAGACGGGCGAAAAACCCGGACCGATCGCGCGCCTTGAAGCCCAGGCAGCTGCGGACGATCAGGGCCTCTGCGATCACGCGCTGCCGTCTCTGCACGTGTTCGGCCTGCTGCAGGATCCGCGTGAACCACGCCGTCGCGTCTTCGAACGAAACGCCCGCCTCGACCGTGAGGGCCAAAAACTCGCGCCGCAGTGCGGCCAGATTGCCCGGCGCGTGGTCGCGAAAGCGCGCGACCATCCCGGCGGCTCTATCGGCGTCGAGATTCGTCAGGCGCGCGGTTACATCGCGCAGCTGGTCGTCGAACACGACGAGCCCATACGTTGCCGCCAGCGTATCACCCACCTTTTCGTTCGCGGGCACCGCGCGATCCGCGTGACGAAAAGTGGCCGCGCGCTCTGCGAGCGACATCCCGGTCCGTCGCTGCCGAAGCAGAGCCACGAAATGGACCAAGTCGTCGAACGTCGCAATCCCAAAGGAGGCCGCCAATCGCCCGGGTGCGCCCTCCAGGAGATACACTCCCTCGAGATCGGCCCGCGCGACGAGCCCAAATGCCGCGCGGTCGTGGGACGGCGTCTCCACTGCGTCGCCGACCGCTGCAAGAACCTGCAACGTCGCGATGTCGATGCGATGAATGTCGCCGACTGGGAAGGAATCGCGCGTCGCTTGCACGAATCGGTCTCCGGTTTCGGGGTCGACGGTAAAGGAGAAGCAGCTTCGCAGCGGCGTGGGCGATGCGATGACGCTGCGCTTGGTGCGGGCGAAACCGAACGGGAGCCCCTCGATCGCCGCCGCGTGCGACACGATGTCGCGGAATGCGGCGCTTCTTCGGTACAACTTCCCGAACGCCCGGTTGTCTTCCGACAGTTCGCGCAGCGTAACACCGTGGTGACGCGCCGCGACCTTGATCGCTTCCTCGACCTCGGTCGGTACGGCACCTACTCGCCTCGCTACGATGCGCAGCGCCCGCGCGGGTGTCACGTGCTCAACCGAGGGGACATAGCCGATGCCGTCTCCGTCGAAGACGCGATTCAATGTGCCGAGGACACGCGGGCGGAACTCCGGTGCGGTCTGCACGTCGAGGATGCGGGCCGTCGTCCCCGGTTCGAAGGCGGGCCGGAAGTTCGCGTCCAGCGCGTAGGGGTCGAACGTGGTCAACCCCAGGAGGTAGGCGCACAGCGATTGCAGCGACAGCCCGGTCATCGGTCCAACGACGACCCCGGCGCGGCGAAGACGGACGATCACATCCGCGAAGTGCACCATCGTCCCCGCGAGCCCGGCGCGCTCGATAGCACTCAGCTCGCCTTGCAACGCGCGCCGACGCACCTCCGCGTCGGCGGCGCGCCCCGCGAATCGCTCCTCGAACGCGCTTTCCACGCGAGCGCGCAGGGCGCGGCCCGCTTCCCCGGCGACGTCGAACATGTCGGCGTGCTTTGGTGCCTCGCGCGTCTCCAGTATTTCCATCAAATCGGGCTGCACCAGCGCCGCGATGAGCGCGGCGTT
>Ga0105092_10000979_pt1 | contig 15166 bp, 13 predicted proteins | sample PPLLak2March2015_FD_87021 | JGI IMG/M metagenome (GOLD analysis project Ga0105092, IMG submission 87021) | Freshwater sediment microbial communities from Prairie Pothole Lake near Jamestown, North Dakota, USA - PPLs Lake P7 Core (1) Depth... | ecosystem: Environmental > Aquatic > Freshwater >... | reverse complement strand
CGCCCCTTGCTTCGTCCTCCACACACGGTACGCGAGAAGTAGTCCAAGAATCGCCCCGTACGCTAACGGCCGGCTGCGATCCGCCTTGACCAGCCACAGGTAATGGATGACACCACCCAGGGCACAGATGTACACGATTTTGTGGAGACGTTGCCACCGCCTGCCGCCCAGGCGGCGGATCATCCCGCGCGTTGATGTGACGGCGAGCGGCACGAGGAGGACCAGGCTGGTGAATCCGACCGTTATGAAAGGCCGCTTGCTGATGTCTTTGATGATCTCGTCCCAGGCGAAGAACTGGTCGATCACGAGGTAGTTGAGGAAATGCAGCGACGCGTAGGTAAATGCAAACAGCCCGAGCATACGCCTGTAGCTGATCAGGCTTGACCAGCCGGTCAGTTGCCGGACTGGCGCGACGGCGAGCGTTATGAGAAGCAGCCGAAGCGCCCAGATGCCCGTTCGATCCATGAGGTCGTCGATCGGGTTGGCGCTGAGCCGATCGAGAGACAGGTCGACAAGCAGCCATCCGAGCGGCACCAGGCAGAGCAGAAAAATGAGCGGTTTCAAGCGTCGGACGACCATCGGCCGGGTGGTGAACAGTGTGTGAACGTGGCTCAGTAGTTTTTCCGCAGGTCCATACCGGAATAGAGATTTGCCACTTTGTCCGCGTAACCGTTGAACGGCAGCGTCCTTCGCCTGAAGAACTCACCGATGCGCCGCTCGCGGCTCTGGCTCCAACGCGGATGGTCGACCTCCGGGTTTACATTGGCGTAGAAACCGTACTCCCGTGGCGCTTGCTTTGCCCAGGCGGTCACAGGTTGTTTCTCGACGAATCGGATCCTGACAATGGACTTGATGCTCTTGAATCCGTACTTCCATGGGACCACCAGCCGCAGGGGCGCGCCGTTCTGGTTCGGCAGCGGCTTTCCGTAAAGTCCCACAGCCAGAATTGTCAATGGGTGCATGGCTTCGTCCAGCCTCAAGCCTTCGACATAGGGCCAGGCCAGCTGGGACGTACGCTGCCCGGGCATCTGGTCCGGCGCGTACAACGTCGTCAATTCCATGAAACGGGCTTTCGGCCGGGGTTCCAGTCGCTTGATCAGGTCGGCGAGAGGGAAACCCAGCCAGGGAATCACCATCGACCACCCTTCCACGCAGCGCAGCCTGTATATCCGATCCTCGAATGTAAGCCCCTTCAAGAGATCGTCGAGATCGTAATTCCCCGGTTTCTCCACTTCCCCGTCGACTTTCACGGTCCAGGGCTGCGGTTTCAGTGTCTTCGCCCGTTTTGACGGGTCGTCCTTGTCCGGCCCGAACTCGATGAAATTGTTGTAGGTCGTGACATCTTCATAGGGGGTGAGGTCTTCGTCCGTGTCATACGGCCCCTTTCCCTTGGGCTTCCAGTCCGATTGCCCCGGAAGCGCCACAGTTGCCGCCGGGCCGGCAAAGGGCAGCGTCGCCAGGAATGCCCGCCGGTTCAGGTAGAGCTTCTCGTCGGTTATTTCGGAGGGGTGAACATCGTTGGCCTGCCTGATCAGCATATAGGATAAGACGCAGGCGAAGCGGCAAAGGACTCAAGGGGATCCGACGGATCGGACGGATCGGTCGGATCCGTCCGATCATGTCCCTGGAACTCGTTCAACGTCCTCCAGCCAGGCGGACACGAGCGGGAGCTCCTCCGGCGGGAAAAGCTGATTGGCGATCAGCGCCTCGTAACAGCGGCGCATGTTGGCACCCACGTGGTTTATGCCAGGCGTAAGCGCGAGGGTGGTCAGGAGCTCGCACAGTTTCGGGTTATTCAGGTAGCCCGGCACCTCGTCTTCGAAGTCCCTTAGCAGGTTGTGCGGATTTCGCTCCTGCACGGCTTCCGGTGGATGGAAAACGACCCCGACGCCCAACTCCCAGAGGCATCTCTGGGCTACGAAACTCCGCCAGATATCGGTCATCCGAAATGAACAATAGCTCGGCAGGTACAACAGAGGGTAAGCCGCCGGCCACCACCAGGTCCATTGGCTGTTGAAAGGGCACCAGGTTCCCGGCGCCAGATGCACGGCCTGGCGCTGACGGAAGCGGATCGGCCGGTCGAGAACCAGGCGCCAGACGGCATCGACGTCGGGGGATTCATCGACCAGCCCCTGCTGGATCGGCGCTTCTATCTGCTCGATTTTGCGCGCAACCTGCGGTGCGCCTGGCCGCCGAATTTCGGCCAGCGGAAAGCCTCGAGGCCAGAGGAGGTCGTCAGAGAACAGGCTGTAGACATTGAACCATCCCCGGGCGCTGATCGTCTCGGCCTCTATTAGAAGCGCCCTCGTCGTCCACCGGTCGGTCGGCCCATTGTCGTCATCCGTCTCGAAAATCGTGGGCGCTCCCTCGTTCATGGCGACCAGGTAGCCAAGGTTCTTCCGAGCATAGTGGCCGACGGGGAGCAATCGAGCGAGCCTGAAAGGCATCTCCATCTGGACGCTGAGCGGGAAGAGCCGGGCCCCAGGCAAGTGAAAATCGACGGGTCCTTTTTTGTCTCCGATAACCAGAAAGTTGCCGGACGTCCGCGCAATGGCGTCGGCCAGCAGTTTCATAGAGTTGCCCGGCGGATTGATAGTGGTTACCGCGCAATAGAACTCGGCCGTCATCGGCCGGCTCCATTGGAGGACTTGCGCTCGCGCCGGAGGGCAAAGAGGATACGCAGGGACTCAAGCAACTGGCTGCGCCCGACCGCGCTGCTCGGCGCCGAATAGTCGATCGGAACCTCGACCCAGTTCCAGCGGTGCATCATGTAACGGATTTCGGTTTGAAAGAAATGAGCGCGGCTCTTTACTCCGCGGTCAATCACGTAACTCAGTGCCTCACGGGTAAAACACTCGAACCCGCTCGTCATATCGTGCATGCGGGTCCCCAGGAGGGAATTGGTAAGTACGGTGCCGCCTTTGCTAACCGCGTATCGGTACCAGCTGCCCGAATGAGAGCCTCCGGGTATGAAGCGGCTTCCCCCCGCATAGTCAGCCCCCGCCTGCATGGCTTGGATGAAGCGGGGAATCTGCTCAGGCGAGTGACTCAGGCCGGCATCCATCTCGAGAATCCAGGCACATCCTGCCGTAACGGCTTCCCGATAGCCGCGGAAATAGGCATCAACGACGCACCGGTTCTCGGGAGCCCAGATCAGCTGGACCCGCCCGTCTGCCCTGGATGCGGCCTCCACCAGCACCCTTGTCCCGTCGTGACAGGCATTGTCGAGGACGCAGAACACCCGGTCATTCGCGGCCAATTGGGCAAGCACACGTGAAAGGAAGTCTTCAACGGTCGTCTCCTCGTTCGCCATCGGAACGACAACACCCAGACGAAGCGCGTCCACGCGGCTGTCTTTCCCTTTCTCGCTCATTTCTATGTCCACCGTCGGGACATGGTATCCGATCGGCTACGACCGGCACAACCAGTCGCTTCGCAGCGCCTTTCAGCGGGCCGTCGAAAAAGTGGACCGACCGTCCGGACTCGGCGGGAATCGCGCCGCATGCGAAATTGCAAGGAGCCGCGCACGAGAGCGAGCAAAGCGAGAGAGAGTAAGCGGACCACTCAACATGACGACTGCTCATTGATTTGTCAGGATTTAACGGATCGGTGCGTGGTCCGCTTACTCTCGCTCGCTTCGCTCGCTCTCGTGCGCGGCTCCTTGCGATCGCGATTACGCTCCATTCAGGCTCAGCGGATGGATGCATTCTCGGCTCGTTCGCTCCGTGCGCGGCTCCGAAAAAACGACTGGAGGTAGGCGGGAAATTCTAGCCGAGGAACTGTTTTACTTCGGGAACTTTGGCCAGGATCTTGTTCGTCAGGTCTGGGCCTGCCTTGGACTTGACCAACTCAAGCAGCATCGATGCCAGAGGCCCAGCCTTATCCGTGCCCAGCCCCGCTTTCTGGAACTGAGCAAGAAGATCAAGGGCCGAGCCGCCGCCACCAAAGGCGGAAGAAGCTTTTCCCATCAAGCCTCCCAGCATGCCGCCGCCTCCCGCATCGGCCTTTGGAGCCTCCTTCAGCAGATCGCCTGCCCCCGAGATCTTGCCAAGCAGTTGGCTGAAGTCGCCGCTGTCTGCGCGCTTTTGGAGAAAACCGAGAATACCGGCGGTCGCCGATCGGGTGGTTGATTCAGACACTCCCAATTTGCCCGCTGACATGGAGATAAACTGCTGCATATCTGTCATTTGGTTGCTCCCTTGTTTATGCGAGTCTAGCAGACCAGCTGACAGGTTCAAATGATCGGTGGGGGCAATCTGTCCAGAGCTGAACCAGATATGGCTCAAGGGGTGGTACTCTGCCCGCCCGAGTGGGACAATCGCATGCCAGAGATGCAATCATCGGCACGAACGTGGCCGATACTCCTGGTCGGGTTGCTCAGCCTCCTGGCTCTGATCGTTTTTTCTGCGATCGCGGCGGCCAGGATGGCAGATCAAACCTACCGGGAGATGGCCGCCATCCACCGGAGTCACCAGGCTTCCGAGCAGGTGCTCAACCAGATCAAGTCCGACATCTTTCTCGCCTCTATCTACCTTCGAGACTTTCTGCTCGACCCGTCGAACGAAAACGCCGGTTACTATCGCGAGCAACTGCGTCAGAGCCAATCCTCGGCCGAATCCCACCTGAAGGAAATCACCGAGCAGACCGGCCACCTCGAAAAAACCCGTCTCGCTGAACTGGCGAGCCAGATGCGCACTTACTGGGGCTCACTCGAACCGGTCTTCGAGTGGAGTGCCGAGGAAAAATCCCGCTCTCGTTTTGCATTTATCCGGCGGGACGTCCTGCCCCGCAGACAGAATCTGCTTGCGATCGCCGAGGACATTCAGGCGCTGTACTCCCGGGATTACATGCGAGAACGGGAGAGGGTCAATTCCAGCACGGCCAGATTTCAAAGGTACTACCGCAACCTCGTGCTCCTCACCCTTGGCCTCGGTTTGGTGGTCACTGTGCTGACAGTGCATCGGACGGTGCGGCTGGAGCGCCGGGCGGCCGACCAGCAACTGCGGACCGAGCGTGCCGAGCACGAGCTGCGACGATTGTCTCAACGACTCGTCAAAGCCCAGGAGGAGGAGAGGAAGAACCTCTCACGCGAGTTGCACGATGAGGTGGGGCAAATGCTGACCGGACTGCGCCTCTCCCTTGGACAGCTCGGAGAACTGCGACACGGTCCTCAGGAGCAGTTCGATCAACATCTGACGGAGGCAAAGGGAACGACCGAGCAAACCTTGCGGATTGTTCGCGAGCTGGCAATGGGGCTCCGCCCCTCGATGCTCGATGATCTGGGACTGGCTCCAGCCCTGAAGTGGCAGGCGCGGGAAGTGTCCAGGCACACCGGTATTGATGTCGACATCAGAATCAATGAACCACTGGACGGGTTGCCGGACGAACACCGAACCTGCCTTTATCGAGTGGTCCAGGAATCGCTCACCAATTGCGTCAGACACTCAGGCGCGCGGCATGTCACCGTCAATCTGGGATCTGAATCTCCAACCGGACCCATCTGCCTCACGGTCCAGGATGATGGGAGCGGTTTCGTTCCGAACGATTCCATGGCGAAGGGACTGGGTCTTATCGGAATGGAGGAGCGGGTGCGGGAACTGGGCGGATCAATGATGATACAGTCCGTGCCGGGGACAGGGACCACCCTCCGGGTACGGCTTCCTCTTGCGGGTGCGAGCGGTGAAGAAACAGAGAGTCTTGCTGGCCGATGATCACGCTGTCGTGAGACAGAAACTGGACCTTCACAACACAGCGGAGTTGGTCCTCTACGCCGTCCGCAAGCGGATCATCAGCTGAAGAGCGCCACGGATCACGCCGGTCAGAATCCGTAACCCGTGGCCTATTCCCCCAAGCAGACTCATTCGGTGAGTGACCGGGATCTCGGATCATCTGCCGGATTGACGTAAGTCAGTCCCCAGGGCCCGATGGCATAGACCTGGATGATCGTTTCCCCCGTCGTCCAGGCGAAATGCGGTTGCTCTTTTGGCATCACCATAAAACTTCCAGCCGACATCGCGTGGCCGTTATCCGTCGTGAAGTTTTCGCCCATTGCCATGTTGAATACGCCTGAGAGCACGACGACGTGCTCCTCGGCGGGATGGAAGTGCGGCATGATCCGAAAGTCACCAGGCATCTTGACACGGAAGGCGAAGAGTTTGTTCGCAGCGTTCAGATCCCCTTCAATGACCGCGCATTGAGCCCCTGGAGGCACTGCGGGTGGGCAGAGCCCCCAGTTGACGTCGTTTGGCGCGAGCATGATCGGTTTGCTGTCCGCCGTTCCCGTCGTGTTCTGATCGCCCGCTTTTACCACCGTGCCGACAGACAAAACGACTGCCAGCAGGATCATCGTTCCTACCAGCCGCGGATCTTTTCTCATATGGTCCTCCTCTCCCGGCGTGAGGTCGAGAGACCCTGAAAGTTTACGAATCTGTTTACAAGTGGTCGTCTATTGTCAATTCTATGCAACGCCCCTCTCATGGTAAAGAGAGGGAGACGCAACGTTGGGAGCACTTCGGCCTTTCGGCCTGGACGGGTGGGTTCGATTCATGTTTTGACGACGGGCGCCGGCGGATCTTCCGTTTTTGTGGACTTGCGGCGAAGACTGAGCTATCCTCCCAACGGCCTCAGCAGCTTCTGCATCCGTCAAGCTGTCCCGTTCAGGGGCGGCAACGATTAGCTCGGCTGAGCCCGCACTGTCTGTTTTGGGCTCGGCATCGAAGCGATAGACCCACTGAGTTGCCAGCTGTGTTAACATTTACGACTTCTCGGGGCAGAATGCCGCGGGGGTGAATAGAGAATAGTCATTGCATATCCTGTTACACGTACCCGACAACCAGATAACCAACAACTTCCTCCCACAGCTCTGGCCGTTCCTTTTGGAAACGCTGACGCCCAGCGAACACAAGGTGACCATCCTCGACGGAAACGTCGTCCACTGGGACGAGCAGCAGATGGTCCAGTTCGTGCGTGACCAGAAGGTCGACCTCGTTGGCATGGGCTTCATGACCCGGATGGCCCAGAAGGCCTACCGGGTGGCACGGGCCATCCGCACTGAAACCGGGGTACCGGTCGTCTTTGGAGGTCCTCATGTGACCGCCCTGCCGGAGGAGCCACTCGGCCAAACCGGCCAGCCACAGTGCGCCGACTCCGTTGTCATGGGGGAAGCCGATCAGCTGTGGCCTCAGGTGGTGGAAGACGTCGTTCAAGGCCGGCTCAAGAGGATCTATCGCGCCGGGGAGGCGGCGGGCAAGCCGTCTTTGGCCGACTATCCGGCGATTCAATGGGATAAGGTTAACCTCGATCTTTTCAACCTGATGCGTTGCGTCCCGGGGAGCATTCGTCGCCTGCTCAAGGCCATGTCGGTGCCTTTCGACAGGGCGTATGTTTTCCCAGTCGAATCGGGTCGCGGCTGCCCCTATGGGTGCGAGTTCTGTACCGTAACGGGTTTCTTCGGGGACGAGATCCGCTTTCGCTCCAACGAGAGTGTCATCAGGGAACTGCTCCTGCTCAAATCGATTGCCAAACGAGACAAAGCGCTCGTCATGGTTTTCTTCATCGATGATAACTTCGCGATCAACCGCAAGCGGATCAAGTCGTTGCTGCGGGAAATGATCGACCGGGACGCCTGCCTGCCGTGGGTGGCTCAGATCAGCATCAACCTCCTGCGCGATGAAGAACTCGTCGAATTGATCGCCGCCAGCGGCGGATGGTGGATCTTTGCGGGCCTGGAATCGACGGAACCCGAAAGCCTGAAAGCCGCGAAGAAGCAATTCAACAAGCCCGCCGAGTACCGGAACACCTTGGAGCTTCTGGCTCGGAACAACGTTTACGCGATTACTTCGTTCATCATCGGGATGGAGGGTGATCGACCCGGCATGGCCAACCGGCTTGCTGCCGAGTTGGAGACCTGGCCTCCCGGCCTTCCGGTCTTCGGGCTGCTCACGCCTTTTCCGGCGACTCCCCTGTACGACCGGCTGAAAAAGAGCGAACGACTGACACGGCCCGAACACTGGCTGGATTTCCGCGCCTTCGAAAGCACTTTTGAGCCTGCACACCTGTCCGCGGAGGAAGCTCAGAAAGAAATTCGCAGGTCCTGGCAGGCTGCTTATGGAGCGTCCGTGTTTTCGAGGACCCAGAAGTGGATGCTCGCCAACCAGAAACCGTTCGCACAACAGCTCACGCTCTTTATCTCGCGGCTGCTGTTCCGCGGCATTTACTTTCCCCAAATGACCCGTTGGAGCTGGGCTCGGTTGCTTGCTCGCAATATTTTCACGATGGTCAGCCTCGTGCGATCAGGGCTTCATTCCCGACCTAAGCGCGCCTCCCGTGCCGGCATTGCGCCGACGGCCGATGACCGGGCTTGAACTTGACGTGTTATACTCGGATCACGCTTGACTGGCACGCCCACCTCCTCAGGTCAAGTCGCATCCGCATTGGGCAAAGACCGCCGTCAAATTGAAGCGCACCTCGCCTTTGGCCGCGGCAGCCGGAGACTATTAAGGAGAATCAAATGACGGGAAGGATCGAAATGCTGGCGACAGCGATCAGTGCGGGGAGAATTACGACGACCACCGGTGTGAACACCTTTCACTACGCGTACCGAGTTCCGCTGGGCAACACGGAGGGACTATCCGTCGGTGGACTGGTCACTTTCCAACTGGAAAGGGGCAACCCTAACATGGCGATCAGTGTATGTGCAGATCAGGTACCCGCCGAAGCGGTTCCGAGCGGCCGCGCCGAGGTCCGCTACCAGGGTTTCGAGCAGACTCACACCATCCGCTCGTTCAAATTCCAAACCTGGCGAACGGGGGAAGAGAACCAAGAGGCCGTCGTCACGGCCGACCTCGCCCTGTTCCGGAAGCACGGCGTTACGATTCAGGAAGGACCGGGGCTCTGCTTGCGGCTGGTTGAGTCGGAGCTACAGCAGGCGAATCCCTCCGGCCCTCACGGAGTCTGGAAACGTGCGCTCACAGACAAAGAACTGATGGAGCACGTTGCTTGCCGCCGCACGTCGGGAAGAAGGCACTAGGGCCGCCCGGTCACCCCAGAGTCCCCCCACCATACCAGGCTACCAGGTCCAGAGTTGACCTGCGCCTGTCCTCCGGTTAGGATTCCCGCTGGAGTTTCGCCCGAGCCAAGGTCTTCGTGCAGGCGCTTGTAACCAAGCACTTCGCTTGACCAACCTTGAGGGCCAACTTGGAGGCAACCGCCTCGGGTTTTTTTCGACACCCTCGGGACGGCCGCGCTCCAAGGAAAGGGGGCTGGATGCGGTCCACTCGCAGGAGTTTCATCAAGGTTGCCGCCGCCTTGCCGGCAGCCGGACTGTTCCGGCCGGACCCGTCGGCTGCGCGAATGCAAATGCGACAATATCGAGCCTGCATCATCGGGGCAACCGGCCAGGGAGACTACGGCCACACGTTGCACCTTGTTTTCGGCCTCAGGCCGGATGTCGAAGTGGTCGGCTTGGCGGATCCTGATGAAGCAGGACGCCGTTCCCACGCCCTCGAGGCCAAAGCCGCCCGGACCTATGCCGATTACCGCGAAATGCTCAGCAAAGAGCGGCCCGACCTGGTTGTAATCGCCCCCCGGCATACCGTCCGGCACCGCGACTACCTGCTCGCCTGTGCCGAGCTCGGCGCCGACGGCCTGATCGAGAAGCCGATTGCGGACACCTTGACCGACGCCGACGAGATGGTTAAGGCCGCCGCGGCCAAGGGCCTCAAATGGGCCGTTGCGTACAACTTCAGGGCGATGCCAATTCTTCAACACGCACGCCGCCTGGTCGTCGAGGAAAAGCTGATTGGTGACATCCTTGAATTGCGCGGCCGGGGGAAGGAGGACCGCCGCGCGGGCGGCGAGGACATGCTCGTGCTCGGATGCCACATCACCGATCTGATGCGCTTCTTCGCGGGGAACCCGGTCTGGTGTGAGGCCGACATCACGGTTGGCGGCCGGCCGGCCGTGAAGGCGGATGTCCACGAGGCAACCGAGGCACTGGGGCCGGTCGTCGGTGACCGAATCCAGGCTACTTTTGCATTCAGGGATGGAGTCAAGGGGTACTTCGCCTCGACAAGAAACAGCGATGGCAACGGGGGAAGATGGGGACTGGACATATTGGGTTCCCGCGGGGTCGTCAGCATCCGTCCCGACATGCAGCCGATGGTCGGGTTACTCGGCGAGCCCTCCTGGGCGCCTTTGGGCCGTGCGGCGACTTGGAAGCCCCTGCCAGGCGCCCCGGCCGAGCTCGAGAGTCCCAACCCCAGGGCTGCCCGGTACGCACCGATTGTGGACGACCTGCTCGTGGCCATCCAGGAGAATCGCGAGCCGAAGGTCAGTCTTCGCGACGGGCTCGCCTCGCTGGAAATGCTCCAGGCGGTCTATGAGTCCCACGTGCGCGGCGCACGGGTGCGGTTTCCCCTTCAGAACCGGAGCCACCCGCTGCGAAATTGGAATTGAATTTCGGGGACATAATACTTAAATTCCCCTCCCGTCAGCGTGATCACGGCAATGCAAAGGAATTAAGTTTTGTGTCCCCGAAATTCCGCGACGCTCCGCCGGCCCGCCAGGTCAATCATTATTCGGCAGGCTGCCGTCCGGCTCAGGAGTGCGCACCCGGACGCCAGGTCAGCATGTGAAGGGTCCTGAGGGCGGATTTCACGTACATCTTTACGAAATTCGGGCTGCCAACCTGACCCAGCAGCCTAAAGATCCGACGCGGAGTGCTGTAGAAGGCGAGCGATGCCGTCAGCCTCCACCACTTGAGTGACCTATACCCTGTCCGCCCGGACCAGACGTGAGGCACATAGTAGTCGAGGGAACCGACTCCCAACTCAATCTTCAAGCCTTGCCGTAGCGCCTGATTCGCCAACTCGGTGCCGGGGTACGGGGTTGCAAACGAAAAGAAGGCATAGTCCAAACTGCTCAGACGCCTCGCGTATCGCACAGTCATGGCGATTTCCTCGGGCTTCTCCCCGGGAAAACCAATCATGAAGAACGCTTGCGTGCGCATCCGGTAACGCTTGGCCAATAAGAGGAATTCTTCGACCTGGCGGAGGTCCAGCCTCCTCTGGATCATCTCCCGGACCCGCTCGCTGGCGCTTTCGATTCCAACAGTGACAGTATGGACCCCCGCCCTCGCCATCAAGGACATAAGCTCCTCGTCCATCGGCACGGCCCGCAAACCGTTTGGAAATGAAAAGCCCGCTTTGACGCCTGCATCAAGGACCAGACGGAAGGTCCGCTTGGCCCGCCGAATATCCAGGTTGAAGATGTCATCGTAGATGAGGAATTCATTGATCCGATGTTCCCGGTTCAGATACTCAATTTCGGCCACGACGCTCTCGGCTGACCGTGCGCGGAACTCCCGTCCGAAGAGCCGGTGACAATACGTGCACCCGAAGACGCACCCCCGGCTGGTCACGATTTGCATGGGTCGGGCATTAGGCCGGACGTATTCGGAAATCGGCAGTCGCAGGTACGGTCCCAGATCAACCAGGCTGTAGTCGGGAAACCCCAGGCTGTCGGCGGTGGGGCGTATCTCTGGCTGAGGGTTCGACCGAATCCCCTCCCCGCCCGCTTCTCGAAAAACCAGCCCGGGGAGGTCGCACAGGCCTTCTCCGGTTTCCAGGGCGTCGGCGAGTCTGACGAGGGCCACTTCGCCTTCTCCCCGCACGACAAAATCTGCGCCGGATTCCCGAAGGGATTCGGCGGGCAACGCCGTTGGGTGCGGGCCGCCAAGTACGAGCCGGACCGCGGGCACCAGCCGGCGCACAGCCTTCGCCACCTGAATTGCACCGGGATACTGAACGGTGAGGGCACTGATTCCCACCAACGGGTAGAAATCGTGTGCGAGGACTGTCTTCAGCTCACCCCAGGGGTCTGCCTTGATCGGGAGATCGAGAATCTCCGGCCGATGCCCCGCACGCCGCAATGCCGTCGCCAGATAGGCGAGGCCGATCGGAAAGTTGGGCGATATCGCTTTTCGCTCGTAAAGAGGCCTGATCAGCAGTACTCGCATCAGTTTGCCTTTCGAGCGACGACTACCCAGCCGAGGGTGGACCGTTTGTGTCTGTCGAGTCGGTCCAGAAAGAAACAGGCCATCGGAAGCGCAAGTCCGAGAAAAGGCGCCCCAAGCACGAACAGGATTCTGGAACGGATGAGGAGGCGGCCAAACAGCAGGTCCTGCAAGCGGCGGGAGCGGACCCACCATCTGCCTCCTACCGCCCGGCACTCCTTGATCTCCCAGCAGCTGGCCCGGAGCATCTCGCTGATTTCCGATCGACTGAAACGCCACCGATCGTCGGGCTGTTCGGTTTCCGGATATTGGTCGGGGAGAGACAGGAAGAGACTGCCTCCCGGGCAGGTGACCCTGGCAAACTCCGCGAGGGCTGTCTGCGGTGACACGAAATGATGCAACGCGGCCGCGCAGCAGACCGCGTGAAAGGACTCGGAGGTGAGCGGCAGGTGATGGACGTCGGCACAAACCCGGATACCTTCCCGGTTTATCAGAGCGACATGATCCCGGTCCAGCCCAACCGCCCCGGGGGCATACCGGGACGAACCTCCGGCGGCGTCCAGTAAATGTCCGGGAGACCATTGGGAGCAAAACCGAGCCGCGGCGCAAGCCAATTCCCATTCAAACGGGACCAAGACCCGCTTGAGCCAGTCGGGCGTGAGATCGCGAACCCGGTCTTTCAACCTGCTATCGTGATTGCGGACCTGATCCATAGCTGTTCTGAAAAGCCGTGATTCCCCAGAATAGGTGCGCTCGCTCCACCAGGGGCAAAAGCCGAGATATCAGCAGGGGACCCGCCAGGAAGCTGCTGATGACGAAAGCGAGCGTGGGATGGGGCACGGTGCAATCCATGCACATCGGCCAGCCGTTTAGCGCGCCAGTGGCGTGGGCACGGCGCAGATCCTGCATAGGTCCCGAATTCCAGAATTCCTGGAAAGAGAAGCGTTCGAGATCGCCGAGCACGCGTTTCCCCGGAAAACGACAACAGGGAATCACGGTCCCGTCATGGCGAACAAACAGGGGACCCCGCCACAGCAGGAAACAAGGCAGTCGCCGCCGGCTGGTTTCCCGACGATAGATCGAAGCTCTCAAATTATCGTACTTGAGCTGATCTTCTTTCAGACGAATGCCGTCGACGCCGGGAATCCTCCAGAGGCTGCGAAACCGGCCCACCTCGTCCTCGTTCTCCTTCAGGAGGACCATCTGGAGGATAACCTGCAATGGGAATTTGGAGGCCTTTTTCAGCTCCAAAAGCCGCTGAATCCTCGCCCGCACCCCGGCGAAGTCGGCGCCAGGCCGGCACTTCTCATAGGTCTCCTTCGTGGCGCCGTCAAAGCCTATCACCAGTCGATCCAGGCCGGACGCGAGGAGTTTCTCGATGCGGCCATCGGATAGCAGGGTTGCGTTCGTCGACAACTCGACGGCTATTCCCTTCTGCTTTGCGTACGAGATCATTTCGTAAATCTCGTCATTGAGCAGCGGTTCGCCTTCGCCGTACGGCCAGAGGAACTCCAGACGCCCCGCTGTCTGATCGATTATCCGTTTGAACCGGCCCATGGGCATGTTTCCGTGTGGCATGGGATCCCGGTGACGGTTGCACATCGGGCATTGAAGATTGCAGTGGTTGGTCGATTCAATCGTAAGGTGAAAGGGGAGGCCCGACACGACCGGCCGTCGAGCCAGGTAGTCCTTGAGAAGTCTGAGCCGATTCCCCAGGTTGTACACTTAAGATCTCCCTCGGCCACTGCTCAGGTAGATCGGGAATCTCCAGAAGAGGTACAGCCGTTCCGCAAATGGGAGCAGCCGGCTGATGGTCAGGGGACTGAGCAGCATGCTGAGAACAGTGAACGGGAGATTGGGCCGCGAGATGGTGCAGTCCCGGCACGGATAGGCCTCGACTTCCCCGCGGACGTGAGCGCTGCGCAAAGCGCGCATCTTCTCGGAGTTCCACAATTCCGAGAATGAAGCCTCTTTGAGATCACCCAGCGGTTCAGATCCCGCAAAACAGACGCATGGAACGACCGTGCCGTCATGGCGTATGAATAGAGGACCGCGCCACAGGAGAAAGCACGGGAGGGCCTTTCTCGCCTTTGTCCGGTAGATTGCTGCCTGAAGGCCGGCGTACTTCAATTGGTCTTCCTTGAAACGAAACACGTCGACGCCCGGTCGATTCCAAAGCCGCTTGTACTCCGCGACCTCCCGCTCGTTATCCTTCAGGAGCACGGTCTGAAGCATCACGACAATCTTCGATTTCCGCTGGATCTTCAGGTCAAGAAACCGCGCGATGTTGCTCTTCACGCGGTCAAACCTGGCGCCAAGGCAGTATTTTTCGTACGTCTCGGGATGGGCCCCGAGAAAGGCGAAGACGACATGATCTACGCCACTTTCCAGAAGGCGCAGGCTCATCTCTTCGTCCAGTGCCGTGGCGTTTGTTGAAAGGGCCACCCGGACTCCGCGCTGTTTGGCATAACGGATCATGTCGAAAATGCCCGGATGCAGCAGCGGCTCGCCTTCGCCATACGGCCAGACAAACTCGAGGGTCCCTTGGTTCTGGTCCAGAATCGAACGGAATCTTTCAAATGGCATATCCCCACGCGGCAGCGGGTCCTTGTCACGGTTGCACATCGGGCAGCGCAGGTTACACCGGTTGGTCGATTCAACGGTGAGGTGGACGGGCCTCCCCTTCACGCAGTCGCGACCCAGCAGATAGTCAGTGAGCACCTGGAGTCGGTTCCTGATCTTCAACATTCACGCGCCTCTTACCGCCATCCGCGCGGCTCTGAGATACATGTGACGGTAGCTTCGGATTTCCTGGTCGGAGTTGTAAATGCGATGATGCTCAAGGAGCAGACGGCGGATCGAGCCGGGCAGCAGATATGAGAACCCGGCTTTTGCTATCAGACCCATCAGCAGGCAGAGCCGCACGAGCTGCCATGACACACCCAGGTGGCTGCGGCAATACCTGAGCACTCCGCGGTAGAAGTCCACGTAGTGCGCCTCGATCAGCCTGTGCCGGGTCGTCTCGCGGCCGAGATGCCGGGCAAGCGCCCGATGGCAGAACCGCGTCGTATAGCCGGCAGCCTTCAGGCGCTGCCCAAGTTCCACGTCCTCCATCCATGCGGGAATGAAGTGCTCATCGTAGCCGCCCACCTG
>Ga0105092_10000978_pt1 | contig 15170 bp, 16 predicted proteins | sample PPLLak2March2015_FD_87021 | JGI IMG/M metagenome (GOLD analysis project Ga0105092, IMG submission 87021) | Freshwater sediment microbial communities from Prairie Pothole Lake near Jamestown, North Dakota, USA - PPLs Lake P7 Core (1) Depth... | ecosystem: Environmental > Aquatic > Freshwater >... | reverse complement strand
ATTGATCGAAGATTTATTAATGACGAATAATTTAAAATAGTACAGGTCGTAGGACGAGTGAATAACCGGATAATCTTACATCCATCCATGCCTGTAACCGGAAAATCCCTCCATCTATTGCAGATACTCATCCGACGACCTGTGCTATATTCAATATATACAGATAAGTAAATTAATCTTATTTATTCCGATAGTCATCGGATGAGCGTTCTATCAGAATATTTTTGATGAAAAGGTTACTCGTCCTACGACTGCCGGAGATTAATCGAAGATTTATTAATGACGAATAATTTAAAATAGTACACGTCGTAGGACGAGTGAATAACCGGATAATCTTACCTCCATCCATGCCTGTAACCGGAAAATCCCTCCATCTATTGCAGATACTCATCCGACGACCTGTGCTATATTCAGTATATACAGAAAAGTAAATTAATCTTATTTATTCCGATAGTCGTCGGATGAGCGGTTTATCAGAAAAATTTTAGAGCAGTGACGCCGGCGGGGACTAAGGATAGGTCATTTGTTGGAAAGGTAAGGTTATACTTATTTATTCAGTTTTCATTTATCTCTGAAATTTCTTCATGTCTTCAAGATGAACATGAAAGGCATGCCTGACACTGCATTTAAAGTTATAGTAAGTTGCAGTGATGTTTGACTACGTTTTAACCGTTATTTTTTATATATTTGCAAAAAATAGAACAACTAAAAATAGAACAACTAAAAATAGTATAATTATGACAGAGAAAAAATTAAAAGTTGGTGATGTTGTTGAATTAAAGTCTGGAAGTCCTAGAATGACAATTTCGTCGATTGATGATAGTGATATGGCTGAAGTTTCTTTTTATACAACTAAAGGAGGATTGGAAACGAAATATTTTCCTTTGGACGCCTTGAAGTTATGTGAAGACAAAAACTATCCACAAACTATCACATTTGGAGTATAAAAAAATGAGCCAAGAAAAATTTGAAATTGGAGATACGGTACAGCTTAAATCTGGAGGTTATAAAATGACTATACAAAATATTGATTCAAATGATATGGTTGAATGTGTATGGTTTGACAAAGAAGGTAATCAATGTAGTAATAGCTTTCATATCAAAACTCTTAACTATGTTGATCCTAATAAATCAACAATAAAAATTGTAACAAGACCGGATAGATATGGAATTTAATAACATAGAATTGGAATAACTGATTTGCATGAATATGAATGAAAAATCCAAAATAAAAACTTTCATAAGTTATGCTTCACCTGACAAGCGTAAGCAGGAGATAGCACATGATGTTTTTAAGGAGAAAGGTATAGACCCTATTGTCGTGGATAGACGAGAAGAACCATTTGAAGATTTTTCCAATAAGATTGAGCGGTCTATGGAAGAAGCCGATGTTCTCGTTCCTTTGTTGACGCGTCAATCAATTTGTAATCAATGGGTCAATCAAGAAATTGGATATGGACGCAGATTATTTACAGAAAAGAAAATTGATATAATCCCGATAGTAGAAGATACTATATTAGAAAAACTTAATGGATTTATTCACAAGCATAGAGAAGCATATATATTTAATAGCAAGGAAAATGACTTGCGAACAGAAAATAAGAATTTCAAGGTTGCTTGTATAAAAGTAGCTAAACACATAAGCAATAAAAAAATAAAAAATTACGGGAAATTCGCACTAAATCTTTATTTCTCTAACTTATCAGTTCGTGGTTTTACTGACTCTGACGCTTTACAATTAAATGCTTCATTAACTATAGAAAATAACGGAAGCACACCTATTTCTATTAGGACCATTGAAATTCCTTATTCGTCACTAATAGAAAATTTTGGTGATTTAAGCTATCCTAGTGTTACTGAGGTCGTATTTCTGTCAGATTATATAAATGACGGACATAGTACAATATCACTTCGAAATTCACCAATTAATGTTAAAGCAACTGATATTTTGAGTATTCCTAAATTAATTTTTACAGCTAATAAGCCATTTTATGAGGACCATAAGTTTGATATTAGGAATAAGCTTACTAATTATTTAAGAACTATTAAAAATGTGGATATAAAAATCAACTCGTTATCTGGTGAATGGATTGAAAAAGAGGTGCTTGTTAATCAGTAACACAAACAATCTTAATTCGAATTAATTAAATAAGATTTTCAAAATGTTTTAAACTTATTTTAATAATAAATTAGGATAAAAAAATGAAAATGTCATTTGAAGAATTTAAGCAAACTACGTTTGCATTAAAGTATCGAGAGGATAATCTATCAATTCAATTAGCTTTTCTTAAAGAAGTCAGTAAAGATTGGCCTGTGTCACAAAATAAGTCGGCTTTAATAAAAGTAGCAAATGATAATATTGATGATTATCTAAGAGATATTTGGGAACACACAGAAGGCTAGATATTTGATTTTTATTATTGTGACATTTCAGCTTCAATTAAAAATTGAATTTTGTGGTTTTGTTGTATTATGTTAGAAAAAAATAGAAATGTTTTATCTAACTATCCTGTAGCTCTCTTAAGTATTAATTTCGAATATTTTTCCCAAATTAGATTACTTAAGTCATCAGTTGTTCTTAGAGCTAAGATTTCTGCTCTTGTGATTACAATTATTTTAATCTTATCCATTGTTAATGCATCTATGATTGCAGTCGTTGCTTGGCGATTATTACCTCTTGCTTGTCCACTTACTCCATTTGATGAGATTATTATTCCAATATTTGCACCACTAGTACGAAGTTTCTGATGGAAATCTCTAACGTTGTCACTTCCAATAGCATGTGCTTCATTTTTGCATTCACAAATTATTATTGGATCCAAGTAATCAAACGGTGAAAGCACTCTATTATTTCCTAATGCAACATCGTATTCCCTAGCCCCTGTGTCATCAAGTATATTTCTTTCAATTAAACGAACTCCTTGACATCTGGTGAATAAATATATAACAAGATCCTCAAATATTTCACCTTTTGTATCAGCAGTTTGTGCATTATCAGACCTATTTAAAAAATCAGTTATTCTATTTCTATTAAATCGTCCCATTCTAATTCCAACTACCGTGAGCTATTTCATTCCTCTTTTTTATTAAAAATTTTTCAAGACCTTCAGCAGCTATACCTAAGAAAAAATCTTCAATGTCAAAACATAGTATTAACGGATTTTTAAGAGGAATTGTAAATCGTCTATTATTTTTATCAAGATAAAGAATTATACCCCCTTTTGCTTCAGTTTTTAAAATGTATTGTTGTAATCTTAGTTGCGCATCGTTTAATCTTTGAATGTTTAGAGTCCCTGCTTTAATTTCTATCAAAATTGGATTACCGAAGTATGGAGTCAATTCTTTGCTTCGGATTATAATATCCGCTCCTTTATCTCTAGAAACATCTGATATTGAAGTGTTTTGAATTTTCAATTTGGAGAAGGCATTTGTTATTAAATGAAAGATCTCGTGCTCATGTGGTTCCTTCCTTAGTTGAGAAATAGCACTGACTAATTCATTTGTTTCTGCTATAGTAAAATATTTATCTTTTTGCTTTTGTTTAAGTTGTTTTGGTTTTTTTAGCTTTAAGTCATAGATAAAATTTAATAGGGCTAATTCAAAGAGTTTCGTGTCCTTAAAGTTTGTTTGGAAGTAAATCTTTCTTTCTAAAAAAAAGGGGACTTTAAATTCTTTATCAACAAGAATGAATGCTGGTTTTTCCAAACCCTCTGCAACACCAAGTTCAAATAAAACATTAGTATTTTCTTTTGTCAGAATTGAAACAATAAAATCTGATTCTCGAATCTTTCTCAATATAAGATCTGAAAATGTTATACCAATTGAAAAGTCATAGAAATTATGATATTCAATATCCAATTTATCTAATATCATTTCAATTTTAGTTAAATCATAATCTGATGGTGCTGATATATAGCATTTATATTTTTCTTTCATTCTCTAGCTTAATTTGCTTTAAATCTAAAATAATATATCAAGTTAAATGAAATTTTTTTTAGTGAAAATCTATTTAATGATTATTTGAATAATATATTTATAATTATATTAAATTAGAAATTATAACTAGCAATAATTATTAAATTAATTATTTAAAATATATATATTAAGATACAAAATAAACAATAATTTACTTACATTGCATTTTATATTTTTATAAAGAATTTCAAATTTAAGATACATTATATAAGTATAAAATCTTTACTAACAGATAGTGTCGTTGGTTCATAGATATTAGTAAACATCTGCTCTTTTATTGTATTCAAATACATTATTATACCTCATATTACAAAACCTGTCACCTCATACTTTCATATCACGCAGCTTTTTGGATTAACTATCTTACATCATATAAACCTTAATGAATGAACTTGCATCTAATTTAATAAGCCCGCGGGATTATTTCAATTAATATTTAATAAAATATGGATATGCATAAATTTCATCTTACAGCGGTAATATTACTAATACTGCTTCATTTGTTTTTACCAAACGGACTCTACTCTCAGGTTACAAAAGATACTGTGTTTAATTCTTCGAAAAAGGAAAAAACTATCGGGAAGATTTCTAATATGCTGGAAAAAAATTATGTCTATCCTGAAACAGCAAAAAAAATATCCGTATTTTTAAAAGAGCAAATGAACTCTCATGCTTACGACAGCATTAATAATCCTAAAACTTTTGCACAGGTATTAACGCGTGACGTACAATCTATAAGCAAAGATTTGCACTTAAAAGTAATTTATAATCCTGATGCTGCAAAAAGAATAAAAGAAGACATTGGGAAAGAGCCGGACCCTGAACAGGAAAAACAACATCTGGAAGCATTGAAAAAAGAGAATTTCGGTTTTAAGACTGTTTCAAAATTGAGCTGGAACATTGGTTATGTAGATTTCAGGAATTTTATTGATGCTAAAATTTCTGAAGAAACTGTTGCTTCAGCAATGGCATTCATTGAAAATTCAGATGCAATTATTTTTGATATCAGGTTAAACGGAGGCGGCGACCCTACGTGTGTCCGGCTAATATGCAGCTACTTGTTTGGAGATAAACCAGTACATCTTAATGACCTCTATTACCGTCCTGAAGACCGGACAGAAGAATACTGGACACTTAAAAAAGTTGATGGAAAGAAAATGCCTGATATCCCAGTTTACATTCTGACAAGCAACTATACATTTTCGGCAGCAGAGGAATTTGCTTATAACCTGCAAACTCAGAAAAGAGCCATTATAGTTGGCGACACAACCGGGGGTGGTGCTCACCCCGGCGGTACAATGGCTGTTAATAACGATTTCATAATCTTTATGCCAATGGGAAGAGCCATTAACCCGGTAACTAAAACAAACTGGGAAGGAACAGGAGTAATTCCGGATGTTCCTGTTGTATCAGAAAATGCTCTCGAGACTGCACAAATACTTGCCCTGAAAAAGATAGCAGAAGGAACTAAGGATGAGAATTATAAAAAATATTTTCTGTTTGTAGCAGAATCCATAGAAGGTGATATGAACTCACCTTTAGTTGATGAAAATACATTGAAAAGCTATTCAGGAATTTATGGTGAAAGAAAAATAACATACAATTCGGGTAAGCTTTACTACCGGCATGGAAGTAGAGGTAAAATGGCAATGACACCAATATCTGAAAATGCTTTTATGATGAAGGATTTGGATTATGTCAGGGTAACATTCGATAAAGATGCTGATGGTAAAGTTTACAGCATTACAGAATCATACGATTTAGGTGAAAATGAAAGTTTTCCAAAAACGGAATGAACAATTGTGAAGTGCGTATAATTACATTGTAATTTTACACCCTCACCACCCCCCTAAATCCCCTGCTTACATAGTAAGATTCTACTCCATTATGATATACAAATACATTACCAAACCGCCGGTCACAAAAGAGTGCGCCGCCGGGTTTTCTAATTTCAGCAGGTGATTTAAACTGTCTTTAACTATTACACACCTCTAATCACCATGATATCTCCAAACGCCGCCGGGAGGTTCATTTAAATCATATAGAACACTTTTGTTGTTTGTGCCTATACGGGTATAATGTTTTATTACTTTGTTCCAACCTTTGGAAGCGGTTCCATTGAAGAACGAAGTATCACCATTTGCACAATTTGAATATCCTGACATTGTTACCTGTTTATTTGCATAAATATATTCCGCTTCGAAATCACCCACTTTAATTGAATCATGGAATCCTTTATAACTATCATATGCAACTGCACCAACAATAGATTCGTTTTGTTTCACACGGAAATTAAATATTTGATTGCCTCTTGCATCGTTAGGATTAAACACTACATACTGATGTGGACAACTCCCGATAAAAACCGAGTCTTCAGCATAAAGCATTGAATCAGCAAGATCCGGCAGGCATAAATTAAAGTTTCCTGCATTATCAACAGTACATTCAGGTTTTATATATTTACCATGTCCCAATATATTTGCATATAAAATTTTATCTCCCGGAATCCAATCAGCTAACTTTCCAGAGATACAGAATTGCGTATTGGTTGAATTAACAATACCGGAATCATCGCAGTTAAAATAAGTGATGGCAGTTAGTGCAAATAATACAAAAATTAATTGCCTTGAAATTATTTTGTACATATTAAAAAATATTATTTTGCAGTATTAACTAAGTTTATTATAATAATATAAAAACAATAAAAATAATAAAACACTGATAAATATAGAGTTATTTAAGTTTCTTCACTCAAAATGTCGTTTTTGATAATTTAGGATGGAATACAGGAAGTCGTTACAAAAACACTTTCACCAATCCCCTAAATCCTCTAATACCATAATAATACTTTACACCATTTATACTAACCGCCTCATTTCCTCTAAACCTTTACATCTAACCAGGCATCTAATTAAAAAAGCCCGCGGGATTATTTCAATTACCTCTTTAAAATGTGAATATTTTTCCTTTTCTTGATATAGATCCTTTGCTCTATCTCAAATCCAGCACGGCTGATTTATCAAATGTATGAACGCTGTGGTTACGCCGTTCGGTGCAGGTCAGTGGCTACTTTGCGGCAACACGATGATTTCTGTACTTATACATTATGAAACGTGCAGCGAAATGTGCAATGCTGACACTGAAGAGGCTTGCAATTACATCAAGCCATGTAAAAGTGTAATTAACCTTAGCCAGAATACCAGGCCGGGGGAGAAGTTGAGCGAATTCAAGCCCCAGGGCAATTAGGGTGACAAGCTTAGTGACTTGCCCCAGAGTCAGACGCGAAAGTCTGCCAGAACTTGACAAGATCAGGAACAACAGACCAGCCGGACCCAAAAGACTGGGTGCGATACCGACAAGTGTGCTAATCACCATACTCTCGTTAACCCATCGAATTGCTTTGACCGGGACGATGAGGAATAAGCAGATTGCTCCTATCCAAGCAAATAATCGAATGATTTTATACTCATATTTGCTCTGCATATTTATCAAAAATTTAAAGCCCGCCATATGATTTGTAGAATAATTTCCCGCTGTGAATTGGCTGCGGTTTATTTTCCTTTCAATAAAAAATTAACTGTTTAATAGAAGATAAAAAAGGTTTAAATTCAATTAAATACAAATATTTGTTAGAAATGAAACATAGCAGTAAACACTGTCATTCAGGAAGTGGTCCGCCCTATCTAACCGGGAGGAAATCTCAGTCTGTCCCGAAACCCCGGGATCGGTTCCGATGATAAATACCCTGTTGAATTTGCAGGGTATTTTATTTTATGAAATACCATTGTCACGTCATGTTGTGTTTTCAATTGCCGGAAGTCAAAAAAAATTTTGTCTTCATCGTAAATCTGATTCTTCTTACTTACGTAAAATCTTCTCCATTGTTTTTCCTTTTGCTAATTCATCAACCAACTTATCTAAATAACGAATCTTTTGCATGAGTTTGTCTTCGATTTCTTCCACACGATAGCCGCAAATTACGCCCGTAATTTTTGAAACATTTGGGTTAATTTGAGGTGCTTGAGTGAAAAAAGTTTCAAAATCACTGTTCTTGTTAATCTGTTGCTGCAATGTTTTTTTGTTATATCCTGTTAGCCAAAAAATAACGGTATCTACATCTGCTTTTGTCCGACCCTTTTTCTCCGCTTTTTGTATATACAATGGATAGATACTCGCAAAAGTAGTTTTAAATATTTTTTGTTGATTCATTTTAGTTGTTAATATTTATCAAAGTTGATTCTTTAAAATCACCCACAAGTTACACTGCTGGAGGATTTTGTGCAATATAAAAAAATATTTGTTTTGCATCAATATTTTTTCGGAAATAAATGAATCCCTTCGCTTAGATTTTTAATTCATTTTATGGTAAATGGCAGTTTAGAGTATAAAGAACCAAACTAATTAAGCTCCAAATGTACCTGTTTTAACTTTCCCGGCCCGCTTGTAATTGGCAAAAATTACTCCGCTTGGTGTAACAGAACTCTCTATTAATGTAAATGCTGCCGGAATAGTGCCGGTGTCATACAACTTTTTCCCTTCACCAATAATCAACGGGTGAATTTTGAGCCAGAGTTCGTCCACTAAATCATTCTTAAGCAGCAACTGAATGAGCTGACCACTGCCGTGAACTTGAATGTCATTACCATTTGAATTTTTGAGCTCTTCGATATCTGCCGGGCTTTTGAGGAATACAGAATTTTTCCAATCTGACTTTTTCATGTTCCCGGACATGACGTATTTTGTAACGTCATTGATACCCGGCCAATCATTTTCATGCTCCGGCCAGTAGCCGGCAAAAATCTCAAAAGTTTTTCTGCCCAAAAGTAGGTCTGCAGGTTTCAGCTGTTTTTCCAGGACCTTACCGTAAGCTTCATCAAAATATGGTACAACCCAACCGCCATATTTGAAACTGCCTGTTGTATCTTCCTCAGGTCCACCGGGTGCCTGCATTACTCCATCTAATGTAATCATTGATAAAACAATTATTTTTCTCATATTATTTCTCCTCCTCTTTTTTTTAAAATGAATAATAAGTAAAATTAGAATGTAAACTTTCTGCTATTTGTTGGCGGATATATTACTATCACACTCTTAACAATCCACGAAACCCCCTCGAGCCATAATAAGATTCCGCGCCATTGTGATATACGAATAATGGTTATACACTTGTCACAATAGAACTATACATTAACAATTTAAGTTTTTATTTTTGTAATAGAAATAAATCATAATTTAAAACATGCAGATTCCGGTAAAACAGTTTGACCAATTTATTGACGATAAAATACTTGAAAGAGGGTATTCATATTTCAAAAACGGACATATTATTTCATTTGAAGAAATTTCAGCAGGATTATACGAGTCTATTGTACAGGGTGAACAAGTATATACCGTAAATTTTACAATTAAAAATGATGTGATTGTAGATTACGAATGTTCATGTCCATACGATTTGGGTCCTGTATGCAAGCATATTGCTGCTTCTATTTTATATTTACAAAAGGATGAATTAGGTTTAAAGCAAAATAAAAGAAAATCAAAATCCCAAAAAGTAATTAAAAAAAGAAAAACTGTAGAAGATCAAGTTAATATACTGCTTGATAAAATTAATATTGATGAGTTAAAGAAATATATTGCTAACGTTTGTAAAGAAAATACTTCCTTCAGGAAATTGTTTATTTCCAATTTCGCATATTTAGATGAAAAGGAATCTACAAAATTATATGCAAATCAAATAAAAGCAATAATATATTCCGTAAGCGGGAAATATGGTTTTGTTGATTGGTCAGGGATGAATTTTATAGATAAAAGTGTTTCCAAACTGCTGGGTACTGCTATTATGCACAAAGAGGAGGGTCGTTTTAAAAGCAGTATGTTTATCGCTTTTGCTGTGATTGAGGAATTATTTGATCTGATAGGTGAAGCAGATGACAGTGGAGGCGGCATATATTCAAATATAAGTTTAGCTTTTGATTTATTGTATGAGTTAACGGATGAAGATTTACCTGAAGATATTAAATCAGAACTTTATAAATATTGCATCACAAACTTCAAAAAACAAAGATTTATTGATTGGGAATGGCATGTTGAAATATTAAATGTTGCCTCTCGTTTGATAAATAGTGAAAAAGAAGCAAATGAAATACTGAATATTATTGATAATGAGAAAAAAGACGAGCATAACGGAAAACACTTAATAATGATAAAGTACAATTTAATTTTGAAACTCCATGGCAAAAAAGAAGCAGAAAAAATAATAAATGAGAATATTAATGTTCCTGATTTTCGAATTATTGCAATTGAAGATGCTATAAGCAATGAAAATTATGAAAAAGCCGCAGCTCTTGCAATTCAAGGTATAAAAAACGATGAAAAACTTCCGGGATTAGTACTTGATTGGTATGAGTGGTTATTGAAAATTTCGATGCTGCAAAACGAATCAGAGAAAATAATTGAATATGCAAAAAAACTTCTTATTGATAGCTACAGAGACACTCCGAAATATTATCAGATATTAAAGGATAACGTTGCAGAAGAAAAATGGAAAGATTTTATATATAATGTTATTGATGAAGTAAAAAAAGAAAAATACTCCGAATTTTATCTTGCTTCCAAAATTTATATTTATGAAAAGGATTGGAATAGATTAATGGGATTAATAAAAGAAAATATTTCTTTAAGGAATTTAGAAGATTTTGAGCAGTATTTATCGAAAGATTTTAGCTTTGAGTTAGCTGAGCTTTATGAAGAAGAAATTATGCAGTTTTTAAAAAACCATGCAGATAGAAATCATTATAAAGAAGCATGCAGATATATGCGTAGAATGGTTAAACTAGGAGCAAGGGCAAAAGTTGATAAGATGATTGATGAACTTAAAGTAAAATATAAACAAAGAAGGGCACTGCTTGAAGAAATGAGCATGGTTTAATGAATTTTAATATTTGTATAAAGGTGAATTGATTGGTCATTTGAAATCTTCAAATTATATTGCGTATGCCTATCACTTAGCAGCCAGTCATCGGTAAGATAAGGGAGTTTAATCCTGTCCCCACTTGCCTGCCTTTTGTATATAAAAATCAACTCAAGGATTTATTTGGATTGAATTTATTTACGATAAGTAATGTTATCTTATTATATCCAAAATTATTCACTTTAACATAAGTCGAATTAATAATTAAATTTGATAAAATAAATAGCTGAAAAATAATGAATTTTGTAAAACAACATATGGATGTTCTGCAAAACATTGAATTTGCAATAGTAGAAGTTTATAAAGAAAATTATGAATTAATTGATGCAGATGTATTATTTGCATTAGATGCCCTGATTGATTTTTACACAGCGGAGGAAAGAAACCGCCCTCCCAGAAATTTTAATCTTTCTGAAAAATCTAACCTTGTATATAACAATGTAAAAGAAATGTGTGAATACAGGGTGGGAAGAAACAAATCTATGGACATCTCTTCAAAGAATTTGATTATTGAAGACAAATTAATACCTGTTACTTTAAAAGATATACAGGATTGTCTTAAAAAGATTAAAACATCAGTTAATAAATGGACAAGAATGAATGGCAGGCAGGGTTACTTGGAGTTTGTAAAAAATTATGTTCCATAATTAAACCCTTATAACTCCCCTAAATCCCCTGCTGCCATAATAAGATTCCGCGCCATTGTGATACACAAACACCTTACCATAGCGGAAATCACAAAAAAGTGCACCGCCGGGCTTCCTGATATTTGCAGGTGTTTTCACCCAGCTTCAGGTCTTCATATCAAAATTTCCAAATTACGGCAGCTTTTGGGACACAAAAAAATGAAATAATCAATTATTATTAAAAAAATATCTAAAACCATATGAATTCAGAAGGATTATATCTTTCATCGTACAAAATCAGCTTTAGAGATGATTTGAATGAAAAAGAAGAGGGAATAACACCTGAAATAAAATTAATAATACGGGATGTATATAATAAAGTTATTAACAAAGATAAAAATGTATTGGATGAACTTAAAGATTTAATCAGAAAATATCCCAATGTTCCTCAGTTTAAACATTATCTATCTACTTATTACATACTAAATGGCAAAAATCTAAAAGCCCATAAAATAAATATAATGACCAATAAGGAACATCCTGATTATTTATTTGGAAAGCTGGCTCTTGCTAATGATTTTATTGACATGAAGCTATATCATAAAGTTCCTAAACTTATGGGGGATATTATGGAATTGAAAAATCTTTACCCTGAAAGAGACGAATTTCATTTCAGTGAAGTTGAAGGATTTTTAGTGACAACCATCCGTTATTATATAGGAATAAAAAATCTGGAAGCAGCAGAATCTCATCTGGCTGTATTAAAAGATTTAAGTCCGGATTATCAAAACCTACAAGCCCTGCAAAAGGCAATTTTCGCAATAACGCTGGAAAAAGGACTTGAAAGATGGGAAAATGAAAAACGTATGTCAAGAACTGTTAAGGCAAAAGCGAAAAACGTAGTTCCTGAATCCAAAACAAGACCGCAATTTGAAAATAAAATAATCGAAAAACTTTACGAAAACAGCTTTGATATCAGCCCCGATTTAATCAGAGAAATATTGAGTATTGATAGAAATACTTTAATTGAAGATTTACACAAAGTACTGTATGACAGCATTGCAAGATTTAAATATTTCAGTAAACACACTAAGTGGGATAATAAAACCCATAATTTTGTTCCTCATGCTTTGTTTATTCTTACTGAAATAAAGTCTGAGACAAGTTTGCAGATTTTACTTGACCTATTCAGGCAGGATAGAAAATTTATTGATTATTGGTTCAGCGATTCTACAGGTGATCTTTGCTGGCAGGCAATTTATACTTTGGGCTTTAACCGGTTAGATGCAATATCTGACTATATGAAAGAACAAGACAGAGATACCTATGTCAGGGCTGAAGTTTCAAGTGCTGTTGCGCAAATAGCTCTGCATAATCCCTCCAGAAAATATGAAATAATTGATTGGTATAGAGAAATATTTAATTACTTTCTGCAGCATCAATCTGATAACAGGATTTTGGATACAGATTTAACAGGTTTAATGATTTGCGATATATTGGATTTGAAAGCAAAGGAGTTAATACCTGAAATAGAAACACTATATCAAAATAATTTGATAAATCCCGGTGTAAGCGGAAGTTATACCGATGTGCTGGAAGACTTTGATAAACCTTTGGGGTATGATGTTAAAAACAAAATATACAATATCTTTGATAAATATAAAGACAATCAAAGACTTGAACCCATTTTAACTGATGACAGTGATGATTTAGAAAATGATGAATTGGAAATACCACAAATGAAAATTAAGATTGGGCGGAACGATCCATGCCCCTGCGGAAGCGGAAAAAAATATAAAAAATGCCACGGAAAATGAGAAATATCAATTGGGGAGTTTTACAATCAATAAATTTCACACCCTCACCAATCCCCTAAATCCCCTACTTCCATAATAAGATTCCGCCCCGTTGTGATATACGAATACATTATCATAACGCCGGTCACAAAAGAGAGCACCGCCGAGTTTTCTTATCTCAGCAGGTGTTTTCACCCAGCTCGATGTTTTCGTATCGAACTCTCCAAGCTTCTGCAGCTCACGGTATTGTTTTTCCGTTAAAAGCTCAATTCCCATGGCAGCTGCCATATCAACAGCGTTATTTTTTGGTTTATGTTCCTTTCTTGATTCCAACGCTTCACGGTCGTAACAAATACTTCTGCGTCCTTTAGGACTTTCCGCTGAACAATCATAAAAAATATATTCACCGGACTTTTTCTCAAAACCAACGACATCCGGTTCACCGCCGGTTCTTTCCATTTCGTATAGTGACCATAGCTTTTCTGTATTAGCTTCCAGCTTTGATTGTACTTTAGCCCATTTAATACCTTTATGGCGATTCATGTTTTTCTCAAACCGGGTTTTCAAAGCTTTGAGCAGTTCTTCAAATTTTTCCGCTGACAACTCTTTATTATTGCTGTTTTTGTTTTTCTTTGTCATAAAAATTCTTTTCATTTTAAAATGTGCAATATACATGTATATTTTTTACTTTGCAAAATTTTTCTGCGGTTTTTTGAAAAATATGCCTAAAAGCGACAGGAAGTATTATACCGGATTTTTATTCCTTTTTAGCTATTGACAAATATTATAATCTGTATTAACTTTGTACTACAAAGTACTTTTTAATATATATTGTAAAATTATATGCTGAACAAAAGAATTATTATTGTTTTTATTGTAACTGGGTTAATACTGCTTATTCCCCTTGTTGCGATGCAATTCACCGGTGAAGTGAACTGGAGTTTATTCGATTTCGTTTTTGCTGCTATACTCCTGCTTAGTACAGGTCTGGTGTTTGAACATGCAATGAGGAAGGCAAATAATCTTGCGTATAAAGCCGCTGCAGCAATTGCAATTGGAACAGCATTTCTCCTCATCTGGTCAAACCTTGCAGTTGGCATCACAGGCTCTGAAAACAATCCTGTTAACCTGTTGTATTTTGGTGTACTCATCATTGGCATTATTGGAACCGTCATTGCACGATTCCAGCCGCGCGGCATGGCACAAACTTTGTTTGTCACAGCAATAGCACATACAGTAGCCGCCGTAATCGCATTAATTTTATGGAATCCCGTGCTGGACGCCAGTTTTCCTGAGCCGGATTCTTCCTGGCTCGCTGTAATAGGTGTGAATGTTATGTTTGTTGTACTGTTTACCGGTTCTGCTTTGCTGTTTCTGCGTGCAAGCACTGCTATCAAAAAATAGAAACCGGATATGTTAGTATTAAGAAACTTTTATGACCTTCTGCTGACTTTTAATTTGTCCTGAGCGGAGTCGAAGGACAATAGTTACAACGATTCGAAATATTTTGGTGAATATAAACCCTGTATTATCAGCTATCAGAGATTATCCGTATCTTCTTTACTATTGTCCTTTCCCGAGTACTCGGTACTCAGGACTTAAGTGTATCGAAAGTGCGTAAGGTGACTAACTAACTCACCTTACGCAAGAGTGTAATCATATGGTAAGATTATAGTATTAGTATTTAATTTCAGTTCCTGTCCTCACCCCCCGACCCCCTCTCCTATGATACATGAAAGGAGAGGGGGAGACATAAAAATATAGAACTTGAGTAATAATAAAATCTTAAAAGTAAAAGGAACT
>Ga0105092_10000977_pt1 | contig 15188 bp, 11 predicted proteins | sample PPLLak2March2015_FD_87021 | JGI IMG/M metagenome (GOLD analysis project Ga0105092, IMG submission 87021) | Freshwater sediment microbial communities from Prairie Pothole Lake near Jamestown, North Dakota, USA - PPLs Lake P7 Core (1) Depth... | ecosystem: Environmental > Aquatic > Freshwater >... | reverse complement strand
TGCTCGATACATAACCATTCAGCAGTTCGCGGACTCTCCGCCGAACTTTTGGAAACAGGAATTCACGCTGCATCACTCCCCCGCCCAGGATTATTTTCTTCGGTGAAAGCGTGAGGATGTAATTCATCAATGCCAGCGCAATGTAGTCCGCTTCGAGGTCCCAGAACGCGTCATCCTCAGGGACAATGGCTCCCCTGAGACCGAGCCTCTGCTCGATGGCAGGTCCGCTGGCGAGCCCCTCGAAGCAGTCGCCGTGGAAGGGGCAACTGCCGGGGAACGGATCCAGCTCGCGGCTGTGAGGGATGCGGATATGTCCCATTTCGGGAGTGAGCATTCCAAACAGCGACCTGCCATCCTTGATATATCCGCCGCCGATGCCCGTTCCAATTGTCAGATAGAGCGAAGGATCACAACCTTTGCTCGCACCCCACTTGTGTTCTCCGAGTCCGGCGGCATTGACGTCTGTATCCAGGGCAATGCTGACCTTCAGGGCCTGCCGTAGCGTTCCAAGCACATTGGTGTTACTCCAATCCGGCTTGGGTGTGGCGGTAATGAAGCCATACGTGGGCGACTCCGGATTCAGGTCCAGGGGACCAAACGAGCCGACGCCGATGGCATCGATCTGCCCCTGTGCGACAAAGGGCTGGAAAAACTGAATGGCTCTTCCTAATGTTTCGGCGGGCACGGTGGTTTTAAAACGGATCTCATCGACAATGTGATCGGGACCCGCCGCAACCACACAGACGAATTTCGTGCCGCCTGCTTCGATGCCGCCGTAGAGTTTTTTTATGGGCATATATCTGGCTTCACTCCGTCATCGGAAAGAAAGACTCCGGGTATTCGCCCGGAGATCTTATTCACTGCTTTTTCCTGGTCCTTGCCAGACGGTCGAGCAGCCGGAGCAGCTCCTGCATTTTCTCGGGCGCGGAGGCATCTCCGGTTACCACGGTGTGCTCCCCCTTCTTCGTCTCGACTGTGATCGTGTATGTGAACTGATCGGGCATGGCGTCTTCGTCTATCAGTTGTTCAGGCAGTTCTTCAAAATCCAGATCATCGAGCAATTCAGAAATCCGACTGGCATACTCATCCGACAGGTCATCAAACTTCAGGTCCGTGGCAATCCGCATGCCAGCAAAACCACCCGTACGCTCAAACTTGATCCGTTCGACGTGCATTTTTACCTCGCTATCTCTTTATGGGGGCTGCTCCAATAAGACGGAGTAGCGCCGACCAACACCCCTCGCCTTCTCCGGGTGTAGGAACGGCTCCCCCATCGACGGACAGACCCACAGCCGCCCACCCTTTTTGAACCGCCTGCTGTTCGATACTGCCTGCGCCAAATAATTCTCCCGCCGCGCGGAACGTCATATTTGCACAATCCTGGAACTTGGAAGTACCGGTCAGTTTGTCCTTCAGTGTGACATACCAGATCTGGCCCGCCTTTTCCCAGGCGTATCCACCCAACTCCACAGCCGTGACGTAAAAAGCATAATTCGGAATTCCAGAGTTGATGTGAACACCGCCGTTATCGCCAATCGTGTTCACATAGTCCTTCATGTGCGCGGGCTGCGGGTCTTTGCCAAGCACGGGATCATCATAGGCGGTGCCGGGCGCCTTCATCGAGCGGATGCCCACTCCATTGACGTTTTCTGTCAGCAGGCCCTGCCCAATGACCCAGTCGGCTTCGGCTGCGGTCTGCTGGAGCTTGTATTGTTTCACCAGCGACCCGAACACATCCGACATCGATTCATTCAACGCGCCGGGCTGCTGTGAATACGTCAGTTTGGCTTCGAACTGGGTGACGCCATGCGTCAACTCGTGGGCAATGACATCCAGTGCAGCCGTGAAACGGTTGAAAAGACGTTCGCTGACAGGCAGGTCTTCATCCCCATCACCATACACCATCTGCTCGCCATCCCAGAAGGCATTGTCGTAACCTTGCCGATAGTGTACGGTCGAGTCGAGCCGCATCCCGTGCCCATCAATGGAATTCCGCTGATACACGTCATTGAACAGATCATACGTGATCCCACTGCCATCATAGGCTTCGTTCACAGCTGCATCTGAAACGGAAGCATCCCCTTCCTTACGCGCCACCGTACCAGGCAGACTCGAGCCGTTCTTGGCATCGTAAACAACACGGTCCTTGCCTGCCCCGGCGACCCGGAATGTTGCGGCAGCAAAATCCGCCAGGGCCTGCCGCTGGCCGCTCATGCGAGCAGAGACCTTGAGTGTGCTGATCGCAAAACTCTTCTGGCTCTCAGTGCCTTTCGTGGCAATGTTTTTCAAAATATGCGGAGGGATAAAACAATTAACAGGAAGATGCTTGTGCATGGTGCAGACCCTTTCTTCTCTGAGCGATTTTTGAAACAGGCTACATCAGTATACGTGGTTTTGAAACGATTTTCAATAGTGCCCGGGTTTGGACAAAACTTTGGAGTATTAATTCGTAGCCACGGATTACACGGATCGCACTGATTATTCTCGTGAGAATCAGTGCGATCAGTGGCAGAAAGGATTGCCAAAGCTTTTATCCCAGGGTCAGCGGCTATGAGTCAGTATCATCCGCCGCGCGGGCGCCAAGATGGGTTACATCAACGTTTATCCCGTCGAAATTTGCAAAGGATATATCTTGAAAAGACAATTTCAGGGCTTTGCGAACACGTTCAAACAGGGCAACATAACTGGTTGAGACAGCAGTCTCCCAGCTCAAGTTGAACTGATCAGCCACGGCACGGATCGATCTGGCATCCTCACCTTCGATCTCGACAAAATCCCCATAAGGCAGTTCGTCGAGCATAATGTGAGTTTCACCCAGGTCATAGGTTGTGCGGTACTTTTCGTAATGGACCAGCTTTTGATAGCCCAGCGCTTCAAGGAATTGTTTCGCTCTCTCGAAGTCCTCCACCACGAATTCGATTTCCTCCCGGCTGAGAATCCCCGTTTCTTTTTTGCTTGCCCCCTTGTAGGTCAGTCGTACCGCGGTGTCGCGTCTCAGGCGCAGGACCCGCCCCTCGGCGCGGAGACTGGCTCCGGGGAGGTCGAAGCGAAGATTTGTCTCGAGAACACGTGCCTGGACCAACTGGGCGCCCAACTCCTCAAGACTAACTTTGAGCCTGTTCAAATCCCGAACATAAAACTTGACTTCCGTCTCCTGCATCCACTCTCCTGATCACTGGCTACTGATCACTATTTACTGAATCACTGAAGACTGCCTACAGAACACTGAGTAGAATCTGTTTTTGTTCGACCGTTTCGCCTGGCTTGACACGCACTCGTCCAACGCTGCCATCCCGAGGCGCTTTCAATTCATTTTGCATTTTCATCGACTCGAGGATCAGCAGGACCTGTCCCCTTTTGATCTCCTGTCCTTCCTCGACGGGGATCGTCACGACCAGCCCGGGCATCGGCGCTCGGAGATGGAATTCGCCGGTCTCTACCACGCCGCTGCTGGCCGCGCTGCGTAACCGTTTCTCGCGTTCGTCCTCCACTGTGACCGGGAACAAGCGTCCGTGCAGCAGCACCTGCCAGTTGTCCTCTCCTAATGCGGCATAGCCCTCGTGTGATTTGCCATCCACGATCAGCGAATAAACGGGCTGCCCACTCACCGATTCGAAATCCACCTCATAGACTTTCCCATCCACGCTGACGTGTTTTTCATCGATGATCTCAACCAGAAATTGTTTGTCTTCAATAGTGGTGATGTATCTCATGTGATAGTCCTGTAGTTGGGTAGTTTCATAGTTAGGCAGTTTCATAGTTTGGTAGTTTGGTAGTTGGATAGTTCACTCGACGAACTATCCAACTACGTAACTAAACAACTACGCAACTACACAACTAAGCAACTACCTGTGCATTCTCTCCCAGCGGCCCACCCATTTCCAGTTGCTCGTGTCGCGCTCGTTGCGATTGACAATATTGGCAGAACGCTCGGTCTCCCGATGCGCGACCAGTGTTGCCATGATGGCCGCAGTCTCAACATTATTTTCTTTGCCATCACCTGCTTCATCCATCGAGAAGCGTTCCTCGACGAAACGGGTGTCGTATTGGCCGCCCATGAAGCGATGCGAATCCATCATCGTCTGGTGGAAGGGGATATTGGTCTTCACGCCGATGATCCGGTACTCCTCCAACGCGCGCCGCATTCGCAGAATGGCCTGGGCACGCGTCTCGCCCCACACGATCAGCTTGGCAATCATCGGGTCATAAAACGGTGTGATCTCGAAGCCAGGGTACACACCGGTGTCTACACGCACACCCGGACCGGTTGGCAGCAGGCTGTGTGTAATGCGTCCCGTGGACGGCATGAAGTTGTTGTACGGATCTTCGGCATTGATGCGGCATTCGATCGCGTGTCCGTTGAATTTGATGTCCTCCTGTTTGTAGCTCAACGTACGCCCACGCGCAATGCGGATTTGCTCCTTCACAATGTCAACCCCTGTGATCATCTCGGTGACCGGATGTTCCACCTGCAAACGCGTATTCATTTCAAGAAAATAGAAGTTCTCATCCTTATCGAGCAGGAATTCAATTGTGCCCGCGTTGACATAATCGACTGCCTTGGCAGCCTTGACAGCCACAGCTCCCATGGTCTGACGCAGCTTCTCATCAACGGCCGGCGAAAGCGCCTCTTCCAACAATTTTTGATGACGCCGCTGCAGAGAACATTCACGCTCACCCAGGTGGATTACATTGCCGTAGGTGTCTGCAAGAATTTGGATCTCGACGTGGCGCGCACCTTCGAGCAATTTCTCCAAATAGACATTTCCATTACCAAAGGAAGATTCCGCCTCACGCCGCGCGGACTGCAGGAGGCCTGCCATTTCTTCCAGGCTTTTTACTTCTCGCATACCTTTCCCGCCGCCGCCTGCTGTGGCTTTGACCAGCAGCGGGAACCCGATCTGCGGAGCCGCGGCCAGCAGTTCTTCGTCCGTCATGCTGCCCATGCCTTCCGTCCCCGGCACGACCGGCACACCGGCCTTGATCACGGTGGCGCGTGCTTTGGCTTTATCACCCATCGCTGCAATCGACGACGGTTTTGGGCCAATGAATGCGATCCCTGCCTCTTCGCATGTCCTGGCAAAATCATCCCGTTCTGCGAGAAATCCATAGCCGGGATGAACAGCATCTGCGCCGCACTTACGCGCGATCTCAAGAAGCTTGTCCACACGCAGATAAGATTCCCGCGAGGGAGCCGGTCCCAATAAATAGGCCTCGTCCGCGTAACGGACGTGCAAGGCGCTGCGATCCGCTTCTGAATAGACCGCAACCGTATCGATACCCAATTCGCGACAGGCACGGATGATACGTACCGCGATCTCCCCACGGTTGGCAACCAAAACTTTTTGGAACATGACACCTCCAGCCAACAGCTAACAGCTGTTAGCTATTAGCTTAGAGTGGAATATTACCGTGCTTTTTCGCCGGGTTGCTGTCACGCTTGTTGCTGAGCATCTCCAGCCCATTGATCAGGCGCGGGCGCGTTTCCTTGGGCTCGATCACATCATCGATGTAACCGCGTTCCGCCGCCACGTAGGGACTGGCGAATTTCTCACGATATTCGGCAACCAGTTCGGCCTTTTTCTTGACCCAGTCCTTTGCCTTTTCAAGTTCCTTGCGGAAGATGATACTGACGGCGCCATCGGGTCCCATGACCGCGATCTCCGCCGAGGGCCAGGCCAGGTTCAGATCGCTGCGGATATGTTTGGACGACATCACACAATACGCGCCGCCGTAGGCTTTGCGTGTGATCACCGTCAATTTTGGGACTGTCGCTTCACAATAGGCATAGAGCAATTTCGCCCCGGACCGAATGATGCCGTGATGTTCCTGATATGTCCCCGGCAGGAAGCCCGGTACATCTTCGAACGTGATGATCGGGATGTTGAATGAATCACAAAGGCGGACGAAACGCGCGCCCTTTTCGCTGGCATCGATATCGAGGACACCAGCCAGCACAGCCGGTTGATTTGCCACGATGCCGACCGAGTGCCCGCCCAGGCGCGCAAAGCCAACCACAATATTCGCCGCGTAATTCTCGTGGATCTCGAAGAATTGCCCGCCATCGACGATCATGCGGATAACTTCCTTGACGTCGTACGGTTTGTTCGGGTCATCGGGGACGATCGTATCCAGGCCCTCGTCCATTCGAAGCGGATCATCACCCGGAATGAACGGCGGGTCTTCCATATTGTTTTGCGGGAGGTACATGAGCAATTTCCGGATCAAGTAGAGTGTGTCCGCTTCGCTATCCGCGGCAACGTGACAAACGCCGGATTTTTCCGAATGCACGCTGGCTCCCCCTAATTCCTCGAAGGATACTTCTTCGTGAGTGACGGCCTTGACGACGTCCGGTCCGGTCACGAACATGTAGGAAGTGTTGCGGGTCATGAAAATAAAATCGGTCAGGGCCGGAGAATATACGGCACCGCCGGCACAGGGTCCCATGATCGCTGAAATTTGCGGGATGACCCCTGAAGCCAGTGTATTGCGAAGGAAGATATCCGCGTACCCGCCCAGCGCAACGACGCCCTCCTGGATGCGTGCGCCGCCGGAATCATTCAATCCGATCAGCGGGGCGCCGTTCTTCATCGCCATATCCATGATCTTGCAGATCTTCTCAGAATGGACCTCCCCTAGGCTGCCGCCCAGGACTGTGAAATCCTGTGAAAAGACGTAAACAAGGCGCCCTTCGATCGTGCCCCAACCCGTCACAACGGCATCGCTCATGAACTTTTGTGAGTCAAGCTTGAAGTCATGCGTGCGGTGCTGGACAAAAGAGTCCAGTTCGCGGAACGAACCTTTGTCGAGCAAAAGATCGATCCGCTCGCGGGCCGTCAAACGTCCTTTTTTGTGTTGTGCCTCGATCCGTTCCGCTCCCCCACCCAGACGCGAGCGGGCTTTCTGCTCACGTAGATTCTGTATGTTCGTTTGGTTGCTCATGTTCCTCACTTCTGATGAAAAATCTTCTGGTCTTGCGATTGAATGCGCTCACCAGTGTCACTGCCAATAGCAGGCCGGATGCAATCAACGCAAAAGATAGGTTCGCCCTGGGCACTTCAAAAAACATCCGCTCGATCCAATATTCCATCAGCCATAGGAATACGGATATGGGAATCGCCCAACGAGGCCATGGCCTTCCACCGAACAGGCCCCACAGGAGTACGCCTCCCACGACGGCCCAGCCTGCTCCCGTTATGGACAGATACAGCGGACTGAGACGGGCGCCAAATTCAATCAGCACATCCCACCAGCGCAGGGCAGCCAACCATCGAACCAGGCCCCACACTGATAGGCTTAACACCAGCCATACGAGCAGGGTTACACCGAAAGGACGCTTTCGAGGCACAGATTCAACCTCCTTTAACGGGACATGGTCCCGACTGCGTGCCGAAGGTCCCGCGCCAAGCGGGGCGAACGGATCATCCTTCATAGCTAAGGGGCACGGTACTGCATAAGGCGCTTCCCGCCGTAAGAAATGCCCAGCGGTACCAAATATTCATTGAATTGGCCCTTATAAGGCTGCTGGTCTAAAATCACGGGGTTGGCAAGTACATAATCAAGGCCTACATTGTAGAGATATTCTCCACCCTGGTGGGCCTGCAAAGCTTGAAAATAAGCGTAACTATTGATCAATCCATCCATATTGACAATGGCACGATCCTGGATGAAGTACCCGACATTGCCGCCGCCGGTCAACCCGATGAGGCTTCCGGGTTCCGTATGCTCTTCGAGGAGCGGCACAATGTCCATGTAGGGCGTATCCGCTGCCCAGTGATTGTATGGCATCGTGTTTTGGATCCACTGCCAGAATGATATGCCCATACTGATGCCGAAATAGGCAGCAAATACCCAGGCAACCACATGCCTGGTGGGCAGCCTGCGAATCAATGTGTAAAATATTCCGAGTATGAGGCTAAAGGTCAAAACAATAATGACCAACTGGCTGACCCAGTACCACTCCTTGTACGAGGCATACCCAAGTGCACTATAGTAAAGCATCTGCAACCAGGCTGCACTCAAAAGTGGAATGAGGCTCATTTGTGTAATGACAATTTTGCTTTTCTTGCGATTCGTCAGCAAAATAAAGTAAAAAATAACTGCAAAGAGTGTGAGGAGGATGAGATACCGCCAGGTATCTTCTATCCACAAAATCCGGTATAAGCGCTCTGCCCAGCCTCCAATGATCGTTGATACCGGACTCCAGGCATTTGTATCGCTAAGAGAGCCGTATCTTAAGCCGAAGAAGGATAGTAAATCGCGCGCGGAGCCGCCATAAGCACGTCCCGGAAGTGACGCCCACCATTGCTTGATCTGTCCACTGACCGGCGAGAACGTTCCGAAGACGATTTTGCTCCAAACTATGTAAATACCCAGAGTGCCCAGAACGATGCCATAATAGAGTGATCCTTCAGCAAGCCACTTCTTCCAATAGTTACGCAAATCATCCAAAGGCTTTTCCGGCACATGGGAAGACAAAGTTCGATTTGTTTGCAAGCCCAGAAGCATAAGCCTGCTCACCCCAAAAAACACTAAAGTTAACCCCAGATCAATCAAAATAATGAGACGCGAGAAAGAACCCTGCACCAATCCAACCTGCTGGCTGGCAAGCATGAGCATCCCTGTCAGCAGCGAACTGGCCAGAGTAAACAAAATCAGCCGCTTAAATAATACAACAGGTCTTGAGATCACCGAATGCTGATACAAACCAAACAAAAATGCCGACGGGATTTTGACGATCAGACCCAAAGCTGTCATTGTCAGGGCCACATCGACATCATTGTAATAGCCCGAGATATCAATCCGGATGATAAATGCAAGCAAAATCAGGATGACGACTGAAGCGATGTCGAGCGGAAGCAAAAAACGCAGCAGGCTGCCGCGAAATATGACCCAAAGCCCCACGATACCGGCAAGAAAAACAAGATCGAGTCTGCTGAACATGGCAAGCACGGCGATGATTGCCAGAATTGCTACTTGTTTGCTGGAAACCTCGCTTTTCCGCCAGGAAGCCTCGAATTCATAGAGTTTGTAGACGAGCAGAACGATAAAGAGCGCCGCAATGCCGGATTCCAATCCGTTTTGATAAAGGGTGTTAAGCACATCACGGCTAAACACCCAGAACACGGCCGCCGCCGCTCCGATGGCAGGCATGAAGATCCTGCCAATCAACCGGTAGAGCAGAATGCCGGTCGCGACCGAAAGTCCACTCATCACCAGGAGAAGAAGCCGCAAAGGCAGGATCAGGTCAAAGCGTGCCAATGCGAAGACAGGGATACAGACCAGCATCCATAACGGGTGGTAGCCGTTCGTCGGGTTGATACCGTCGAACGTACTGCCGTGCCCTTCGCTGATATTCTGCGCAACCTTGAAATAATAGTAGGCATCATCGCGTGTGAACCAGCGCCACGAGAGGTTTTGTGGATCTGACAACGCCGCGTACAAACTGATGGACATCACAACAATAATCAGAATTGTTTCAAACCATGGGAATCGTTTCATCAATGAATATCCAATGTGATCTTTCCGAAATTTTCGTTCCTCCACAACCGTTTCTGCGCCAGTGCAGCCTCTTTGAGAGGATATGTTCTGTCTATCACCGGTTTTAATTTACCGCCAACGACCAAATCCATCACCTCTTTGAAATCGCGTAGTGTACTCATCGTCGAGCCAATGATGCTGAGATGTTTGGCAAACATATAACGATTGTCAATTTCGAATTTCGGTCCGCCGCTGTTGCCCACCGTCAGCAGGCGTCCGCCCTTACGCAAGGTGCGCAGGCTTTGCATGAACGTCGTACCGACGTTATCCACGACCACATCCACGCCGCGTTTGTTTGTCGCCGCGAAAACCGCTTTGGACCAGTCGCCTTCTTTGGAACGGTCGATCAGGATGTCTGCCCCGAGGGTCTCCGCCATTGCCAGCTTTTTCGCATCGGAACCCACGACCACGATCCGGGCGCCGATATATTTGGCGATCTGCACGCTGGCAGTGTTTACCCCGCCCCCCGCGCCGACGACGAGCACCGTCTCGCCTTTCTGTAGATTCCCGCGCTTTACCAGCGAATGCCAGGCCGTTTGATAGACCAGTGCCGCAGCCGCGGCTTGATGGAAATCAAAATCCGCCGGCAGGCGATAAAGCTGCTTCACAGGCAGTGAGACGTATTCCGCGTAGGTGCCGCGGGTCGTCTCGCCGAGTAAATGCCATTCGCGGCACAGATTGTCTTTCCCGGCCAGACAAAACTCACACTTTCCACATCCGAGATTGGCATCGATGACAACGCGATCACCCAGCCTTACCCCTGTCCCCTCTGCCCCAGGGATAGGGGAACCTAATGCCACAACTTCTCCTGCCCCATCCGCTCCATTGATATGAGGCATTTCCAGCTTCAGACCGGGCCAGCCGTTACGCACCATGACATCCATGCGGTTGAGCGCCGCGGCATGCAATTGGATCAAGGCCTGGCCAGGTTGCGGTTCAGGCGTTGGGAAATCCGCGTACTCCAGCACTTCGGGACCGCCGTGTTGGCGGAACAGGACAGCTTTCACGGGGACGATTGTAACTGATTAGGGGCAATCGCGTTTATTCGATCCCCTGTCGGGAGTGTCTAATCCAGTGGGCTAGGCCACACACCTGCCCTGGCGGGCGGTGCCAGGGGAGCGCACAGAGCTTTTGAGTTTTTTCTCAGAGAACTCAGTGATCTCGGTGGCGAAGAGTGTTTTAACCCATTCTTTTGGACACACTCTCTCCTGTCAAAGAATAACGTCACAGCCCACTTATGTTTACTGACACAGCCAGCCCAGGTCACCGGAGTGCCAAAGCTGGAACTGTAATGTACCTCTCCCGTTTCTGATCTCACACATGGATTTTCCCCAACCCTGTAGTTGAGCATCGACCCGGGCAAGCAGGCTGCTCTCCAGGTCCCCTTTGACGATCACAACGATATCACGTTGATTTACCAGATCAATTGCGCTGGCAGGAAGTTGATCTCCTTCGATAGGCAGGTTGATAAGCTGCCTTGGCGAAGCAGGGATCAAATATGCTTTTTGAACAATTTCCATGCCATTTGTATTCCAGCCAGGCGGAGCAACAAATGCATAGGACTTTGGAGGAACCTGCGAATTGGCATTGATCTCTCGCACCGTCTTTATGAACATGGGCGCAAGACTGTGATACTGCGCCATGTTCCGGATATCGATCACATACGCATGATACAAGTTGACAAGTACGATCGAACCCACCAAAAGACTGAGCACTGCCCATCGATTCGCGCGGAACAGGGACTTCGCCATCTCAGCGCTCCACTCCAGCCCAAAAGCAGTGAATAAAACGAACCATGGCAGGAGCAAAAACATGCGTGTGGCAGTAGGGAAGTTACGCCCGTGGGTGGCTCCCACTACAAAAAACATCATCAGGAAACTCAGGCCCAGAAAGAGGGCCGATTTGTTGCGCTGGAATCCCGCTTTCATCAATAGTACAAACCCCATGACAACAAACACGCTGCCGAGCGGATCCAGATAGCCCGTGGAAACATAATGAGATTGTTCCGGCATATATAAAAAGGAGAGCGAGGAATACAACGTGTTGCGCAGGAAATTTTGTACAAACATTCCAATGGAACTGCTGGCTTCCGTGTACAGGAACGTGCCCGGGATTTTAGCCTCCCAATATCTGGGCTGGGCAAGCAAAGGGTAGAACAAAATCGACACGGAGGCAATCATCCGGGCCCAGCGCTTGAGCGCCTCTTTGTTGGTGGGCGGAAGAAAGATCAAAAGCCCCAAAACCGGCAATGGAACCACGTATAACGCAGCCGGATAGAGATAGAAACAAAGCCCCATCGCCAGGCCGGTCGCGGAAAAGGCGATGGGCTTCATGGATTGCAATGCCCAGGTCAAAGACGCCAGCACCAGGCCAGTAGCAAAGAGCGCCTGTAGATTGTTGTAGCCAATCTTCGAGAATGACAGAAGATAATGCGAAAAACCCAACAAAATAACCGCAATCATGGCAATTTTCTGCGGGACAAAAGCTTTGAAGAAGTAATAAAAGAACGGGAGGGAGCATGCCACCAGGAAAGGATTGCTAAATCGCCACCCGAAATTGCGATTATCGAACAGCTTCATAAAGAAGTCGTGGATGTAGGACGAGAAATAGGGATGCGTTCCGTAAACAAAATTTCCATTGAAGGTCGTGTTGACCAACTCCCATGCCGAGCGATTGTCCAGAATATTCAGAACTTCCGTAAAAAAGCTATATTCATCGCCGATGACAACATAGTGCCAGCCATCAATATTCCAGGTTAAAGCCACCAGTGAAGCAATACTCACCCAAAAGATCGCGGGGATCGCTTTGCGGTGTCGTAGAAAATTGATCGCCGCCAGAACAAGGAGAAAATAAAATATGAAGTTGGGTTTATCGGTTCCGAAGGAGGTATATAGCGCAGCGCACAGTGCAACGATAAAGAGGACCGCATCCAGGACTAACCGCCCGTGCGTTTGAACGTGGTTCCGGAAAGATCCTGCCGGGCAATCGGACAGGATTCGACCGCCGATGAACAAAGCCAGTGCCAGGAGCAAATCCCAACCCGGTATTCTTCCTGCAAACAGCGCCCACCCTGCACTGAGGTTAACAATAACAGCTGCGCCCATCAGCAGGCAAAATCCCCATCTGGACCGTCCTTTGTCAACCGGATCTTTTATGGTTTCAATATTTCCAGAGGCCAGGCTGGAGAATAACAACGCCGGGCTGCTCCGCCAGAGGAGCATAATCAATGCCGCGAGCAATATGGCGATAAATACAAGTAAAAAATAGCGCGGGTACGCCAGCGATTTCAGGTTTGCTGTGTTCCACCAAAACTCTTCCACGGCGTCGATGAAAATCGGTTGTTCAAGCCATCGATCTCGAATGACGAAATAAGAGGGGATTGAACTGGTGACCAAAAGGATACTAAAAAAGACGGTTTTCAACCCCTGCAAAACAATCACTTTGAGCCTGGTGTTATAGCCGACTACTTCAACACCCCTTAACTCGCGTTCCAACTCATCGGTTTTTTGCCCCAGGTTACCATTTTGCTTTTCAAGCGTTTTTTCATCAGTGGAGGCATCGTTGACCATACGACCCGGTTTTCCTTGAAATTTATTATTTCAATCCCAGTTCACTTCTCGAGATGACCAGACGCTGTATCTCGCTGGTCCCTTCGTAGATTTCCGTGATCTTGGCATCGCGGAAGTAACGCTCGAGAGGCAGCTCCTTGCTATAGCCCATGCCACCATGAATTTGGATAGCCTGGTGGGTCACATACATCGCGGTTTCGGAGGCAAATAATTTTGCCATGGAGGCCTGCAGCGAATAACGGCTGCCATCCTTTTTGGATTTCTCCTTTGCCAGCGCCGCGTTGTAGATCAGCAGACGGGATGCCTCGATGCGCGTCTTCATATCTGCGATCTTGAATCCGGTCCCCTGGAAGGCCCCGATCGGTTGACCGAACGCCTCTCTCTCGACCGCGTATCGGCGCGCCGCTTCGTAAGCCGCTTCCGCGATCCCAAGCGCCTGTGTCGCGATCCCGATCCGGCCCGCATCCAGCACGGTCATTGCGATCTTGAAGCCCTCGCCCTCCGCGCCGAGACGATTGGCAGCAGGCACGCGGCAGTTTTCGAAGATCAGCTCACTCGTCGCGGAGGCGCGGATCCCGAGCTTGGGCTCCTTCTTCCCGCGGGTCAGGCCCGGGGTGCCGGCTTCGACTAAAAACGCGCTGATACCCTTCTGATGTTTCTCCGGATCGGTCATCATAAAGACAACATAGTAATCGGCAACGGGACCACTCGTCACCCAGGACTTGCGGCCGTTCAACACATACGAGTCGCCGTCGCGCGTGGCGCGGCTTTTCATCGTCCCTGCGTCTGAACCGCTCTGCGGCTCCGTCAGCGAGTAGGCGCCGATGGATTGTCCCGATGCGATCGGGGTCACAAATTTTCTCTTCTGTTCCTCTGTGCCGAACTTCATAATGCCGTGGCAATACAACGAATTATTCACCGACATGATGACACCGTGCGAAGCATCTGCCTTGCAGATCTCCTCGAGCGCCAGGACATAGGCGAGCGTATCCATGCCCGCGCCGCCGTATTCCTCCGGGATCTCGATCCCCATGAACCCCATCCCGCCCATTTTCTTGATCGTCGCGTGCGGAAATTCCCCGCTCTCATCGAACTCAGCCGCAACCGGAACGATCTCGTTCTGCGCAAAATCGCGGGCGGCCTGGCGTAACATTTTATGCTCTTCACTAAGGGAAAATAACGTCAAGTCAGACATATTCCACGAATAACTCCTCGCTCGGGATTATACCCCCTCATGCTCGGTGAAACCGCTTCCCACTCTCTGATAAAATAGATATATGGCTGACAGCATTTTGGCAAACATTTCGGTCATATCTGGGAGGATTCATGAATGTAACCCCTACGTCTGACGAAAAAGTCATGGCAGCACTGGCACACGGTTCGATATTCCTCGCATTTTTAGGACCTGTGGTTTCGGTGGGAGTTTGGGCATTCCAGCGTAAAAAATCAAAATATGTCTGCTTCCACGCCCTTCAGGCGATGGGCTATCAGGCGCTCATGTTTTGGCTTTGGATCGTGGTGATGATCTTGATCATGGTATTGGCAATGTGCCTGGCATTCCCATTGAGTATGGTGATCATGGAAGAGTCCCGGGACACAATGTTTGCTCCGTTTGTTTTTCAGATGTTCATCTTTATGTCAATATTCGGCTTCATGGGGCTGTTCTTCATAATCGGGATTGTCGCCGCAGTGTACTGCTTGCTGGGACGTCATTTCCGCTATCCAGTGATCGGGAAATGGCTGGAACAGCACTTACCCTACAATGTGGATTCAGAATCTGAGATCGATGAAACCCAGGAAGAGAACTGGGTGGCAGGCATATGCCATGCGACCGCCATCCTGCAGCTCTGGGGAATCGTGACGCCTCTCCTTGTATGGTTCACCCAAAAGGAGCGCTCGGCGCGCCTGCGGTTTCAGTCCATGCAGGCAGTTGTATATCAGGGAATCGCCCTGGTCGCTTACATAGTGGGGATGGCACTCTACATGCTTTCTTTCTTTGGGATGTTCTTTATGCTGTTTGCCGCAGGGACGATGAGTGAGGGTGGAGAAATTCAAGGTCCAGCGGGTCTACTCATTTTG
>Ga0105092_10000976_pt1 | contig 15198 bp, 10 predicted proteins | sample PPLLak2March2015_FD_87021 | JGI IMG/M metagenome (GOLD analysis project Ga0105092, IMG submission 87021) | Freshwater sediment microbial communities from Prairie Pothole Lake near Jamestown, North Dakota, USA - PPLs Lake P7 Core (1) Depth... | ecosystem: Environmental > Aquatic > Freshwater >... | reverse complement strand
CATTGGCTGCGTAATTAATAGTAAAATTACTGTTTTTCAAACCGGACAAAACAGCCTTTGAGTTTTTGGTAACTCCAGGCCGTTTTGTCCTTACGCAGCTACTTAATATTTACACAAGAATCTTTACACTACCTTCTAACTATTTCTACCTATTTCCATCAGTTTCTCACTCAAGTTTTGGATTTAATACTGCAACCAATGGCCTTTGTGCTGCTTGGTTCAGGATCCTTACCAGAAAGAAGCGCATCGACTGCATTTTCAATATAAGGCTTTTTTACAGCAGAGGCATCCTGGTAATTATCATCCACGGCACCGATATATTTAACCACCTGTTTGCCTTTGCCATCCTTCTGGAGAATAAAGGTATGGGGTGTGTTAGTGGCTCCGTACAATCTGAATACCTCATGCTTTGGATCAAAAAGGTATGGAAATGTATATCCTTTTTCCCTGGCCCTGGTTACCATAGCTTCATAGGAATCTGCAGGTTCCACGGCCGGATCATTTGGATTGATCGCAATCACGGGGAAACCCTTGGCCTTATATTCTTTGTCAATTGCTATGAGGCGGTCCTGGTAGGCCTTTGCATAAGGACAATTATTACAGGTAAACACCACAATAAATCCTTTTGCATTGGGAAAATCGGACAGGCTGACCAATTTACCGTCCACATTTTTAAGTTTAAAATCAGCAGCGGGGTCACCCACTTTATAACCTTCACCCGGATACAGGTTGAATGCGGCTAATAACAGCAATGATGTCAGTATCGATTTCATGATAATTCATTTTTAAGATTTAAGGACTAAGAGAAGCAATGGAATGGTTAATATCTTCATAGGATAGTGCTTTTTCAAAAAAGTACCGGCTTTTGCCTTTATAAATGAGGGTTGCCGGAAGCGATCCTGACCATCCGGGATCAACTTTGTCAATCCAGGCATTGGCATCAGGATCATTCAGCAAAATCACCTGTGCGGTGATATCGTTTGACTTTAGAAATTGCTTCAGACCTTTGTTGATCTGATCCGGGAAATCCAGGCTTACAAGCAATACCTTTACTTTCCGGTCTGAATATTCCCTGTGTATCTTTTCCAGGCCAGGCAATTCCTTCCGGCAAGGTCCGCACCAGGTAGCCCAGAAATTAATAATATATACAGTATCCGAATTCATATGCAACTTTTTTTCAATCTGGGAAAAACTGACCATGGACACCTGTTTATCCTGCCCTGATGATTCCCCTGATGAATAAAGCAATACGCATATTATGAACAACCAATATTTTATCAAGACGCTGGTATTGTCTACGACTAACAATCCCCTGGTTGTTTGGTTAAAGTAACTTTTGTTAAAAAAGGTTAAACTGATCTTTTTTTTCCTGCTGATCCATTTCCAATATTGATATTGAGCAGCTTCCGGACAATACAATTCCACGTTGTCCGGTGTAATTTAAACACGGTTGTTAAGGCTTGGCCAAACATAATTACTACTTTTTTGTTTTTGGTTGAGTATACAGAAGACAGGTTTAATCCTGCATTGGATATTGAAATAGGTACTTGACAATCAATCCGAATGAATTTCTCTTCAACCCGGCCGGAAAAATCTGATTTTAGAAAGACCCGGATAGGGATAATTTTATTCCTGCAGGTTTTCATTACATTATATTATCCGGGCATCCTGATCGCCCAGTCTCAGCAGGATTTGATCCAGGGCGAGGCTGATCTTGAGATCTGTGTGGATTTTGCGTTGGAACATCAGCCACTTGTAAGGCAGCTCAGCCTAAGCGAGGAGATCAGTAAGCGCGATATAGGGATTGCCCTCTCGGATTGGTTGCCAAAAGTTGATATTACCGCAGCAATACAGCATTATCTTAAACAACCGGTATCCATATTCCCGGATTTTGAAAATCCCTCCGGCCCGAAAAGAGAAATTACAACAGGTGTAAAAAACACCTCTTCCCTTCAGTTTAACGCCAGTCAGGTCATTTACAACAACGATGTATTAATTGCCGGCAGAACTGCAAGATTTTACAGACTAAGGTCAACACAAACGACTCGGGAAGGCAAAATTGATCTGGCTGTCCGCGTTAGCAAAGCCTTTTATGATGTGCTTTTATCGGAAGCCCGGCTCGATTTCCTGAAAGAGGATCATGCACGAATTTACAAGAGCATGAAAGACGCACACAGCCAATATGAATCCGGCATCAGTGATAAGATTGATTATCAGAGAGCTACAATTTCTCTGAATAATATTAATGCGGAAATTCTAAGCACAGGTGAGGAAATAAAAGCCAAATATTTTTTTTTGAAAGAACTGATGGGATACCCTGTTTCAGAGCCGTTAAGGATTGTTTACGATAGCCTTAAAATGATGCAGGATATCTGGATCGACACAACAAATTCCATTGATCACCGCAACAGGGTCGAATATCAGTTGCTGCTTACCAGTCTGAACCTGCAAAGATTTTCAGTTGAATATTACAGGATGGGTTTCCTGCCTTCCTTATCAGCATTTGGTAATTACAACCTGGTGTATCAGAATGATAATTTCAGTGATTTGTATATCCGTGATTTTCCCAATTCTTCTGTAGGTCTCAGATTGGCTGTTCCCCTTTTTGATGGCTCCCGGAGGATTCAGCAATTGAAAAGGGCAAATTTGCAGTATCGGGAAATGGCACTTGATACCCTTAATCTGAGGAGCCGAATGAATACGGAATACGCACAAGCCATGGCTTCCTATAAAAGCAACCTGAAAATCTTTCATGCGGCACGTGAAAACTCAGGGATTGCAGATGAAGTTTACAATACAGTTAAACTCCAGTATGATGAGGGAATAAAATCCTATCTGGAAGTAATCGTTTCGGAATCCGATCTCCGCTCCTCCAGGATTAATGAGCTTAATGCCCTTTACAGGCTTCTTTCCAGTAAACTCGACGTAGAAAAATCACTTGGTAATATTAATGTCAACTGATGAAAAATTCCGGCATACATATTCAGGCAGTTGTGATGATATATGTTTCCGCAATGATAATTTCCCTGACCGCCTGCGGGAAGAAGGGACAGGAAAGCCAGGCAGTTGACCCGGTGCCTGTTAACGTAACAGAAGTATACAAGGAGAAAGTTTCATTTTATGTCAATTATCCCGGAACAGCAATGGCCCTGAATGAAGTTGAGCTGCGCAGCGAAGTGGGAGGATTTATTACAGGAATATTTTTTAAGGAAGGTGAATTCATAAAAAGGGGCCGAAAACTCTACGAGATCGATCGCAGTAAATATGCTGCATCCCATGAACAGGCCAGGGCAAATGTTGATATTGCCAACGCCAATGTGGAAAGGGCACAACGGTATGTGGACCGGTATACAAGACTGAGTGAGAACGATGCCATAGCAAAACAGAGACTGGACGATGCGCAAACCGATCTCCGGAATGCCGGTCTCCAGCTTGTACAGGCCCAGGCTGAACTGGTAAAATCCCGGACTGATCTCAATTTTTCAGTGATTACAGCTCCGTTTGACGGAACCATTGGATTGTCGCAGGTTAAGCTGGGAACCCTGGTAATACCGGGGCAAACCCTGATGAATACCATTTCTTCTGACGATCCCATGGGAGTAGATTTTGTGATCAATGAAACGGAGCTCGGGGCTTTCCAGGCGCTGACCAAAAAAGACATTCCACCGAATGATTCTACTTTCAGGATTTCGCTTCCAGACAGATCCCTGTATGCTGAAAGGGGAAAAATCGAGGTCATAGATCGTGCCATTGACCCGCAGACCGGTACCATTCGGGTACGCCTTGAATTCCCGAATCATGACAAAAGACTGAAGGCCGGGATGAGCTGTGATGTTCATGTTCTGAATTCCAGCGGCCATGAGCAACTGGTAATCCCGTCAAAAGCACTTTTTGAACAGATGTCGGAATATTTTGTGTTTGTTGTAGACAGCCAGAAGGCTAATCAGACCAAAATTTCCCTTGGTGCCCAGTTAAAGGGAAAGGTGATAGTGACTGACGGATTGTTGGAAGGACAAAAAATCGTAACTGACGGCATACAGAAATTGCGCGACGGAATGGCCGTTAAAGTCGGAAACGAAAGTTCCGGCGGCGGAATGTAAACAGGTCACGAATTTTTAAATGAATGATAGCAAATACGTTCATAAAACGTCCGATTACAGCCATTGTTATCTCAATAGTGATCACCCTGATCGGGACGATCTCGATCTTAAGATTGCCGGTAAGTCAATATCCCACCATCACACCTCCGGTCGTGCAGGTTTCAGGTGTTTATACCGGTGCTGATGCCGCAACGGTTGAAGAAACCGTGGCAACCCCGGTTGAGGTCCAGGTGAATGGTGTACCCGGTATGACATATATACAGAGTAACAGCACCAGTGACGGACGCATGGGAATGAATGTCAATTTTGAGTTGGGCACAGATGTAAACATTGCTGCCCTTGATGTTCAGAACCGTGTAAATGTCGCTTTGCCCCAATTGCCCGATGATGTAAAGCGACTCGGACTGACAGTGCGAAAAAGCAATACCGGCATATTAATGGTTGTTGGAATATATTCTCCCGGTGGTACTCATGATATAAGGTTTGTGGATAATTACACGAACATATTTATCCGGGACGCTATTTTACGGGTAAAAGGAGTAGGGGATGCCTTTACCAGGGCAGAAGATTTTTCTATGCGTATCTGGTTGCAGCCCGATAAAATGGCCCAGCAGGGAATAACGGCAAGCGACATTATCAGAACCGTTCAGGAACAGAATGTACAGGTAGCTGCAGGATCGGTCGGGGCCCCTCCCCAAAAAGGAGCACAGGCTTTCGAATATACTGCCTTTGTTCATGGCAGACTGAAATCGGAAAAAGAATTCGGTGACATCATTGTCAAGGCTAACCCGACGGAAGGGTCATTGGTATACCTGCGCGATGTAGCCCGCATCGAACTTGGCAGATTCCAGTATTCCGGAAGTGGATTTGTGGATGGAAAAAGGGCATCCTTTCTGCTCATTTTTCAAAGTCCCGGAAGTAATGCAATCGAAACAGCAAGAGGTGTGATCAAAACACTGGAAACCCTGAAAAATACGTTTCCAATGGATATCGAGTATAGCGTACCCTTCGAAACCATTTCCGTCGTCCGGGTTTCAATCAAAGAAGTGGTAAAAACACTGCTGATAGCCTTGTTATTGGTGACATTGGTGGTATTTCTTTTTTTGCAGAATTTCAGGGCAACCCTGATACCCATTTTAGCCATTCCGGTTTCCATAATAGGCACATTTGCCTTTTTCATACCCCTTGGTTTCACCATTAATACCCTTACCCTGTTTGGTTTCGTACTTGCCATCGGTATCGTCGTGGATGACGCCATCATTGTTGTGGAGGCTGTTCAGCATAATATTGATGAAAACCATTTATCTCCAAGGGAAGCCTCCTATAAGGCCATGAAAGAAATTTCAGGACCTGTGGTGGCAATTGCTCTGGTACTTGCGGCGGTGTTTGTGCCCGTCGGGTTCATACCGGGTATTGTAGGAAGATTGTATCAGCAGTTTGCCATCACAATTGCAATTTCGGTTCTAATATCCGCATTTGTCGCCCTGACCCTTACACCAGCCTTGTGTTCCCTGTTGCTCAAACGGGTTTCTTCTCCTCCGGTGCCTGGAAAAGCGGCAGGTCTTTTCAATGCGTTTAACCTCTGGTTTAAAAGAATCAATGTAAAGTATACCATAACAGTAGGGAAAGGATTGCGCCATACCCGTTATATCCTGGTATTTCTTGTCTTTCTGTTGCTTGCAACCGTTTTCCTGTTCAAATCAAAACCTACCGGTTTCGTCCCAACGGAGGATGAAGGCAGGGTATTCATAACCTTTGAACTTCCTGAAGCTTCCTCCACAGTGAGGACGGTTGAAGTGCTGCAAAAAATGATGCATATACTGCAGGAAGTTCACGGGGTCGGACATTTTGCTGCCATAGCGGGTCTGAACGTGGTTTCGTTTTCGAACAAATCCAACAGCGGCACTATTTTTTGCCAGTTTAAGCCATGGGATGAGAGAAAAACAAAGCAAGAACAGCTATATGGAATGATCGCACAACTACAGCAAAGGCTCGGCGTGATCAAGGAAGCAAGGATTGTAATAATTCCGCCCCCTGCCATTCCCGGTTTGGGAAGGACGGGCGGATTCAGCTTCGTTCTTCAGCAGCGTGAGAGCACGGATAATATACATGAATTTGAGAATGTTGCCATGAATTTTATGGCAGCAGCCAATAAACGCAGGGAAATATCAAATACATTTACTTTCTTTACAGCCCGCACTCCCGGATATCAGATTATGGTGAATCGCGAAAAATGCAAGCGAATGGGAGTAAGCCTTTCAGAGGTCTTCAACACTCTGCAAACATATCTTGGCAGCCGGTATATCAATGATTTCTCTTTGTATTCCAGAAATTTCAGGGTTGTTGCACAGGCCGACACAATGTTCAGGGAAAATGTGGAACAGCTGGGCGGATATTTCGTTCGCAACGATCGGGGTGAGATGTTGCCTTTGAGCACGCTGATCAGCCATTCCGTAAGTGAAAACGCTCAGCTGATCTCACATTACAATTTATACCGGTCAGCTGAATTTAATGGAAATGCTGCCGAAGGATACAGCAGCGGGCAGGCCATTTCTGCCCTCAAAGAGGTTGCAGCTGAAATACTGCCTGCCGGATACGGGTACGAATTCTCAGGACTGAGCCGGGAGGAGATCCTGGCAGGGAATACAACGGTAATGATCTTCTTCATATCGCTGCTGTTTGTATTTCTTTTCCTGTCTGCCCTTTACGAAAGCTGGTCAGTGCCATTTGCAGTACTGCTGGCAGTTCCGCTGGGAGCTTTCGGTGCGATCATCGCATTGACTTTCAATCATTCCCTCAGCAATAATGTATACGCACAGATCGGGCTAATTACTTTGATCGGCCTGGCGGCAAAGAACTCGATCCTGATTGTTGAATTTGCCAAAATACGTGTTGATTGCGGAATGGATATTATTAAGGCAACCCTTGAAGCGGTTCAGCTGCGCCTGCGCCCCATCCTGATGACATCATTTGCCTTTATTTTCGGCATCTCCCCCCTCATTTTTGCAAGCGGTGCAGGAGCTGTGGCGCGTCAAACTATCGGATGGACCGTTTTTGGCGGTATGCTTGCCGCTACGCTTCTTGGAATATTCATAGTTCCTGTTCTGTTTGTCCTGATCATTAAAACAGCCTACGGCGAACAAAAACTGGATTGGCTGCAAAAGAAATACTCCCCTAAAACCTAGTCAGCTGCTTTAAAACAATTAATCCGACTCTTACATTATCTTTGCTTCCCTTAATAATACCTGATGAGTACTTTTCTTTCGGTGGAAAACGGGGCTAAATCCTTTGGCGATATTGACCTGTTCGATAATATTTCTTTCACGGTGAACGAAGGGCGGAAAGTGGCCCTTGTTGCAAAAAACGGAGCCGGCAAGACGACTTTGCTGAATATTCTTGCAGGAAGGGATTCCTTTGATTCAGGGAGTTTTTATATCAACAGGGACATAAAAATCGGGTATCTCGAACAGGATCCTCATTTTGATCCCCGGCTAACATTGTTCAGTGCCGTGTATGGAGCTCCCGGCAAATTGATGGAAACGGTTCGGGAATATGAACAGGCTTTACACCAGCATGATAAAAAAAGGCTGGAAGCAGCAACAGCTATGATGGATTTCCATCAGGCCTGGGATACTGATTTGAAAATAAAACAGATGCTTGGTATACTGAAGCTTAATGACGCGGAACAGCTGGTTGGAACAATATCCGGCGGACAGGTCAAGCGCCTTGCCCTGGCAGTTGCCTTGCTTAATGAGCCGCATTTCCTGATTCTGGATGAACCCACCAACCATCTTGACCTGGATATGATTGAATGGCTGGAGGAATACCTGACGAAATCAAAGGTTACCCTTCTGATGGTTACCCATGACCGGTATTTTCTCGAAAGGATATGTAACGAAATCATAGAAATCGATGAAAAATCAGCCTTTACCTATAAGGGTAACTACACCTGGTTTCTCCGGAAGCGGAGCGAACGATTGCTTAATAAGGCACAGGCTACCCGGAAGGCTCAGAATCTCATGCATACAGAAATTGAATGGATGCGGCGGATGCCTAAGGCAAGGACCACAAAAGCCAAATACCGGATCGATGCTTTTTATCATCTGAAAAGCCAGTCAGAATACCGCAGAAACGATCGTCAAGTTGAGATCAATATCCAGGCTTCCAGGCTGGGAAAGAAAATCCTTGTGCTCGAAAATATTTCCAGGCGCTTTGGGGAAACGGTAATTTTGGATAATTTCTCATATACCTTTGCCAGGGGGGAAAAGCTCGGAATAATCGGACGGAACGGAACAGGCAAAACTACCTTCCTGAATCTGATTACCGGCCGGTTGAAAACGGATACGGGCACAATTGAGCAGGGAGAGACGGTTGCATTTGGATATTACACGCAGGAGGGGCTTGAATTCAAGCCCGGGCAGCGGGTCATTGACGTTATGAAGGAAATAGCCGACGTAATAGTCCTTGGAGATGGTCGCCAGCTGTCCATCATCCAGTTCATGAATCATTTTTTGTTCACCCCTGAAATGCAGTATGTACAGGTGGAAAAATTAAGCGGGGGGGAAAAGCGCCGTTTATACCTTATGACCGTGCTAATGCGAAATCCGAACGTTTTGATCCTTGATGAACCAACCAATGATTTCGATATAGTTACCTTAAATGTTCTGGAAGAATACCTTGCCGGTTTTGACGGATGTCTGATCATTGTCTCGCATGACCGTTTTTTTATGGACAAGCTTGTTCAACATCTCTTCATTTTCGAAGGAAACGGCGTGGTTTATGATTTCCCCGGAAATTACAGTGATTATCGTGCATCCCAAAAAGCCGAAGAAAAGGAAATTCTCAGATCACGACAATCTGAACCAAAAAATAATGATTCGATTACGAGGATGAAGGAAATATCGGCAAGGAAAAAACCTTCCTATAAGGAAACAAAAGAACTCGAAGAGCTGACACGTGAAATCGAATCACTTGAAAAAGAAAAAAATAGTCTTGAGTTTTCCATAAACAACGAAGAGTTGACAACTGAAGAACTGATCGTGAAATCCAACCGTATCGGGGAAATCATGATCCTTATCGATAATAAAAGTGACCGGTGGCTGGAACTGAGTATATAACATTACCAGAGGTCAATGCAAACCTATTTTAAATAGATGATTAAATGTTGTGAGATTTGTCACAGATGATTATCTTTAACAGGTTGTGTAATTAATAAATCGGCTTCCTTATATTTGTTTGGTGTGAATAATGATGTAAAAGAAAGGGTTTTGATAGTCTTACGGAAAGTAACCGGCAAAAAGATAGATGACATTAAACCCGAAAGTGATTTAAGGACCCAGCTGGCACTTGATTCTATTCAGATAGTGGAATTGTTTGCTGCGCTTGAAAAAGAACTGGAAATAGAACTGCCATTGCGTTTGATGACAGTGAAAAGCGGCCAGGCATTTATGGACCTTCTTGAACAGGAATTGAACGGATAGGCTGCAGTGCTCTGTCTGAAATGTTATATGATAAAAATTGATGATATGATGATGAACGGATCACAGTTATGCGAATTAAATTTCAAACAAATCTATTTCAGGGAAAGAAGGTTTGACAAAAAAATGATCTCAGATGCCATTGATCATCTGGCAAAACACCTTACTCTGAATCTCCGTTCTGCCTCTCCCTTCATCTTAATGGCGACTTATAATCACGTTAAGTCCCTGATTGCATATTATGCCATTTTAAAGGCCGGGAGAATTCCGGCTATACTGGACCCGGGTTGCAAATCGATCGAGCTTACTGAAATGATCGAGGACATTGATCCTGCAGCGATTATCTTTTTGAACTCCAATGAAATTGCTTTCCGGTATGATGAAGAAATAGTATTCAGAAATCAGAAACCAGGTTATATAATCAAATCGGATCTGAAGGATGTTTGCACACTGGCCTTTACCAACGCAGAGGACGGATATTCAAAAGGCGCCATGCTGACGGAGAAAAACCTGCTTTCAGAAATTGATGCATTGATCGTTACCAACAAGCTTAATGAAAATTCAGTCACCTGTGCGTTATTGCCGTTTTCGCACCTGTTCGGTCTGGTGCAGGGAATACTGGTCCCCACTCATGCAGGATCTACCGGCGTAATCCTCGAACTGGACATTATGAGAATTAATGAATTTGTAGGAAGAATTCAGAAACATATGGTAACACACCTGTATACCGTTCCTTCTTTATACTATTTGTTAAGCAAAGTGCCCGGAATTGAGCATGTGGTTCGTGGCATCCAGGAATTTTATTCCGGGGGTACCCAGCTAAGCTCTTTCATATTTAATTGCTTTTATAAAAAGACAAACCGCAAGATACGGGAAGGATATGGTCTTACTGAAAGTTCGCCCGGTGTTGCCCTCAACTTTGAAGATGAAGGCCCGGTGATAAACAGCATCGGAAAGCCTTTACCGGGATGTGAAATAAAAATTATAGACGACGATAACAAAGAGTGCCTGCCCGACCATATTGGTGAAATTTGCATAAAAGGTGACATGGTTTTCAAGGGATACTTTAATAATGCCGAATCTACGGAGGTCGTTTTAAAGGATAGCTGGCTTCATACCGGAGATTATGGAAAAAAAGATCTGAAAGGTTATGTTTATTTCTGCGGACTTAAAAAAGATATGATCAATGTTGCGGGAAATAATGTATATCCGAAAAAACTGGAAAGATTGATAAAGTACCATAAAAAAGTCACCGGGGTAAAGGTATTTCATGAGGAATCAATCGTGCAGGGACAGGTAGTTGGGGCAAATATCCAGCTTAAAAATCCATCGGAAAAGACCCAGGAGGAATTGAAAAGATGGTGTTTTGATAATATAAATAATGTATTACTTCCGAAAATATGGTTGTTTGAAGAAGCGGTGTACAATCAATAATCCAGGTACAGTATGAATAGTTTTAATATCGAGACAAGTGAGTTGTTTCAGGTAGTTAAACAATTACAAGAAAACGGATATGCTTTTCAATATTTCGAGGATTCCCATTTTAACGGAAGGACAATAACCGTAAACAAAAAGGAATTGCTCCACTTTGCAAGTTGCAGTTACCTGGGCCTTGAAACACATCCTGATCTCATAAATGCAGCCATTGAAGCCATAAGAAAATACGGCACCCAGACTCCCAGTTCCAGGGCCATGCTTTCATCACCGCTTTATAAAGAACTGGAAGAGAATCTCCGGTTGATGTTCCCGGGATATGCAATTGTTACCCAGACCGTAACATTGGCGCATTGTTCGGTACTGCCCCTTCTGGTAAGTGAAAAGGATGCCATTATCCTCGATGCCTATGTACACAACAGCGTGCGGATGGCAAGCCAGTTGTGCAGGGCAAACGGCACTTTTACAGTATTTTCGAGGCATAACGATATGGAACATGTGAAATACCTGATCTATCGCTTAAGGAAGGAAGGTTACAGGAATATCTGGTATTGCGCGGACGGAATTTACAGTATTCATGGTAATTTGTGTGATGTAGCCGGATTGCACAAACTATTGGATGAAGAGGAAAATTTCTATGCCTATGTTGATGATGCACACGGTACAGGTTGGTGCGGAAAACACGGATCCGGTTATGTTATCGGGAAATATGGGTTACACAATAAAATGATTGTTGTTGAATCTTTTGCCAAATCAATGGCCGCTTCAGGCGGAGGAATCAGTGTTCCTGATAAAATAATTTCAGAGTATATCAATCTGACCGGACAAACCATGATATTCTCGGGCCCAATTCAGCCTCCGACTTTGGGCGCATTAAATGCCAGTGTAAAACTGCATTTGTCTGATGGAATAACTAAGCTGCAAGATGAATTAGATGATCTCATCGTATTTTTTAGGCGAAGGACATCCGAGCTCGGCATCCCTATTATTACAAAAGATAATACTCCAATTCAACTCATGAAAATAGGAAACATTGAAAAATTATTCAGAATATTAACCAAAATAATCGAAAAGGGATTTCTTGCTGTCACTGCCAGCTATCCTGCTATTGCCAAAGGCGAAGATGGACTAAGAATTACCCTCACCAGGCATCTTTCAAAGACTGATATTAATAATTTTCTTGAATGTGTTAAAGATACAATGGTTACAGAACAATTATTAAGCTAAGAAATATCCTATGCCTAGAAATATATATAGAATTGTACTTATCAATCCTAAACGACCATTAAGAAAAGATAATGTAAAGACATACGAACTATTTAAAAAAAACAAAGATCGCCTTAAACTTTGGTTTGCTCCGCCCTTAAGTTTACTTACAATTGCCTCTTTGACCCCACCCGGCATTGAAGTCAAAATAATTGATGAACATTTTGAGGAAATTGATTTCAATACTCATTATGACCTTGTGGGAATTACGGCTATGACCCAACAGGCAAACAGAGCTTACGAGATTGCAGATCGGTTCCGGCAGAAAAAGATATGGGTCGCAATGGGAGGCATTCATGCATCCATTTTGCCTGATGAAGCGCTGAATCATGTAGATACTGTGTTTATTGGTGAAGCTGAGGAACTATGGCCGGTTTACCTGTTGGACCTGATTTCAGGCAATCAAAGAAAAATATATAAGAGTGATCGTTTATTTGACCTGAAGAAATCAATTATACCGAGATATGAATTAATAAATTTTGAGTCGTTTAATAATCTGACATCCTATTTTAAATTTCTCCCCGTTCAGGCTAGCCGTGGTTGTCCTCATGATTGCAGTTTTTGTGTAACTACCCAGTTTTATGGAAAGAAGATAAGAAAAAAGGAGATTGATCAGATTATCAGTGAAATATCATACTTAAAGAAATTCAATGATAATAACCTTCTGCTGTTTGTCGACGATAATTTGTTTGTGGACCGGACCTTTGCTAAAGCCTTATTAAGGGAACTTATACCATTGAAAATTAAGTACATTGCACAGTCTGATGTGAAGGTTGCTGATGATCCGGAATTGTTACGATTAGCCTATCTGAGTGGTTGCATGATGATATTTATTGGTTTTGAAAGTATTAACATACAGTCATTGAGTGCAATAAATACCAATTCCTGGAAAATGAAACAGCTCGATAGATATCCTTCAGCTATAAAAAGAATTCAGGAAAATGGCATTGTGGTATTTGGTGCATTTGTTATTGGCTTTGAAAATGATGATTTATCCACCTTTAATAATATAAAGGAATTTGTGATTAAAAATTTTATACCAGGGCAATTTACTTTGCTTACGCCACTTCCGGGAAGCCGAATATTTAATCAATTTAAAGCTGAAGGCAGAATTACAGATGAACCATTTTGGAATAAATGTAGTTTTTTTGACATGAGTTTTAATCATGATAAACTAGGCAAAGAAGTTGCTGAAAATGAAATTGTTAAAATTCATGATGTGGTTTTCAATGAAGAAAACACCCTGCAACGGAACTTTCATATGATAAAGATATATAAAGGCCTTTCTCAAAGATGGGTCCCAGAGTGATAGCGTGTAAAGCAAAGGTACCTTTAATCACACTGATGCATCGGAATTGCTAACAAAATGAACATTGTTCCGTATAGTAACATAATTGTTAGAGAATTTTTAAAAAATAATGGTTCGATCCTATTCCTCATATATTCTTTTGATATTTTTCTTAGCGGCAAGTCCAATCCTTTCTGCTTCCGATACTTTGAAAATTAAGGAAGCAAATAATACCATTGAGTTATATAATTATATTCATTTATTGGAAGATCCAAATAAAGAAATTGGAATTGACTCAATTCTAAAAAGGAAGAGGGACTATTTGTTTTATGCAAACCAGGAACAAAAATTAAATTTTGAATATTCACTTTCGACTTTCTGGCTCAGACTGATTATTAAAAACGATTCCAAAGCAACCATACAATATATTATTGAGATTTCAAATCCTGATTTGGATAATATTAATTTTTATGAGATACACAATGATAGTGTGACACATAGCACCCATACCGGGGAATTGGCTGATGTGGCAACCAGGGATATTTACCACAGAGATTTTCTCTTTCCTGTTACTATTGAACCGGGTGAAACCAGCATGTATTTCATTTCTGTAAATAATAACGGACATTCTTGCTCCATACCCATTGAATTAAAAAAGAAAATCTTTTTTGAAAAGTACGACCATGCGACTGAAATTTTTAATTGGTTCATTTATGGACTGCTGATCTTTATAATGATATTTAATTTTTATATGTATTTGGCTCTAAAGGATAAAGTCAATCTGTATTATTCGTTAAGCCTATTATTTGCAATACTTTTTCTTTTACAATATGAGGGTTATTTTTACTTCGTAAATCCTTCTGTAGGTATTGAAAAGTTTAAATACATTAATCCCTGCTTATACGTAATCTTTTTGCTGAGTTTTACCCGAACTTTTATCAATTATCATAAGAAGTTTGTCAAGGCTCTAAAATTAATAGATATACTTCAGGGGATAGCCCTCATTTCTCCATTTTTTTACATTTTAAATTATCCTGTTTCACTTATTGCTGATGTAGGCGTTCCTATAATTTTATTGATTAGTTTTCTAATAATTATTTTTCTTGCAATAATATCTTACAGGAAGGACTATTTGCCGTCCCAAATATTTCTGGCATCCTATATAATAGTGTTCCTGGGTTTGCTGATACACCAATTAAAAGAATTTAATATTGTTAATCCTAATTTCTTTGTTATAAACAGCATTAAAATTGGCCTTACAATCCAAAATATTCTTTTAACAATAGCCGTTCTTGAACGGTTCCGAATTATCCAGAATAATGATAAACAGACAATTCATGATAATCTCTTAAGAATATCACTACAAAACAAGGAACTTGAAATCATCAATACTGAACTGGAGAAACTTTCGATCGTTGCAAGTGAAACCGATAACAGCATTGCCATCTATGATAATTCAGGCAGGCTGGAATGGTGCAATTCCTGCTTTGAAAAGATGTATGAAGTGAAAATCAATGAGCTGATCAAAAACAATAAGGATAAAATTGAGAACATTATCCCCAATAAAAACATTGATCAATATGTGAACACGTGTTTGGAATCGAAAATGCCTGCCGTATTTGAGACACCGGTT
>Ga0105092_10000975_pt1 | contig 15205 bp, 11 predicted proteins | sample PPLLak2March2015_FD_87021 | JGI IMG/M metagenome (GOLD analysis project Ga0105092, IMG submission 87021) | Freshwater sediment microbial communities from Prairie Pothole Lake near Jamestown, North Dakota, USA - PPLs Lake P7 Core (1) Depth... | ecosystem: Environmental > Aquatic > Freshwater >... | reverse complement strand
ATTCCTGACCGCTCGGTGTATAAAATCTGTAGCGACCATACTGATGGTCGACGAGGAACCCGCCCTCGGTCGGGAAGAAGTCATAAGCCGACGGACCGGCTATTTGGTCGCTCCCCGCCAAAACAAACGGCGGTCCGAACCTGTCCACACTCGAGTAATGATAGTCCCGACTGGGATTCACTCCCGGCATGGGAGAGTGGACCCATAATTGCGGCCAGACTGTCCCGATGGACAAGGAGACCAACATAAAGCATAGGACCGCTCGCCTCGTGTTCATGGTACGTACTCTCCGACCGAACTGTGGGGCTGTCAAGCAAGAAGCGAAAAATCTAGCAGTATGATTCGGGCGACGGGCCGAGACGGGAAGTAGCAGTATCCGCTCTTTCGGTTCGTCGAACGGCTGCTTAGTCAGAACCGCTTTTCAAACGGCGTGCCGGGATGCTAAGCTATCTGACGTCACGCGGGACGCCCAAAAAACAGTGTGGGCCGCTAGCTCAACTGGCAGAGCAACTGACTCTTAATCAGTAGGTTTCAGGTTCGATTCCTGAGCGGCTCACCACACTCCTTCCGATCAGTCGGCGCCGACGGGCTGTCTGGACACCAACTCCACGATCTCGCGACAAAAAGCCGGAAGATCCTCGGGCGAGCGGCTGGACACCATGTTGCGGTCAACAACAACTTCCTCGTCGACCCACTGTCCGCCGGCGTTCGTTATGTCGTCCTTGATACCCCGGGACGAGGTGCAACGGAACCCCCGGAGGATACCGGCCGAGACCGGAATCCATCCCCCGTGGCAGATGTGGGCGACCGTTTTTTCGGCCCGGAAGATGTCTCGCGTTAGCTCGAGCACCTTGGGGAGCCGGCGAAGCTTGTCAGGAGCGAAGCCTCCGGCGATGACAAGGGCATCAAAATCGTCTGCTTTCACTTCATCTATGGCCTCGTCAGCGACGCAGGGGTAGGTATGCTTGCCGTGGTATGTCTTCCCTTTTTCCGGCCCCGCGACAGTGACTCTTGCACCGGCCTCCGTCAGGCGGAGCTTCGGGTACCACAGCTCGAGGTCCTCGTAGAGATCCTCCACGAACATCAGGATTCTTTTGCCTTTGAGACTCATTCGACGCACCTCCTCGAAACCATATTAGTGCGCCGGATTTCGGGAGGCAAAACTGTCCTGGACACCGTCCCCGGCTGGCGCCTCCGAGGTCCCGCCTCGCAGTTTACTTGCGCCTGTCATCTTCTTCTGATCAAATCTCGTGTATGAGCATCGCTTGGACGTCCTCCCCGGAAGCCTCGTTCGCGCTCGACTTTGCGATGAAGGCGGGCCCGCTCGCCGGCCGGATCGAGCGAGAAACGAAGGTCGACTCCCTTACCAAGACGGACCTCTCTCCCGTGACCGTGGCGGATTTCGCAGTTCAGGCGCTGGCGGGTTGCTTGCTCCGAAGAGCGTTCCCGAACGATGTGCTGGTCGGCGAGGAAAGCGCCGCGATGCTGGCCGAGGCCGGCAACAATCACTCGCTGGCGGAAATCACCCACTTCTTAACCGAGCTGCTTCCCGAGGCGACCCCCGACCTGGCGTGCGAATGGATCAATCACGGGACCGCGACGCCGGGCGATCGGTTCTGGACGCTGGATCCGATCGACGGAACCAAGGGTTTCATCCGCGGCCACCAGTACGCGACTGCACTTGCCCTGGTCGAAAAGGGACGCGTCAGCCTGGCAATCCTCACCTGTCCGAAACTCGCCGTGACGCCCGGCAACGCCGTCGTGGTGCCGTCCGGAGAGGGCTCGGTGCTCTTCGCGGTGCGAGGCGGAGGGGCTTGGACGATGCGGATCGGAAGCAGGGAGATGATCCGCCTGCAGGTCTCGTCATCTGCGAACCCGGAACAGGCCGTCCTGGTCCGGTCCTATGAGGACAGCCACACGGATACAGAGCAGATTCGCAGCCTGGTCGAAATTCTAGGGATAGTCGCAAAGCCGGTTCGAATGGACAGCCAGACAAAGTACGCCTTGATTGCCGGTGGTATCGCCGACGTCCTGCTGCGCGGCCAGCCGCCCAGGAGCCGCTACGCCCCCAAAATCTGGGATCACGCCGCCGGGACACTCATTGTCGAAGAAGCCAGGGGGACGGTCAGCGACCTGCAAGGGCGCGATCTCGATTTTTCAGCAGGCCGCACTCTCGCCCGAAACGATGGAGTTCTTGCAACCAACCGGGAACTGCACGCGCCGGTCCTGGACGCGTTGCGGAGAATCACGGAAACCACGGAAACCACGGACAAAAGCCGATGACACGGAAACCACGGACATAGAGTTCCGTGGTTTCCGTGTCATCGCTTTTGTACGTGTTGTCCGTGTGACGCCATCAGCTTCGCCACATCGTCCACCGCCTCGAACATGCGATCGAGGTCCGCGTCCGAGTGAGCTGCCGACACCGAGCCCATCCCGTGGACCGTGTGGACGCCGCGGGTGACCAGGGCAAGTCGGAGCACTCTCTCCCGCATGTCGGGGTCGCACACTTCCGTGTTCCAGTTCTCTTCGGGGTTACGAATCTCCGTGCGGCCATCGCTGGGGAATTGGATCATTCCCATCGAGCTCCCCGGTACCACCCTGTTCGGATGCCCGGTGCAAACGGCGTGGATGCCTCGTCTCGCGAAGATTCTTGGCACTTCCTCCCGGATCCTTGCGCCCAGTCGGTTAATCTTCGGATAGATTTCCTCCCGATGAGCCGCCAGGTGACGGAGCATGGTCAAGCCGGCTTTCACGGTCGCCGGGTGCGCAGAGAATGTCCCGCCTTCGAACCTGACTCTGCGGGCGCCGGCTTTCGGGTCGCAGAGCTCCATGATCTCGGCGCGACCGGCGAGCGCGGTAATGGGCATGCCTCCACCCAGGATTTTGCCAAGCGCGGTCAAATCCGGTTTGATTGCGTAAAGCTGGCTGAGGGCGCCGGGATGGAACCGAAACCCCGAGATTATTTCGTCCAGGATGAGTATTGCGCCGTACTGAGTCGTCAGCTCGCGAGCCCGTCGGAGGTATTCGGGGTCGAGGAAGAGGAAGCCACCCTCCCCAATAAACGGCTCGACGATAAAGCAGGCGATCTTGTCGCCGCATTGCCTGAAGGTCTGCTCGAGGGCTTCGACGTCGTTGAAGCGGGTCGTGATGATTTCCTCCCCGCAGGATGTGTGCAGTCCCGCCGACTCGCGTGAGCTGAGGCCCTTGTCGTAGGCGGTGATGCCCTTCAGCAGGTACGGCTGCGAACCGTGCCATCCGCCCGCTGCTTTTAGTGCGAGCGAACGGCCCGTTGCCCCTCGGCTCAGCATGACTGAGTACAGAGTGCAAAGCGCACCGCTGGTGGTGAAGCGTACTCGCTCGAACCCGGTCAACTTGCACACTTCTTCCGCCAGTTCAGCCTGCGGCGCGCCTGGGAATCCGGTGTGCAGCCCTTCGCCGGTCTGCAAGCTTTTGGCCAGCAGGTCGGTTATCTGAGGAGGATTGTGGCCAAGAATGTTGGCGTAGTGACCCTGCCAGAAATCAAGGTACTCATTGCCATCGAGATCCCAGACGTAGGCGCCTTTGCACCGGACGTCGTAGAACGGGTACGGTTCAAACAGCCTGAGGTTGTGGCTTCCGCCCCGGATCTGGTACTGAATTGCCCGCTCGAAGTGGCGTTTGGACTTGGGGGTTCGATTCTCGTAATCCGCGACCAGTGCTTCCCAGAATGCTTGCTTGTCCATGGTGCGCGCATTATATTCTGACGGCGGGCGAAACCCAACCGCGTGGGTTCGACGTAGGTGTCCGGCTTCCAAGTCGGCCCCCGTCCCACTTGGGAGGGGGACCCATACTGAAAGGCAAACTTGAACGACCGAGAGACGCAGGCGCAGGCGCCACCAGCGGACCAGACCGCTAAGAAAAAGGACGGGTGTTTTTACACCGTCAATACCCTGATGATCCTTCTGTTCGCGATCCCGGTCCTCGTTCTCATCGTCGTCGGAGTTCTCAAAATTCTGGGCTGGATCTTCCCCGAACAGCCGTAAACGACGGAAACAGACGCGTTTCTAGACGCCAATTGCTCGCCTTTTTTCGTTTCCCAGTGAGTTAGAATAAGACAATGGATATCCAGATCGAACTAGAAGACATCAGTACCGTCAAGAAAAAGCTCAAGGTCCAGATTCCCGCCGATAAGGCTCACAGCGAGTTCTTGAAGATCGCGAACGAGTTCAAGCAGCATGCCAGGCTGCCCGGCTTTCGGCCGGGAAAGGCACCTCTCGAACTGATCAAGAAGCGGTTTGGCAAAGACATTCGCGGCGAAGTCATCCAGAAGCTCGTGCCGGACAGCTATAACAACGCCATCAAGGAAAAGGGAATCGAGCCCCTGGGTGAGCCGCATCTGGAGAACCTGGCGTATGAAGAAGGTCAGCCGCTGACTTACGAGGCTCATTTTGAGATCAGCCCGACCGTTCCAGTCCCCGCGTACAAGGGGATCGAGGTCAGCGTCTCGCACGCCGCCGTCTCGGATGAAGATGTGGCGAAGGAACTTGAAAGACTCCGCGAAGCAAATGCCAAGCTGGTACCGGTGGAGGATCGCCCCGCTCAGGACGGGGATCATGTGATGATCGACCTTAACGGAGAGTACGTCGTGGAAGAAGGCCATTCGCACGGTCATGCTCACCAGGCGATCGACCAGGAGAATGTGCAGGTGGATTTGGGAAACGAATCCAACCACCAGGCGTTTAACGAGGCGCTGCGCGGACTCAATATCGCCGAAGAGCGAACCTTCGAGGTGGAATACCCGGGGGACTACCAGGATAAGAAGCTCGCAGGGCATCGAATCCGGTTCACTGCCGAGGTGACCGACATCAAGAAGAAAGTGCTCCCCGAGTTGAATGACGAATTCGCGAAGGACATGGGGCAGGAGGGAATAGAGGCGCTGCGCCAGAAGACGCGGGAAGACCTCGCGGTTCTTCGCGAGAAGAACCGCGAGAGCGATATCAAGAAAGAGTTGATTAAGAAGCTTGTCGCCGCCAGCTCGTTCGATGTCCCGGACGTCCTGATCGAGGACCGGGTCGATGATCGACTTCGCGACCTGGCATATAATATTGCTGCACAGGGCATCAACCCCGGAAAAGCCAACATCGACTGGGCAAAGGTTCGTGCCGATCTCCGGTCGGAGTCCGAAAAAGACGTCCGAGCGTCATTGATCCTCGGTGAGGTGGCGAAAGCGGAGGGGATCGAGGTCGCCGACGGCGACCTGGATGCGGAATTTGCGAAGATGGCCGAATCCATGAATCAGCCGGTTGAGAAGGTGCGGCAGATCTACAGCAAGGAAGGCCGGATGGAGGGCTTGCGGGAACAGCTCCGTAAGCAGAGAGCCTTGGACGCGGTAATGCGGGAAGCGAAGATCGTAGGGTAACCTACGGGGACACACTCGAATTGCGGGGTAATTTCGGGGACACAAAACTTAATTCCTTTGCTTGAGCGTGTCAGTGCCCGACAGGCTGGGAATTAAGTATTATGTCCCCGAAATTGCCAATACACGAAGGGACGCACGGCATGGCACTTATTCCAATGGTTGTGGAGCAGACCAATCGCGGCGAGCGAGCTTATGACATCTATTCGCGTCTGCTGAAAGACAACATTATCTTCGTCGGCACTCCGATAGACGACAACGTCGCCAACCTGGTGACCGCACAGCTGCTGTTTCTCGAGGCCGAAGACCCGGACAAGGACATCTCCTTGTACATCAATTCGCCGGGCGGCTCTATCACCGCCGGTCTGGCCATCTACGACACGATGCAGTTCGTGAAGAATGACGTGACGACCATCTGCCTCGGCCAGGCGGCGTCCATGGGGGCGCTGTTGCTCGCAGCCGGAAGCGTAGGGAAGCGCTTCGCGCTCCCGAACAGCCGGATCCTGATCCACCAGCCCGCCATGTCCGGGCTGTCCGGGCAGGCAACCGATATCGATATCCACGCTCGCGAGATCCTGCGGATGAGAGAGACCACGAACCAGATCCTGTCCAAGCACACCAAACAGAAGCTGGACCGCATTGAGCGGGACGTCGAGCGCGACTACATAATGAACTCAGAGCAGGCGCGCGACTATGGTATAATCGACATGATCATCGAAAAGCACACGTAGCCGGGTCTTGCTGTGCCACGAAGTGTTCGGTGCCCGCTGAGGCTCGATGTCGAAGTGCTGTAGGGGGTTGTGAGTGAAAAGGGACGGAGAGGATGTCCTCCGCTGTTCGTTCTGTAACAAGAGCCAAAACGACGTCAAAAAGCTGATTGCTGGACCTACCGTTTTCATCTGCGACGAATGTGTTGACGTCTGTAACGAAATCATCTCCGATGATATTACCGCCGAGGCCGCATCCATTCGGGAGGCTCTGCCCAAGCCCGCCGAGATAAAAAATTTCCTCGATCAATACGTCATCGGCCAGGATCTCAGCAAGAAGAAACTGGCGGTCGCGGTCTACAACCACTACAAGAGAATCAAGATCGGGCGACGTCGTCATCAGGACGTCGAGCTGAGCAAGAGCAACGTGCTTCTGATCGGACCGACCGGGACCGGGAAGACCTTGCTGGCCCAGACTCTGGCGCGGATGTTGTCAGTCCCGTTCGCGATCGTCGATGCAACGACGCTCACCGAAGCCGGGTATGTCGGTGAGGACGTCGAGAATATAATCCTGAAGCTCCTGCAGGCGGCCGGCGGCGACCGCGAGCGCTGCATGCAGGGGATCATCTACATTGACGAGATCGACAAGATCTCCCGCAAAGACGAGAACCCCTCAATCACACGCGATGTTTCTGGCGAGGGTGTTCAGCAGGCCCTTCTGAAGATACTGGAGGGCACTGTGGCCAACGTTCCACCCCAGGGCGGGCGCAAGCACCCGCACCAGGAGTTCGTCCAGATCGACACGACGAACATCCTCTTTGTCTGCGGGGGAGCGTTTGTCGGTTTGGAGAAGGTCATCCGCAAGCGGCTGGGGAAGAGCTCCATGGGGTTCCGGTCTAATCTGACCGATAACCGGTGGAAAAAGGAAGAGGACGCGAACATCCTCACACACGTGCTCCCCGAGGATTTGATCCGGTACGGTCTGATCCCGGAGTTCGTGGGTCGACTCCCGATCGTTTGCACGCTGCACGAGCTCGATCGCGCGGCGTTGATGGAGATTCTGGTCAAACCGAACAATGCCCTGATTCGCCAGTACCAGAAGATGTTCGAATTCGAGAACGTTTCCCTCCGGTTCACGGACGATGCACTCAAGGCCATCGCCGACATGGCGCTGGAGCGGAAGATCGGCGCGCGCGGCCTGCGGCTGATCACCGAAGACTTGATGCTCGACGTCATGTACGAGCTCCCATCCGCCAAGAAGGTCAAAGAGTTCGTCGTGACCCGGGAAATGGTCGAGAACAAAGAAGTGGTCTTCAAGCTCCTTGAAAAAGCCGGTTAATCGCAGCCCGTTGGCGGTTGAAGAGGTGGCTTTCCTTCGCGCATTGCCTGGCGCAATCAGAGAGGTGGCCCTCCGGAGCTCACGTTCGACTGATCATTCCAGCCAGTCCTTTGACAATCAACCGCGGAAAGGCTGACGCTATGAGGTAGTCCGACTTCCAAGCCGGACGAGTCCCACTGGAAGCGGGACTATTTGGGCTGCGGCCGGCAGGGGGGCGCGAAACTTTGAAACCGTCGGCCTTTTCTTGAATCTTTAATTACGAGCGACGGGGCTCCATCAGTCCAACAGTTGCTTCCACCCCAGAAACGATGAAGCGACCTCCAACATTGGATAAAGGAAACAATGAACGAATTTGAAGGACAAGTCAGGCAAAACTACCCGATGGTACCGATCCGGGATGTAGTCGTCTTTCCGTATATGATGGTGCCGTTTGTAATCGGTCGGGCATCCTCGGTCATGGCCTTGGAAAAGGCCCTCCAGGGTGACAAGAGAATCTATCTGGCCACCCAGATGGACGCCTCTCAGGACAATCCTTCGCCCAAAGACATTTTCTCGACGGGTACGGTGGCCAGCATCGTCCAGAGCCTGAAGCTGCCGGATGGCAACATCAAAGTGCTGGTCGAGGGATTGCGACGTGCCCGCACGGTTTCTGTCGCCGAAGAGGCGGGCTATCTGCGCGCCGAGGTCGAATTCCAGCCGACGATTAAGGTGTCGCAGGCCAAGATGAGCCTGTTGACCAAGCGACTCAACGCACTTTTTGAACAGTTCGCGAAACTGAACCCGAACATTAACTACGAGACCATCGTCCAGGCGGCTCGGACTACCGATACTGACCGGCTCGCCGATACCATCGCCTCCAACCTTCCGATCGGAGTCGAAGACAAGCAGTCGCTCCTCGAAACCCCGGATCCGGGGAAGCGGATGGAAAAGATCTGTGAGTTCATCGAGATCGAAATCGAGAAGATCAAGATGGACAAATCGATCCAGGGTCGCGTCCGCCGGCAGATGGAGAAGGCCCAGCGCGAGTACTACCTGAACGAGAAAATCAAAGCAATCCAAAAGGAACTGGGCCGGGGTGAAAAGGACGAGATCGAGGAACTGAAGAAGAAGATCGAAGAAGCCCAGATGCCGCCCGACGCCAAGGAGAAGGCTCTCAACGAGATCCGGCGGCTCGAGCAGATGCCGCCGATGAGCGCCGAAACCACCGTGAGCCGGACCTATCTGGATTGGCTCATCGCCATGCCGTGGGAGAAGCGCTCGCGGGAGATCAAGGACATCGTGCGCGCCGAGCGGATCCTGAATGAGGACCACTACGGTCTGGAGAAGGTCAAGGAGCGCATCCTGGAGTTTCTCGCCGTCAGGCAGATGTCCAAGCAGAAGACCCAGGGGTCGATTCTCTGCTTCGTCGGCCCTCCTGGTGTAGGCAAGACATCGCTCGGGCGTTCTATCGCCCGCTCGACCGGACGCAAGTTCGTGCGATTATCGCTGGGCGGCGTTCGCGACGAGGCCGAAATCCGCGGACATCGGCGAACCTATATCGGCGCCCTTCCCGGCCAGATCATCCACATGATGAAGAAAGCCGGCACCAAGAACCCGGTCTTCCTGCTCGACGAAATCGACAAGATGAGCATGGATTTCCGGGGTGATCCGTCGGCCGCCCTGATGGAGGTTCTGGATCCCGAACACAATAAGAGTTTCGTGGACCATTACCTGGACACCGAATTTGACCTGTCGCAGGTGTTGTTCATCTGTACCGCGAACGTGCTTCACACGATCCCGCGGCCGTTGCAGGATCGCATGGAAGTCATCCAGATTTCCGGCTACACGGAGATCGAAAAGTTGAACATTGCCAAGCACCACCTGATTCCTAAACAGTTGGAAGAAAAGGGTCTGCGGAAGCAGTGGGTCGAGTTCTCGGAGGAGGGTGTTTACGAGATCATCCGGAGTTTCACCCGGGAGTCGGGCGTGCGCAACCTGGAAAGAGAGGTGGCCAACATCCTGAGGAAGATCGTGCGCAAGCTGGTCGCCGAAAAGAAGCCAGACAACCGACCACTTCTGACCATTGACGTGAAACAGGTCAAGGAGCTGCTGGGCGTCGCTCGCTTCCGGACGCAGCTGGCGGCGGAGAGCAACGAAGTGGGCCTGGCAACGGGTCTGGCCTGGACCGAGGTGGGTGGCGAGGTTCTGTTGACCGAGGCGACCACGATGGAAGGCAAGGGGGATATCCTGCTGACCGGTAAACTGGGCGAAGTCATGCAGGAATCGGCCAAGGCTGCGATGTCGTTTGTCCGATCGCGCAGCGGCGAGTACGGACTCTTGAAGGACTTCCACAAGTCGCTCGATATGCACGTCCATGTCCCGGAGGGTGCGATCCCGAAGGACGGACCTTCGGCGGGAATCACGCTCGCGACCACAATCGTGTCTGCCCTGACAAGAATTCCGGTGCGACGTGATGTTGCTATGACCGGAGAAATCACACTTCGTGGTAAAGTATTACCGATCGGTGGGGTGAAAGAAAAAGTACTGGCCGCTCACCGGGCAGGCATTAAGACCGTTATCCTGCCAAGAGACAACGAGAAGGACCTCAAGGACCTGCCTGAATCCGTGCTCGAAACCGTCAACATAGTCCTTGTGGAAACCATGGATCAGGTGCTCGAAATCGCTTTGGAGCGACCCCTGGCAGGCAAAGAGGGTGAAGAGCACCGAAAGAAGAAGGACCAGCAGAGGCTTCCGCGAATGGAGGGCGAAGACCGACCAGGCGTTCACTGAACGACCAATCCTCCGGCAGCGGCGGGATCGGCCCGCCTGTATCCCGGCTCTGACCGTTGCCGGAGCATTGCATCTGAATCTCAGCAGATCACAACACCTGTCATGAAAGCCCCCGGGTTCTCTGCCACGGAGAGTCACGGGACGTAACCGCGTGGCACACAATCATTTTCATCTGTGAGGACTTTGTAATGGCTGAAGCTAGCACCCCTCCCCTCAAGGAAAACGGGGAGCCGCTAAACATCCAGGAGCTCAAAGAGCTGAATATCCAGGCTCTGAATCACATCGCCAAAGACCTGGATATCCCTGGTGCGACTGGAATGCGCAAACAGGAGCTGATTTTCCAGATCCTGAAGGCGCAGACCGAGAGAAGCGGCTTAATCTTTTCGGAAGGCGTCCTCGAGACACTCCCGGATGGTTTCGGTTTCCTTCGCGCTCCCGAGTACAATTACCTGCCAGGCCCCGATGACATTTATGTTTCACCCTCTCAAATCCGCAAGTTCGACCTGCACACCGGCGACACCGTCTCCGGGCAGGTTCGTCCGCCGAAGGATGGCGAGAGGTACTTCGCACTCATCAAAGTAGAGGCCATCAACTTTGAACACCCGGACGTCGCCCGCGAACGCACTTTCTTCGAGAACCTGACGCCGATCTACCCCGACGAGCACATCGTGCTGGAAACCGGGCAGGACAACCTGACCGGCCGGGTCATGGATCTGCTGACTCCGATCGGGAAGGGCCAACGCGGCCTGATCGTCTCACCGCCCCGCGCCGGTAAGACGATGATCCTCCAGAGCATCGCCAACTCCACATCGGCCAACCACCCCGAAGTCAACCTGATCGTCCTCCTGATCGACGAACGGCCGGAAGAAGTGACGGACATGCAGCGGACCGTGCACGGCGAGGTCATCAGCTCGACGTTCGACGAGCCGGCTTCCCGTCACGTCCAGGTGGCCGAGATGGTCCTCGAAAAAGCCAAGCGGCTGGTCGAGCATAAAAAAGACGTTGTCATCCTGCTCGATTCGATTACACGACTGGCCCGCGCGTACAACACCGTCGTTCCCCCGTCAGGAAAGGTCCTTTCCGGCGGCGTCGACTCCAACGCCCTGCAGCGGCCGAAGCGTTTCTTCGGGGCTGCCCGGAATATCGAGGAAGGCGGCAGCCTGACAATCATCGCGACGGCATTGATCGATACCGGAAGCCGGATGGACGATGTCATCTTCGAAGAGTTCAAGGGAACCGGCAACATGGAACTGGTCCTCGATCGCCGTCTGGTCGACAAGCGCGTCTTCCCGTCGATCGACATCAACCGCTCCGGAACCCGCAAGGAAGAGCTCCTGCTGCCCAAGGAGGAGCTTAACCGCATCTGGGTCTTGCGTAAGGTGCTCAACCCGCTCTCCGTGACCGAATCCATGGAGCTCCTGCTCGAAAAGCTGGGCAAGACCAAAACCAACGCCGATTTCCTGCGCTCGATGTCGGGCGGCGGCGGCGGATAAGAGTATTCGTGTATGGCTGCCGCCAACCGGGCCGAAAAGCGCCGGATTCTGAAAAGCGAATCCGCCCTACAACCGAGTGTTTCCGCACGGCGAGCGGTCGTAGGGCGGATTCGCTTTTCAGAATCCGCCGCTTTTCGGCCCGGTTGGCGATGTTTTCTCCTCCCAGGGGCTGAGAAAAAATCCTTGACTTGCAGCCAAGGTCTTCCATATTCTCTAAAGCGGGAAGTATAGAATTATGAAGATCAACAGTTCGTATTGGCGCAACTAGAACATAGGCGCGTCGGGGACTGTCGAGCTTCATAAAGGCTAAGAAGAGATCAATAGCAAGAAGCCGTGGGGTTAGTCCCCCACGGCTTTTTTTTTGCCCGAAAAGCGAGATTCGACTTCCAAGTCGGCCAAGAGGGGAGAGCGAAGATGATTTACTCGAAGACGGTTCTGGCGGATCTGCTGACGCCTGTGTCGGCTTATCTGAAGGTCGCACGGGAATCGGATCATGCATTTCTGCTGGAGTCGGTGGAGGGCGGGGAACGGATCGGCCGCTACTCTTTCATCGGCGTGGACCCTTACGCTTCCTTCGACGGCTCCTTCGAGGATTTCCGCTGTCAATTCCCCCCGGCAGAACCGCCCCACCCGGATCTCCCCCCTTTCACGGGTGGTGCAGTCGGGATTTTTTCGTACGACATGGTTCGCGAATTCGAGCGGCTGCCCGGCCCTCACGCGATCGAACACCCGGCGGTCATGGTCGACTACTACGCCGGGGTGCTGGCCTTCGATCATGTCCAACACCGTATTGTCATCATGTCACGGGAGAGTGAGGGACACGTCCAGGGCCTTGAGCACCGGCTGATGGGCCAGCTGGAATTCCCCGTCGCCCCGTCTCCCGACTCGGTGCCGCCCGTTTCGTTGCCTGCGGATGGTGCGGCGTTCTGCCAGGCGGTCGAAGCGGCGAAGGAATACATCCGTGCGGGCGACATCTTCCAGGTGGTTCTCTCTCAGCGTTTCGAGCTGGAGTTCGGCGGCGATCCGTTCAGTGTCTACCGGGCATTGCGTTACCTGAATCCTTCTCCCTACCTGTTTTTTATCAAACGGGGTCGGACTTCGGTTGCCGGCTCCTCCCCCGAGATGCTGTTACGCGTCCAGGGACGTGATCTCGAGTACAGGCCGATCGCCGGGACGCGCAGACGGGGTCGGGATTCCGACCATGACAAGGCGCTTGAGCAGGAGCTTCTCGGCGACGAAAAGGAGCGGGCGGAACACGTAATGCTCGTGGACCTCGGCCGGAACGATCTCGGCCGGGTCAGCGAGTATGGGTCGGTCCGCGTCGAGAACTTCATGTTTCTCGAAAGGTACTCGCACGTGATGCATCTGGTCAGCTCGCTGAAGTCCAGGCTGCGCACGGGACTTGACCGCTTCGATGCGCTTTCGGCCTGTTTCCCCGCCGGAACGGTCACCGGTGCGCCGAAGGTCCGGGCGATGCAGATCATCGATGAGCTGGAATCGGGCCCGCGCGGAATCTACGCGGGCGCAATCGGTTACCTGGACTATTCGGACAACCTGGACACCTGTATCGCCATACGAACAATCGTGATGCGAGACCGGAGGGCAATCGTGCAGGCGGGAGCCGGAATCGTGGCCGATTCCGTTCCCGAACTGGAGAACAAAGAGTGTCGGAACAAAGCCGAGGTGCTCTTGCGGGCGCTCGAGCTGGCAGGGGAGTTTAAGTAAGACAACTGCGCACTACCCACTGCACACTGCCCCCCTGTCGGCAGGTGAGGAAATTGCGGTTTGTCAGCACGTTAGCGGATCAGTTGGCAATCGTAAGTAGCGATAGGCAGTTGGCAGTGCGCAGTGGGCAGTAGGCAGTGGAGTTATGGCTATGCGCGTGCTTCTGATCGATAACTACGATAGTTTCACCTACAACCTGGCGCAGTACCTGTGGGAACTGGGAGCCGAGGTTGACGTCTGGCGGAATGATCAGATTTCGCTCCCGGCAATCCGCACTGCCGCTCCGGATCGGATCGTTATCTCGCCCGGACCCGGGACACCTGACCAGGCGGGCATTTCGATGGACGTCATTCGCGAGTTCGGTCCCTCGATTCCGATCCTGGGCGTCTGCCTGGGACATCAGGCCATCGGGGCGGTTTTCGGTGGGACGGTGACCCGGGCGCCGGAGCTCAAGCATGGCAAGACGTCCCCGATCTTCCACGGCGGAAATTCGGTGCTCGCCGGCCTCCCGAACCCGTTTGAGGCCACGCGGTACCACTCCCTGATCGTTGCCCGCGAACGCCTGCCCGAGTGTCTGGAAATTACCGCCTGGACCGCAGACGGGCTGATCATGGGGCTCTCTCACAATACCTTCCAGATTTTTGGCGTGCAATTTCACCCGGAGTCGGTCCTGACTTCCGGAGGCAAAACCATCCTGGAGAATTTCCTATGCTGCAAGAGTTAACCCGTGACGTGATGGCGGGTCGCGATCTCACCGAGGAGCAGGCCCAGGATGCGATCGAGTTCATGCTCATGGACGAGACTCCCGAGGTGGCGATCGCATCATTTTTGAGCGCCCTTTCGATCAAGGGAGAAACGGCAGACGAAATAGCCGGTTTTGCCCGGGTGATGCGCGAGCACGTGGTCAGGATCCGATCAGATCACGAGAAAACCGTCGACACTGCAGGGACGGGCGGCGGACTTGATACCTTCAATATTTCCACCACCGCCGCCTTTGTAATCGCGGGGGCGGGCGTCGCGGTCGCAAAGCATGGAAATCGAGCGGTGACTTCCCGGTGCGGCAGTGCGGATGTTCTCGCGGCACTCGGTGTCCCACTTGAGTCGTCCCCCGAGATGGCCGAATCGTGCCTCAACCGGACGGGCATCGCCTTCATGTTCGCCCCCATGTTTCACCCGGCCATGAAACGAGTCGCATCCATACGACGGCAACTCGGGCATCGCACGATCTTTAACTTGCTTGGTCCCCTGACTAATCCGGCCTCGGCGCCGTTTCAGGTGATCGGTGTTTTCTCTCCGTCACTGACCGAAAAGATGGCCCAGGCGCTTTCACGGCTCGATTGCCGGCGTGGTTGGGTGGTCCACAGCAGCGACGGTTTGGACGAGCTTTCCCCGGGCGCGGCCGCCCGCGTATCAAGCAGCGAAGGCAAACAGGTCAGGACGTTTGACTTCGATCCGTCTGCTTTCTGCCTCTCCGGTGATGCGGTGGCGAAGTTGCGGGGCGGAACCCCAAGTGAAAACGCGGCGAGGCTGGTGGCGCTGCTGGAAGGCCGGGAAACGGGGCTCGGCCGCGACGTCGTGGTCCTGAATGCCGCTGCCGGCATACACCTGGCCGAGGGCAGCGGTTTTTCGGACTCGGTCGAGGCCGCCAAAGAATCGATCGATTCAGGCGCCGCGCTCGGGAAGCTCCGGTCGTTGGTTGGTTTCTACGAGAAAACTGGGGGGAGCGGTCGATGAACCAGTTCCTTAAAGCCATCACTCGACCGGAAATCAATAT